>JGI24695J34938_10002858_pt1 | contig 12581 bp, 10 predicted proteins | sample TergutCo191P3_FD_34938 | JGI IMG/M metagenome (IMG submission 34938) | reverse complement strand
GCCGCTAAAGAAAGAGGATATCGGCGGGATTATTGATCTGATAATTGTCGATATAAATAAAAGGTTAAGCGACCGCGACTTAAAAATTACTTTGACTGATGAGGTCAAAAACTATATTATCGAACAAGCATACGACGCAACATACGGCGCAAGACCGCTTAAACGATATCTGCAAAAGCATGTTGAGACCCTATCGGCGAAATTAATTCTCTCAGGCGATATAAAAAGCGGCGATACAATCATAATCGACACAAATTCCGAAGGACTGACAGCAAAGATAATCTAACCATTATGGGCGGCAATATGCCGCCCGTTTATTATTCAGAAGGAAGCAGGCGAAGAATCGCCATTGTGTTTTGCCGGCATCCTAATCTTTGCAAAAAATAAATAATTCACTATTGACAATACTGTGTGACATACATTATAATATAATCAACAATAATAATCCCCACCCGTACCCGACACCACAAGAAAGGTATCCGCCATATGAAAGACGACGAACTGCTCCAAAACCTCATAACCGACCTGCGGCGCGGCACACTTGTATTAGCGGTTCTTTGCTTGGCAAAAGAGGCCAGATACGGCTACTCACTCTTGCAAGACATGGAAAACCAAGGCATCCGCATTGAAGCCAACACCCTCTACCCGTTACTAAGACGCCTAGAAACACAAGAACTGCTCAAAAGCGAATGGGATGTAAGCGAAAGCCGTCCGCGTAAATACTACATCCTAAGCGGCCGCGGTGAATCCCTCTTAGTAAAACTAAAAGAAGAGTGGCGGTGCTTATCGCAGCAAATGAGTAAATTTGTGAGTGAAGAAGGAGGAAATTCTAATGAATCATTTAATTGAACGCTATATTTATGATGTAACCAGAAGACTTTCGGAGAATGACCGTGAGGAAGTAAACCGCGAACTTGAAGCCGGTATAATGGATATGCTGCCCGATCAGGCAGATGAACAGCAGATAATCGACGTCCTTACTAAGCTTGGCGAACCCCGTCTTATGGCTGAAAAATATCGCGCCAAACCCCGCTACCTTATTTCACCTGCGATGTTTGATATGTATATTAGCGTCCTTAAATTAGTAGTTCCCATTGTTGCCGCTGTTTTAGCGGGAGTTGCTGCACTTGCCGCTATTTTTGACCCCGCTTCATTTACAATCGGAAAATTTATCGGCGCGATTCTCGAAAATGCCGTCAGCGGTGCTTTACAAGCCGCATTCTGGATAACGCTCGGTTTTGCGATTGCCGACCATGTAAATATTAATGCCGAGACTTGGACGGTTAATGATTTACCCAAGAAACCGGAAGTGAAGAAAACTTCATTATCCAAAACGTCTTCGATTGTTGAAATCATCGTGACGGTATTTTTTACCCTGATAATCATTCTCATGATTATCAGAGACGAATGGTTTTTCGTCTTTGTCAGAAATTCAGAAGTGATTAATCCTTTCACCATGGAGGCTTTATATCGCATAATCCCATATATGTTGATTACGGCGATGATTTCCGTCATGGTCTCTGCTTTCAAAATTTATTACGGTCATTGGAATGTACCGTTACTTATGATGAATACAGTTTACAATATTATTTGGGTCGGAATTGCATTTTATGTTCTTAGCTGGCAGGATTTATTTAACCCCGATATGATTAAAGCCGTCACCCCCTACATCGAAGACAGTATGAACGATTTTGCGATTAGCCTAATACAATTAGACGGCAGCAACTTAAGAATATTTTTCGGGGCTATCTTGGTTTTAATTGCCCTCATCAGCACCATTGATGCCGCATACCAAACCTACAAGGACCAAACCGCCAAAAATCGCAGTCGATAGCACTTGTAAAGTAAACGATTAAGTGCTACAATTATAAGGCAAATCGTCCATTTTTTTATCCTTTAGGAGGTCTTAAATGAACTACGGCTTTTTCGACGAAAAGAACAAAGAATACGTGATCACCAACCCCGACACCCCATCCGCATGGGCTAACTACTTAGGCTCCCCCGAATATGGCGCAATCATCTCCAATAACGCAGGCGGTTACAGCTTTGTCAAATCAGGCGCCGGCGGGCGTCTCATCCGCTACCGCTTTAACTCCGTCACAGGCGACCAACCCGGCCGCTACACTTACATTCGCGATTTAGAAACCGATGATTACTGGTCGGCATCATGGATGCCCGTCGGAAAACCCCTCGATACCTATAAATCCGAATGCCGCCACGGTACTTCTTACACCACCATTTCATCTGAATACACCCAAATAAAGACCGAATCCCTCTACTACGTCCCGAAAGGCAAGACCTATGAGGTCTGGCGCACGAAAGTAACCAATAATGACCAAAAAGACCGCAAATTAGCCGTAACAGGGTATGTAGAATTTACGAATGAGCCATACTACGAGCAAGATCAGGTCAATTTGCAATACACCCTTTTTATCAGCAGAACCTACTTCAAAGATAACTTTATCAGACAAGTATATAATGAAAACTTTAAAGACCCGGGCAGGGAACGCTTCTTTGGTTTAGCAGGTGCGGAAGTATCCAATTATTGCGGCGACCGCGATGTCTTCGTCGGAACCAACCGCGGCTATCACAATCCCAAAGGAATCGAATCAGGTCTGAAGGACAGCTTAAATTACTGCGGAAACTCCTGTGGTGCGCTCCAATCGGACATCACTCTTAAGGCGGGGGAAACGAAGGAATTTATCTATATTTTGGGCGCGAAACCCGAAGACGAAGCGAAAACCATTATCGCCGCCTACAACCAAACAAAAGACCTCTGCGACAAGGAGCTGGCGGAACTTAAGTCCTACTGGCATACCAAGCTTGAAAATCTCACCGTTAAAACCCCCGACGACAACTTTAACAATATGGTTAACGTCTGGAATTCCTACCAATGCTTTATCACCTTTACTTGGTCCCGTGCCGCTTCTTTCCAATACTGCGGTCAACGCAACGGCTTCGGCTACCGCGACACCGTTCAGGATATCCAAGGCATTATCCACCTTGACCCGGAAATGGCCTCCGATATGATTCGCTTCATGCTTTCCGCTCAGGTCACTAATGGCGCAGGTCTTCCTTTGGTCAAATATCACCACAATGCCGGGCATGAAAACACCCCTGACGACGACTCCTACGGCAAAGAAACAGGGCACCCCAGCTACCGCGCCGACGATGCCCTTTGGCTTTTCCCGACGATTTACAAATATATCTCCGAAACGGGAAAAGTAAGCTTCTTGGACGAAGTCATTTCTTATGCTAATAACGGCGAATCAGGAACCGTTTATGACCATCTAAAGCGCGCAATCGATTTTTCCATGAATAATCTCGGGAATCACGGAATGCCCGCAGGGCTTCATGCCGACTGGAACGATTGCCTGCGGCTGGGCAAAAAAGGCGAATCTACCTTCGTTGCTTTCCAACTTTACTATGCCGTAAAATTACTAAAAATTTATGCCGAAGAAAAAAATGATACCGATTATATAAAATACCTTGATGAAATAGCCGCTAAATTATCCGGCATCTTTAACAACGAGTGCTGGGACGGCGACCGCTGGATTCGCGGCTTCAAAGAAGACGGCGCGGTCATCGGACAAAAAAGTGACAAGGAAGCGTCAATGTGGCTTAATCCCCAATCATGGGGCATTATTTCAGGCTTTTCAACGAAAGAGCAAGCGATTTCATCAATGGACAGCGTATACCGCGAGTTAAACACCCCTTACGGAGTCATGGTCATGTATCCTGCTTATCAAGACCATGCTTTCGACGGCGCCTTAATGAAATGCTTTAATTTGGGCGTCAAAGAAAATGCGGGGATTTTTTCACAGCCCCAAGGCTGGGCGATTCTCGCGGAATCATTGTTAGGACGCGGCGACCGCGCCTTCGAATACTGGAAAGAGGCCGCCCCCGCCTATATGAACGACCAAGCCGAAAAACGCGTCCTCGAACCGTATGTCCACGGTCAATTCATCGAAGGCAAGCAGTCCCCCTTCGCAGGAAGAGCCCATGTCCACTGGCTGACAGGAACCGCGTCAACAGTTATGGTCGGCACCGTCGAAGGCATCTTAGGGCTCCGTCCCGAAATCAAAGGTTTAGTGATAAACCCGTCAATTCCCTCCGATTGGAAAAGTTTCGAGATGGTCAAAATGTTCCGCGGCAAAAAATTGACCATAACAGTCAATAATCCTGACGGAGCGCAGAGCGGCGTTAAATCTATAACCGTTAATGGGGTAGTGATATCGGGATTTTTGATTGAAGAATCTATTTTGGAAGATGAAAATATAGTTTTAGTTGAAATGTAATTTTAGCGGTGTGAACCGCTGCGTTTTCTCCGCGTGTGAGCATGATTTATCCATTGTAAACCATCGTTCGGCGGAGAACGCAGCGGTCACTAAGTACATTTATGACATTACCTGAATACCGCAATAAATATTAGCAATCATTCATAATTTCATTTTTAATTTTTTGCCATTGTAAACTTGAATCTTAATAAATATTCTAAATTTTGTTTGACACCTCTTGAACAAATATACTACACTATGTTACAATGTGAAGTGCAAATGTTCGGCGGGATGGTGAACTAATGAATGATCATGAATCTATTATAAAAATGCTTGAACAGAATAAAGGAATTATAACTTCAGCGCAAGTTACAAACGCGGGGTTTCAACGTCGCGCTTTAAGTGAACTGGTTGCTGCGAATCGTATTAATCGTGTGGAGCGCGGAGTATATGCTCTTCCCGAAACATGGGATGATGATATGTATTTTTTTCAAATCAGATACGCAAAAGGTATATTTTCACACGGAACATCATTATTTTTGCATGGAATGTCTGACCGGACACCGCAGGTATACACATTGACTTTCCCACACGGATATAATGCAAAAGGCTTAAAAAAACATAACATAAAGGCGAAATATGTCACCTCCGATATATACAATCTAGGTACTACAGAAAAGCCATCACTAAGTGGGAACATGCTTCGCGTCTATGATATTGAAAGAACCTTGTGTGATATCGTGAGAGGAAATAACGCTTTAGATGTTCAGCTTGTTAATCAAGCAATGAAAATCTATGTTGAATCTAAGGATAAAGATATGTCAAAACTTATTGAATATGCCGAGCGTCTTCATGTTATGGCAAAAATACTCCGATATATGGAGGTTTTACTTTGATTACAAAAAATCCGATGCAGTTAAAAGATCTGATTAAAATAAAAGCTGCTGAAAGTCAAATATCTGCGCAACTTGTTATGCAGAACTATATGATGGAACGTCTGCTCGAACGTATTTCGCTTTCAATATATCAGAAAAATTTCATCTTAAAAGGTGGATTTCTTATTGCTGCAATAGTCGGACTTGGCTCAAGAGCGACGATGGATGTGGATACTACTATTAAAGGATTTCCTCTTAACCATGAATCTATACTCAAAATATTTGAAGAAATTTGCGCTATTGTTGTTGAAGATAATATTAGCTTTAAAGTGTTACGCACTACAGATATCAGAGAAGCAGATGATTATCCCGGTTTGCGTGTCCATTTAAATGCCGGTTATCCGCCGCTCAATATTCCAATAAAAGTCGATGTAACAACAGGTGATATAATTACCCCACAAGAAATTACGTATTCTTTCAAGTTAATGTTTGACGATAGATCAATATCGATTCTTGCATATAATCTGGAAACAATACTGGCAGAGAAATTAGAAACATTGTTATCGCGCAACATTGCTAACACGAGGATGAGGGATTTTTACGATATATATGCTCTGCATAAGTTTCACGACACTGATTGTAATATGCCGATTTTGCGAAAAGCACTGGAGAAAACAGCTCGCAAGCGTGGCAGTTCTTCTATTTTGATGCGTCATCAAGAAATAATCGGAAACATCCAAACAAGTTCGAAAATGCTTGTATTATGGGATGAATACCGTAAAGAATATGATTATGCGAATAATATTGAGTTTAGCGAGATCTGCGTGTCGATAATGCAACTTATGGGAACTTTATATAATGTTAATAAATATGGGTAAGAGAAGCTTACTATTGTTTTTGTACCCTAATGATTATATAATAATTAAACAAATGGTTAATAATAGGACTTTATTTATTTCAAATCCACAATTTGCCATCTCCCCCAATCTATGCTAAAATAATCCCATGGAAAAAAAGAACATCTTGGCTCTATCCATAACCCTCATTCTTGCCCTCGCCATTGGCGTAACCGCAAGTCATTTTATCAGCGAATACAGCCAAGTTTACAAAATTTGCGTCAGCGAAGCAGGGGTCGCCGTCAAAGCCGCCGACTTTTTCAGAAAATCAGGTGAAAACGCCTACTTCACAACTGATAGTCAGCCATTTGACTTAAGCAAACCCGGGGAATACACAGTCCGCCTTAGAAATGGATGGTTTACTTATAAATCCACACTTATTATAGAAGATACAATCCCCCCTCATGCCGACGCCGTCATCGTAAAAAGACTGATTAACACCCCCTTAGACCCCAATGATTTCGTCGCCGGAATCACTGACGCGACCCCCGTGACGGTATCATTTGTCGAAAACCCCGATAATACCGCAGGCGGGCTGAAAAATGTTGATATTCGCTTAACTGACATAAGCGGAAACCAAACAATCATCACATCCAAGCTGCAACTTTCAGAACTTGCGGATAACGTTACCATTGAAGCGGGCGCCCCGCTCCCGAATATAAATAATTTCGTTATCATCGCCGAAGAAGCTCAATTTGCGAATGATTATAACCATATAAATACCGCTCTTCCGGGTGAATATATTATTAACATACTTATTGACGGAATGCCCTACGAAACAATTTTGCATATTATAGACACAATCCCCCCCACTTTTTCCGCGGCGAACATATCAGGTTTTTCCCTCTTGCCGCGGAATGCGGAAGATTTCGTGACCGATTATTTTGATATCTCCCCGCTTACTTTTTCATTCGAAAAAGAACCCGACCTAACATACATCGGGACCCGGGATATTACCATTATCGCTCGCGATGCGGGCGGCAATGAAGCAAGGCAAACGGTACAACTTACGCTACTCGCCGATACCGAACCGCCTGAAATAAAAGGAGTTGTTGACTTTAACGTTCAGGCAGGCGATACTATCGCATACAAAAAAAATGCCGTCGCTATCGACAATAACCCAATCGGCTTAGAATTTATCGTTGACCAAAGCGCGGTTTTAGTTAACACCGTCGGTTCTTACCCTGTTACCTATATTGCCCGTGACTTTGCGGGAAATGAAACGAAGAAAACCATTACCCTGACTGTCGTCGAGAAAAAATACGACCTCGATGAAGTCTATGCCAAAGCCGATGAAGTCCTTGCGAGAATCGTCACCGAGGATATGAGCGAGCGCGAAATATTGTGGGCAATATACCGCTATAATCAGTACAATATATTTTTTGAACCCACTTCCGAAAAAGAAACTTGGGTTCGCGCCGCATACGAAGGCCTCTTTGACCGCCGCGGCGATTGCTATGTCTATGCTTGCACCGCCAAAGTACTGTTAGACCGCGCGGGGATAAAAAACGAGGATATCGAAAAAATTGTGACATCAAGACGCCACTACTGGCATCTTGTTGACATCGGCGATGGCTGGTACCATTATGACACCACCCCCAGAAGCGATCACCCCACCATCTTTATGTGGACGGATGAACAGCTTATGGAATACTCAGCCGAAAGCTACAATTCCCACCGCTATGACCGCGATATTTATCCCGCCGATCGCCGGCCGATTAATTAAAGAGGGTATCACATTTATTTTCTGAATGTATGGAGTTTATTATGAAAAAATTAGGAATAATAGGCGGTCTGGGTCCAATGGCGACAGCCCGCTTCATGATGATGATAACGCAAATGAGTGAAGCCGAAAAAGACCAGGATCATTTCGAGACGATCATTATAAGCCGCCCCCAAGTTCCCGACCGAACCGCATACATCCTTGATCAAACCAACCCTGACCCCGCCCCCGCCCTCGTCGGAATCGCCCGTGAATTATGTGAAGCGGGAGCGGAAATACTGGTTATGCCGTGTTTTTCTGCGCATTACTTTTATGATACTATAAGTGAAACAGTAAAGGTTCCTGTTATCCATGCGATTGATGAAATATCTGCCCGTCTGGAAAACGCGAATATCAAAAAAATCGGCCTGCTTGCAACCGATGGTCTAATCCAAAGTCATATTTTTACGGATAAGCTTGATAAGACAGGTATCGAAGTTATTTCACCCGATGAAGCAGGGCAAAAGAAGGTCATGCAGATGATTTACCATGAACTTAAAGGCGGGCGGGATGTTGATTTAACCAAGCTTAAACAAGTTTCAGAAGATCTGCTTTCACACGGCGCAGAAATTATATTGTTAGGTTGCTCCGAATTATCATTACTAAAAACACGATATAGCTTGACGGATGAATATCTTGACGCATTGGAATTGTTAGCCGGGCAAGCTGTCTTAAGATGCGGTAAATTAAAGAGTTGCTATCAAAGGCCAATCAAGGCAAGCCGTAACCATGCCATTTGAGCCGCAGGCTTATCTTCATAAGCAGTAACATTTTAAAGTAATATTACACAAAATATTAAAATAACATATTGAATCAATAGTAATTTTCCGGTATAGTTATAGTCGATGCATGTGGAAGAGCAGAATGGGGTAAATATATATGAATAATAATGAATTAACAAATCTAAGAATCAAAGATAAGCTTCTAACCAGTTTCAAGAAAATTAATAGAATGACGATCATGGTCTGTTGTGCAGGTATTCTCGGAATTATAATATTAGAGATTTTGGCATTAACAGAATTTTCAAAGCTTGTCGATATTATTGTCTTTATAATTATGATAATAATTCAAATAACAATTACATTTGTTGCCATATCGACATCCAATAGATTATCCCATGAAATTGACGATAACTTAAGCACACCGCTTAATATTTTATCCGACTTCCTTAGAAGAGCAGGAGATACAGGAGATATTTCACATACGAAGGAAGAAGCGGAAGCATTAGAGAAGTTCGGTAAAGCAAAGGATGAAATCGGAATGATTATTACTGATATCAACCATTTCATGACGCATATCGGTCATATCGCCGAAGAGCTTGAATCATTGGCAGGCGGTGATTTGACGACGGAAATAGAAGTTATTTCCGATGCTGATACGATGGGAAGTTCCGTTAAGCATCTGGCTGATAACCTCAATAAGATTTTTAAAGAATTAAACGCTTCGTCCGCACAAGTTTCCGTCGGTGCGAAGAATATCGCCGAAGCAGGGCAATATTTGGCGGAAGGCGCGACCCAACAAGCCCACACGGTCAAAAATTTATCCGAATCAATTGCGGTAATCGCCGATAAAACCAAGAACAATGCGGGAATGGCGGTGAAAACAGCGAACCATGCCGATTTGATCAGGGATAAAGCAGAACTTGGCAGTAAGCAAATGGACGATATGATTAATGCGGTTAATGATATTAATGAAGCAAGTCAAGCGATCAGTAATGTAATTAAGACCATTAGCGGTATTGCTTCACAGACGAATATTTTATCACTCAACGCGGCAGTCGAAGCCGCCCGCGCGGGAGAGCATGGCAAAGGTTTCGCGATTGTCGCCGATGAGGTGCGTAATCTGGCGGCTCAGAGTTCGAATGCCGTTCATCATACTACGACATTGATTCAGGACTCGATTGAGAAAGCTTCGCTCGGCAGCCGGATTGCCACTGATACCGCCGAAAGCCTTAATGAAATAGTTGAGTTGATTAAAGAATCAAGTTCATTTGTTCAGGAAATGGCGCGGTTATCAAATGAACAATCGGATAGCATCATCAACATTAATAAAGGAATTGACGATGTTCTTGAAGTCGTTGAAGGAAATAGTGCGACTTCGGAAGAAAGCGCCGCATCCAGTCAGGAGATGAGCGCTCAGGCAACTTTGCTGGAAGAAATGGTCGCCGAGTTCAAGTTGCGTGACGGCGCCAGGCACGTTCGCAGCAGATTATAGTAATGCGTTACCCTAGGAGGATACGAAAGGAAGTTCCGAATGGAAAAGAAAAACGATGCCAGTGCATATTGTTATCGCGTTAAAGGCTTGTATGTCCCCTATATAACACCCGCTGATATTGACAGCAATATCAACGACTATATCAACAAAATAGGGCAATATACCGCAGTTTTGGAAGAACAATTTAATAAAGAAGATAAGAATGGTTTTATTAGCACCTTGGAATCAATTTTACAGATGCTTAAGGGTATTTATGCCAAGCAATGTGCTTCATATGCGATTGCTTTGATTGACGGCGCGAAAAATCGTGAAATGCGGCGATTACAACAACTTCTGTCGCAGGCGATTGCCGACTTTTTACTCCTTTCTATTGATATGCAAAAAGCGCAGAATATCAATATATCACGGGCGAAGAAATATCGGAATGTCGAGAGAAACGAGGATATCGCTCACGGTTTATCATCACTGGGAAGGTTACTGTTAGTAAGGGACTATAAAGACGCCTTAAATATGGCGGAAGATTTATGCGAGTTAGGCGATGTCTTCAAAAAAGCGGTCGAAATGATCAAAGCAGGTGAATATGACCGCGTCAAAGAAATGGTTGAAACGATTGAAAAAGAAAATATTAAGCTGATTAAACAAGAGGGTGTCAGTAAAACGACGAAAACCGTTCTGGCGGTTGACGATAGACCCGAAATTTTAACCAGCGTAAGTGCCGCCCTGAAAAGTCATTACAAGGTCTTAGGCGCCCCCGGCGGTCAAATGGCACTTAAGGTCATGGCTTCACAAAATATCGACTTATTTTATCTTGATATCGAGATGCCTGAAATGGACGGATTCGAGTTACTTACGCAGATTCGGGCGAATCCGAAATATGCGAAAACCCCCGCGATTTTCCTGACTTCGATTGCGCTCAGGGAATATATTGACCGCGGTATTAGGTTAGGGATTGACGATTATATTGTTAAACCCTCTAACCATGTAAATTTACTTGTCAAAGCCAGAACATATATGGACGATTAATGGAAGAATTACTGGAAATACTAAGCGAACTGCATGAAGATGTAGATTTTATGAATTGCGAAAAGCTATTCGATGATAAAATTATCGATTCCTTTGATATTGTCGCGATTATCGCGGAAATATATGACCGTTTCGATGTAACAATTTCTGCCGGAGATATTATTCCGCAGAATTTCAATTCCGCGAAATCGTTATGGATTTTGGTTGAAAAACTAATGGATGAAAACTAATGCTATTTACTTCGTATAGCTTTATCGCGTTTTTAATTGTTTTATTTGTATCGTATTATTTGGTTCCGAAGCAGTTTCAGTGGAAGCTTTTATTATTTTTCAGTTATCTTTTCTATTTCTTTGCCGGACCGGTTTATCTTTTATATATCATTACGACGACAGTAACAATCTATTTTTTTGCGCAAAAAATCGAAAATCTTAGCTTAAGCCAAAAAGCGCATCTTGATAAAAACAAGGAAATCTTCGGCAGTGCCGAGAAAAAGCAGTATAAGGCTTTTATCAAAAGCCGAAAACGGCGCCTTCTTATCATCGCTTTAATAATAAATATCGGGATTCTGGCGGTTTCAAAATATACGAATTTCGCGATCGTTAATTTTAATTCATTAATGCGGACGATAGCTGATTTGCGCGGCTTAGAGGAGTCGGGACAGCTTGCGCTTCGCAATATTATTGTGCCGCTGGGCGTTTCATTCTATACCTTTCAAGCAGTTTCGTATTTAATCGATGTGTATCGGGGGACGGTCAAAGCGTCACGCGATTTATTCCGCTTCGCTCTTTTTGTCTCTTTTTTCCCGCAATTAATTCAAGGGCCGATCAGCCGTTTCGGGGATTTATCAAAGACTCTTTTCTCCCCGCATTCATTTGACCGTCAGCAAGTTAGTTTTGGGTTGCAAAGAATATTATGGGGATTTTTTAAGAAACTGGTGATTGCCGATCGGCTTCTGATCGGGGTGAATGAGATTATCCGCAATCCTGAGAGTTATGGCGGCGCCTTTGTTTTCGTTGGGATGTTGTTTTATGCTTTTGAATTGTATGCGGATTTTACAGGGGGGATTGATATAACGATCGGTGTGGCGCAGGTTCTCGGGATTAAGGTTACAGAGAATTTCCGCCGTCCTTACTTTTCCAAATCGATTAAGGAATATTGGAAGCGCTGGCATATTACGATGGGGGCATGGTTTACCGACTATGTTTTTTATCCCGTGACGGTTTCGAAGCCGTTGCTGCGCCTTTCGAAGTGGTCGCGGAAAAATTTGGGCGAGGCTTTCGGTAAGCGCGTTCCGATTTATCTGGCTTCATTTATTGTGTGGTTTACGACGGGGCTTTGGCACGGCGCCAGTTGGAATTTCATTGTTTGGGGGCTGGCTAACTGGGTGGTAATTATGGTTTCGGAGGAATTTGAACCGCTTTATAGGAAGTTTCATAGGCGGTTTGATATTAAAGAACATGTGTTATTTAAAGCCTTGCAAATTGTCCGGACAGTTTTGTTAATGAGCCTGATACGTACTTTTGATTGTTACCGT
>JGI24695J34938_10002856_pt1 | contig 12588 bp, 9 predicted proteins | sample TergutCo191P3_FD_34938 | JGI IMG/M metagenome (IMG submission 34938) | reverse complement strand
GTCGGAAAATATGTTAAGCTTCATGACGCGTACATTTCGGTAATCGAAAGTTTAAATCACGCGGGATTTGAGGCAGGCGCTAATATTAATGTGTGCTGGATTGACAGCGAAGATGTAACTGCGGAAAACGCCGATAATATTTTTTCCGGTATTAACGGAATGATCATCCCTGGCGGCTTCGGCGACAGAGGCATCGAAGGTAAAATCACGGCATGCAGATACGCAAGAGAAAACAATGTTCCGTATCTCGGGATTTGTCTTGGAATGCAGATCGCTGTTATTGAATTCGCGCGTAATGTATGCGGTCTTGAACGCGCCAACTCGAGTGAATTTGACAAGGAATCTCCTCACCGTGTGATCGACATTATGCCAGATCAAGTAGGCATGATCGGAAGCGGCGGAACGATGCGCCTCGGCGCTTATCCGTGCGTACTTACTCACGGTTCCATATTAAAAAAAATATACGGCGCGGAAAATATCAACAGCGATTATATAATCAGCGAAAGGCACAGGCACAGGTTTGAATTCAATAATTTTTACCGCGATGTAATGACAAATTCGGGGCTTGTAATCAGCGGATTATCACCTAACGGAAATCTTGTCGAAGCGGTAGAATTAAAAAATAAAAGGTTTTTTACGGGCGTTCAGTTTCATCCCGAATTTAAAAGCCGCCCCAATAAACCGCATCCTTTATTTTTGGAATTGATAAGAGCTGCCTTATAATTTTAAATATATTGCGCGAATGCTTTTTTAGTGTTAATATTTATATGTGATAAAATCAGCCGGGTTTTGTCACATCCAGTACTTAGCTGTAATTATATATGACTGTACCTAAAAGAAAAATAAAAAGTTTTCTCGCTAATCGTTTTCGTTACGCAAATTTGATATTTATTGTTTTAATTTTGGGCGTAGTAACAGCGGCAAGCGCCGTAATAATTTTCGATCTTGCGGATGAAGCTTCCAAGGATTATGTGCGGTTTTATACGATGGAAACCGTTGATGTGCTGCTTTCTCACCTTAACAAGGAAATTTCGATAGTCCGCCATGCCGCCGAATCTGATGATATAATTGAATGGTTTGCCGACGAAAATAACCCGGATAAAAAACTAAAAGCATACGAAAAAATGATGCACTTTGCCGAAACTATGCAAATCGACGGATTATATTTCGGCATTTACGATTCAAAAAACGAATATTCAATCGGCAAAAACACGGATTATCAGAATTTTATTCCGTATAACGTTCTTGATCCCTCGGTTCCTTATGACCGCTGGTTTTATGACGCCGTTAATTCCGATTTTGATTATATTCTAAAACTCGACACAGTAAAAAGCCTGGATAATTTTTATATTTGGATCGATCATAAAATAAAAAAAGACGGCAGGATAGCGGGTGTTTTTTCTTCGGGCATTCCTTTTGATATTGTATTTGATGATTTGTTCGGACAATATAACAAAAAAAATGTTTCTGGTTTTATCATAGACGATAAAGGGCTGATTCAAATGGACAGCTCCGTGCCCGAAGCAGATCGTATGTTAAGCAGCAATTCTGTATATGATCCGAACGATATGCGCCATATTACCGAAGTAAAAGACAGCCCCGATTTTATTTCCATTATCGAAAAATATCTTACAAACATTACAATCCATTACAATAAACGCGTTCAGCCGGAAGTTTATAAATTGTCGGATCAAAATTATCAATATGTTTCGATAGCGCCCGTTCCGTATACTAATTGGCTGGCTGTCACTCTTTACAACTCGGATGCCCTGTTTAACATAATAAATTTTCTGCCGCCTGTTATAGTAATCGCGATCGCTTTTATGTTTTATGCGTTTGCAAGTTCTATGCTGCTTAATCGTTTTGTTTTTAAACCGCTGGGCGATCTTACTTTAAGCGTTTCAGAATCCAATCATGACAGCAGCAAGGTTTTCGGCATTGATCGCAATGATGAAATCGGCGCGCTTGCGCGTGAGACGCAGGAAGCGTGGGTTCGTTTAAGATCGTCAACGGAAGATCAGGAACGCAAGTCAAGGATACTTCACGCGGTTAACGCAATGGCTGCGGCTTTATTCGGCGCGGAAGATGATGACGCTTTTAAAAAAGCAATGCCCGAAGGCATGCAGCTTTTGGCTGAGTGCATGGATCTTGATCGCATCTATGTTTTTCAAAACAAGATGATAAATGATGATCTTCATTATATTTTAAAATTTGAATGGGTAAACGAAATCGGCAGTCAAGGGAACTCCGTGCATATAGGAATGGATTTACGCTACGATGTTGACGCGCCGGTTTGGAAAGAAATGTTTATAAGGGGCGAAAACGCGATAGGCTCGCTCAGTAATATGTCCGGCGAAGAAAAAGAACTCATGGAATCAAACGGCGTCAAATCCGTTGCCGCTATTCCGGTGCATTTGCACGGAAAGTTTTGGGGATTTATAAGTTTTGATAATTGCCACGGTGAAAGGGAAATGTCGCAGGATGACATCGAAATTCTGCAGTCGGCAAGTTTAATCATGGCAAGCGCTGTTAACCGAAACATGCAATCAGCCGCGCTGAGAGAAATGATGAACGAGATAGAACAGCGTGATATGCTGCTGCAGACCGTGAACAGCGCCGCTTCTGTTCTTCTTGGAACAAAGATAGAAGAATTCGAAGATAACCTGTACAAGAGCATGAGCATGATTGCAAAAGCAGTAGACGCGGACAGAGCGTATATATGGAAAAATAATAATTACAGCGGAGAATTGTGCGCGACTCAGTTATATGAATGGGTGGCGGCAGGCATTTTAAATATTAAAAACGAATCCGCCGTTAATGTATCCTATAAAAATGTCCTGCCCGACTGGCTGGAGATACTTTCAACCGGGAAATGCGTCAACGGCATGTCGCGTAACATGGCGTGTTCAACTTATGAGTATATGAAGGAAGCGCAGGTTAAATCGGTGTTTGTAACGCCGATATTTGTAAATTTTAATTTTTGGGGATTTGTCGGTTTTGACGACTGCCGCAGCGAAAGAATATTCACAGCTAACGAAGCTGTGATACTGCAGTCGGGCTGTCTTTTAATCGGAAACGCATATCTTCGCCACACAATGACGCTGGAATTAAAAACCGCCGCGGAAGAAGCGAAGTCCGCGAATCGTTCCAAGTCGGCGTTTTTGGCAAACATGAGCCACGAAATCCGCACGCCGATGAACAGCATTATCGGTTTTTCGGAACTTGCGTTAGACGAAAATCTTCCGCCGAAGACTGCGGACTATTTAAATAAAATTCTTGAAAATTCCGAATGGCTGCTGCAGATAATAAATGATATTCTCGATATTTCAAAAATTGAATCAGGTAAAATGGAGCTCGAAAATATTCCGTTTAATCTGCATGAAATTTTCGTAGCTTGCAGGACAGTGATTATGCCCAAAGCGCTGGAGAAAGGTCTTGCGATGCATTTTTACGCGGAACCATCTGTCGGCAGAAGATTATACGGCGATCCCACAAGGCTTAGGCAGGTGTTTGTAAACCTTCTTTCAAACGCGGTCAAGTTTACGAACACGGGATTAATAAAAATGCAGGCTTCGGTAAAAGAAGTCGGACCGAATTTCGTTAAAATGTTTTTCGAAATTAAAGATTCCGGCATCGGCATAACCCCGGAGCAAATTCAAAAAATATTTGAGCCTTTTATTCAGGCTGAAACAGGCACTACAAGAAAATTCGGCGGCTCGGGGCTCGGGCTTGCGATATCCAAAAACATTATCGAAATGATGGGCAGCGGTCTAAACGTTGAAAGCACGCCCGGCGTAGGCAGCAAATTCAGTTTTGAAATTGCTTTTGACGCCGTTGAAACGCGCGAAGATGAAAATGTTTCCGGTAAAATAATTTTCAACGACATGGAAAAACCGTCATTCGAGGGTGAAATTTTGTTATGCGAAGATAACGCGATGAATCAGCAGGTTATAAGCGAACATCTCGCGCGAGTCGGCATAAAAACAGAAATTGCACCTAACGGAAAATACGGCGTAGAAAAGGTTAAAGCGCGCGCCCGCATGAACGAAAAACAGTACGATTTAATTTTTATGGATATTCATATGCCCATTATGGACGGACTTGAAGCTTCAGCGTTAATTTCCGCTTTTGCTCCCGATATTCCGATTGTAGCAATGACAGCTAACGTAATGTCCAATGACAGGGAAATTTATGTTTCCAGAGGCATGTGCGACTGCGTAAGCAAACCCTTCACATCGCAGGAATTGTGGCGCTGCCTTATGAAATATTTTAAGCCTGTCAGATGGCAGACTGAAGACGCCGTTCAGCGCGAGAAAGCCGATAACGATTTAATGCAAAAACTTATAAACAATTTTGTGTCATCTAACCGCGGCAGGTACGAAGAAATAAAAAATGCAATAAACGAAAATAATATAAAACTCGCGCACAGGCTTGTTCACTCGCTTAAAAATAACGCAGGTCAGCTTGAAAAATTTCATTTAAAAAAAGCGGCGGAAGAAGCCGAGAACTGTTTAAAAAACGAAATAAACCGCATAACAGCCGCGCAGCTTGAATCTTTAGAAAAAGAATTAAATCTGGCTCTTGCCGAGCTGTCGCCGCTTGTAAACGAACAAAATTTAAATATAGCCGAAGAATTAGTGGATGTCGAAGCAGCGCGTATCGCTCTTGACAATCTGGAACCGTTATTAAAAAACAGCGATATCGATTGTTTATCTTTTATTGATAATCTTAAATTAATTCCGGGAAGCGAAGATCTTATTACGCAGATTGATAACTTTAATTTTAAAGCCGCGTTAGATCTGCTTGCTGTGTTAAGAAAGAAAATTTTTAATAATTAACGGCCGATCATTTCCGCCCAAAAATCATCGGCGACATTTAAAAAAGCTTCAACAATTTTTGGATCAAAATGCGTGCCCGAATCATTTTTGATAATTTCAACCGCCTGCTCGTGCGTAAAAGGTTTTTTGTAAGGACGCTCGGTTACAAGCGCGTCATAAACATCGGCGACAGCCATGATTCTTCCTTCTAATGGAATATTTAAGCCGGATAATCCTTTCGGATAACCTGAGCCGTCCCATTTTTCGTGATGGCTGCCCGCGAAATTTTTTGCGTGATGCAAAAATCTGTTTTCTTCCGTCTTGCTGATAATTCCGTTGATTATTTGTTCGCCGTCAGCGCTGTGCTGTTTAATAGAAGTGAATTCTTCTTCCGTAAGCTTTGAAGGTTTGTTTAAAATTAATTCGCTTACTTTCATTTTACCGACATCGTATAACTGCGCGGAAGGCAAAAGAATTTCCATATTCCATTTTGATATTTCTTCGGCATAAACGCTCGATCGTACAAGTTCGTTTAAAAGGATTGCAAGATATTTTTGAGTGCGATCGATATGTCCGCCCGCGGCTTCATCGCGGTTTTCGACAAGACCGGCGATTATATTGATTGTAGCGTTATGCACTCTGTTTATATTATGAAGGCTTTGTTTAATAAGTTTGTCGGTTTCTATATGGGTTTCGATGCGTTTTAATAAAACAGGCGGAGAAAAAGGTTTTGTTATAAAATCGACGGCGCCCATTTCAAAGCCGCGAATTTCCGCTTCGGCGTCATTGCAGGCAGTCAGAAAAACAACGGGAATTGTTTTTAAATTTTCGTCGGCTTTTAAAACGGACAGCGCTTCAAAACCGTTCATGCCGGGCATTTCAATATCAAGGAGAATTAAATCGGGTATAATGCTTTTTGAAAGGTCAAACATTTTTTCCGCGGAGAGCAGGGTATGTGTTTTATAAGAACCAGAAAGCGCGTTGTCTGCTATATCAAGATTGGAAGTATTATCGTCAACTATAAAAATTGTTTTCATTTTTTTATTTTCCTCCGAATAAAATCCGCATAATCTTAATATAATATATTTAACGAGGATTTACCATAACACAAACTTACTTGACGAACCTTTTTGTTTAGGGTATAAATAAAATTGAGCGCGGGCGTTCGCAGCGCAATTAATGTTATGCGATGAGTATTTTTTATAAGGTTCCGTATGGAAGAATATTCAGAAAAAAATATAATACCGTATTTTCAGCCGATTCTCTGCGCCGCCTCGAATCAAATTTATTCTTACGAAGTGCTGGGACGTTTTACCGATAAAGACGGAAATGTTAAATCGTTAGGCGCATTTTTTTCCGATCCGGCTACTACCCATGAAGAAGCTTTAAGGGTGGATCGCATCGTAAGAAGAAAGGCGCTGGAACAATATGCGCGAGAAAAAAGAACAGAATATTTATTCGTTAACATAAGGCTGGCATGGCTTGATAATTACGCGGATAATCCCGAAGAGCTGCCGACAATTAAATGGGCGAAAGAATTCGGCATTGACGCGGGTAAAATTGTAATCGAAATAACTGAAGAAGAATTTATCGTAAGCGACGAGAAGCAGGCAAAAGCTTATATCGATATTTTATCTTATTATAAAAATTCGGGATGCCGCATCGCGCTTGATGACTACGGAAAAAACGCCAGCAATATCGACAGGCTTGCTTTCTTAAAACCTGATATTATAAAAATAAATATTGATTATATTCACAAAAGCGAGGATTCATATCATTACCGCAAATATTTAAAATCAATCGCTTCTTTCGCCGAGTCTGTAGGCATAGAAATTTTATATGAAGGCGTCGAAACGCGGAAGCAGCTTGAGATTTGCATATCTTCCAGAGGAAAGTTTTATCAGGGTTATTTAATCGCGTATCCTCAGGCTTCCATGAAGAACGCTGTTTTTGCGCATAACGTTTTTTCCGAAGCGGCGGATGAAGTTTACAAAAAGCAGTATAAAAAAATTATCCGCAATGATTTATTTAAAAGTTATTTGGATTCCAAAGTAGGTTATTTACTTTTAGATAATCCGTTTGTCAGCGAAAAAGAAAATATCGAAGCTTTTTTTTCGGAGCTTTGCGGCGAAATACCGGCTGTAATAAGAATTTATCTTTGCGATAAAAAAGGCATGCAGATAACGGACAATTATGAGTGGAATTCCGGCAGCGCGGAATTCGGCGGATATATGGGAAGCAATTGGGCATGGCGCGGATTTTTTCAGGAAGCCATGGATACTTTTATTTCCGGGAAAAAAAGCGGTTTATCGTCGCCTTACCGTGATTTTTTGTCCAAGAAAAAAATATTCACTTATTTTTACGCGCTTACAGCCGATGTTTATCTTTTTGCCGATATAACAAGAATGCCGGTTATTTTTAATTAAAGGTATTATTATTCCTTTAAATATTGTAAAAAGATTTTATTAATCGTATAATCATTAAATGAATTCCGAAGAAGCTTTAAAGCATTTGATAGACGGCAATGCCCGTTACGCCGCAGGTACGCCAAAACAAAGATTATACAGCGCTGTACGTGCGGATTTATTGTTAAAAGGACAAAATCCTTACGCGGCAATTGTCGGCTGTTCGGATTCCCGCGCTCCGATGGAATTAATTTTCGACGCCGGACTGGGTGAGTTATTTATTATTCGCACAGCGGGTAATGTAGTCGGCGATATAGGATTAGGCTCCATTGAATACGCGGTTGAAGTGCTTAAAACGCCGCTTGTTGTCGTTGTCGGACATCAGCAGTGCGGAGCGGTGAAGGCGGCTATTCACGGCGGTTTATTCAGCCCTTCGATGCAGGTTGTTATAAACGAAATATGCAAATGTTCGGCAAAAGATGTCTGCACATGCGATCAGGAAGAAATCGAGAATAAAAATATTATTTTTACATTGTCAAAAATCGCCGCAAATACTATCATCGCGAAAGCCGCGGATGAAGGAAGAGTAAAACTTTATGCCGCGAAGTATTCGCTGGAAACAGGGATAGTATCATTTTTTGATTAAAGCGTTTTTATATACCTCTTGACCAATTATTTTTTTTCATATACAAATTAAAGAGAACAAAGGCGTTCACATGACCACCTAATTTTAGGTTGATTATTGCGTTACAATCGCGGAAAATTTTATTTTTTGTGTAACGCGGAATTATGCGGTCAGGTGAACGTTTTTTTTATCAGGAGCCAAAATGAGAGAAGGCCAGATTAGGATACCGTCAGGCTGCGCGATTTCCGGCATTATCAATAAATCGGGAAGGCGCGTAAGCGGAGAAGCCATTATTAATTCGATTTCCGTGATGCATGACCGCTCTAACGGCTTGGGCGGCGGGTTCGCAGCTTACGGAATTTATCCCGAGTATAAAGATTTTTACGCATTGCACATTTTTTACGATTCGGTGTCCGCAAAAAAAGAATGCGAGGAATATTTGGAACGCCGCTTTGATATTATTAACCTTTCTAAAATTCCGGTTCGGAAAATAAAAGAGATTACCGATGAACCTTTAATTTGGCGTTATTTTGTTACGCCGCTTCCGACCAAACTTGCCGACAGTCAGCTTGATGAACGCGAGTTTACCGTTAAGTGCGTTTTCCGCGTTAACACTTCGATAAACGGCGCGTATGTTTTTTCCAGCGGGAAGAATATGGGCTGCTTTAAAGCGGTAGGTTTCCCCGAGGATGTCGGAAGATTTTACAAGCTTGAAGAATACGAAGGCTGGTGTTTTACGGCTCACGGGCGTTATCCGACAAATACGCCGGGCTGGTGGGGCGGCGCTCATCCTTTTTCTCTTCTTGATTATTCGGTTGTGCATAACGGAGAAATTTCGTCATATGACGCGAACCGCCGCGCCGTCGAAATGTACGGCTACAAGTGCACTCTGCAGACAGACACCGAAGTTATCACGTATATTATCGATTACCTGCACAGAAAAATCGGGCTTACGTTAAACGAAATCGCTTCGGTTATCGCCGCTCCTTTCTGGCAGACAATAGGCAGAATGACAAGCGAAGAAAAAGAAACCTGCGAGTATTTGCGCGTAATGTTCGCCGATCAGCTTATCACAGGTCCTTTTTCGATTCTTGTTGGTTTTGATAACGGTTCTGATGAGAGAGGTCTTATGGCTTTGAACGACAGGCTTAAGCTTCGCAGCATGGTAATCGGCGAAAAAGACGATACCGTTTACATGGCAAGCGAAGAAGCCGCCATCAGAATAATCGAGCCGAACCTTGATAATGTATGGGCGCCCAAAGGCGGACAGCCTGTGATAGTAAAGTGCTGCGTTTAACGCTTCATTCGGAATGTGTAATATTTTAAGGGAGTTAATTGAGTATGGCTGTTAATTATATTTATCCTGATTATGAGATTTCGCGTAACGTCGAAAGATGTATTTGCTGCAGGGCTTGCGAGAGGCAGTGCGCCAATGAAGCGCATGAATTCCTCAAGGAAGCGGATAAAATGTTATGCGATGACGCCAAGTGCGTTAACTGCCATAGGTGCGTTTCGCTGTGTCCGACGCGGGCTTTAAAAATAATCAGGAGCGGCAATACTTACAAGGAAAATATTAACTGGAGCGGTAAAGCCATAAACGAAATCTACAGGCAGGCGGACACCGGAGGCGTTCTGCTTTCCAGTATGGGCAACCCCGAGGATTTTCCGGTTTACTTTAACAAAATTCTGCTTAACGCTTCGCAGGTTACAAATCCTTCGATTGATCCGCTGCGCGAACCGATGGAAACAAAAGTTTCGTTAGGCGCAAAGCCGAAGAATATCGAGCGCGGCGCGAACGGCCGTCTTTTGAATAATCTGCCGCCGCAGGTTTCTTTGTCTATGCCGATAATGTTTTCGGCGATGAGTTACGGCTCTATCAGTTATAACGCGCACGAAAGCCTTGCGCGCGCCGCCGAAGAAATGGGCATCCTTTACAATACAGGCGAAGGAGGGCTTCATGAAGATTTTTACCGTTACGGAAAAAACACCATTGTGCAGGTGGCTTCCGGCCGCTTCGGAGTTCATCCGCAGTATTTAAACGCGGGAGCCGCAATCGAAATTAAAATGGGGCAGGGCGCGAAGCCGGGTATCGGCGGTCATCTGCCGGGCAAAAAAATTGTCGATGATATTTCGCGTACCAGAATGATCCCCGAAGGCAGCGACGCGATATCGCCCGCTCCTCATCATGATATTTATTCCATAGAAGATTTGCGTCAGCTTGTTTTTTCGCTGAAAGAAGCGGTCGAATATAAAAAGCCCGTAATCGTAAAAATCGCCGCCGTGCATAATGTAGCGGCGATCGCAAGCGGCATCGCGCGGAGCGGCGCGGACATAATTTCTATCGACGGTTTCCGCGGCGGCACCGGAGCCGCTCCCACACGCATTCGCGACAATGTCGGCATACCGATCGAACTTGCGTTAGCAAGTGTAGACAAACGTCTCCGTGACGAGGGCATTCGCGGCAATGTGTCATTGGTTGTCGGCGGCAGCATACATTCAAGCGCCGATGTAGTTAAAGCTGTCGCGCTCGGCGCAGACTGTGTTTACATCGCGACAAGTGCGCTTCTTGCGTTAGGCTGCCACTTGTGCCGAAGCTGTCACGGAGGAAAATGCAATTGGGGTATCGCCACTCAGGTTCCCGAACTTACCAAACGATTAAATCCCGAAATCGGCTACAAGAGACTGGTCAATCTTTTAACGGCATGGCAGCATGAGATAAAAGAAATGATGGGAGGCATGGGCATCAACTCGATCGAAAGTTTAAAAGGCAACAGGGCAATGCTGCGAGGCGTCGGTCTTAACGAGAAAGAGCTGGAGATTTTAGGAATCAAACACGCAGGCGAATAATTTAGAATCTGACTCCCATGCAGACGCCTATTTGTAATCCGCCGACCAAATACTGCTGTATCAAAAATTTCATATACGACTCTTCGTTTGAAAAGTCATCTTGTAATCCTAAAACGCCGTTATAACCGATAGACGGTTCAATTATAAATCCGCCCGGTCTTCCAAAGTCGGCTCTCCATCCGATCTTCGCGCCGAATATCAATAAATCATGATCAACTCTTCCTGTCATTTTAAAATGATTATATCCGACCATTCCATCCATAAAAAAAGTTTTTCCGGTTGGGTAAAATCTGAGATGTCCTTCGAAAGATGTCGATTTTAAATCCAAATCATCTAAATTAAACCATCTTATCCCGATTCTGCCGGCAAGGCTGAGTTTTCTTGTTATATTGAATTCCAGCTGAAGCGCCGTTAATAAAGCGTAATCCTGAATACTGACTGTATCATTTAAAGCCGCGGTTACAAATATTGAAGCGAGTGCAGGAAGCGCATCCAGAGTGATCGCGGTTCTTGGGTAATAATCGCTGTCATCGGCAAAAGAAACAGCGCCGGCAGTTAAAATCAAAATTAAGATAATCAATAACTTTTTCATTGCTTCATACCTCTATTCTAAATATAAAAAAATGAACCTCTTATGATTATAAATTTATCACAACTTATATAAAATAACCATTATTTTTATGCTTTAAAATCCGAGTAATCCGTTACTTCGCATCCGTGCGCAGTGATAATATCGATGGTTTTTTGTCTGCTGTTCTTTGTGCCTCCGCCTGCGGAAATCATAATAACCTCGATTTTTTTACCGGACGGGATAATTTCTATTATATTATTAAAAGCAGGCGCGGGATGACCTGCCCAAACAGGAGCCATAATTACGATTTTTTCATAAACCGATAAATCCGCCGAAACCGGTTTTACTTTTGTTTTCTTGCGGCTCATAGCTTTAGGCGCTCCGATAAAAAATGATCCAAACCCCGATAATTTTTTTTCTTCGATTACTTCTTCGATATCCGCTTCGAGCTCTTTAGCTTTTATATTCGCAAGTCTCTTTGTTTTCCCGGAATAAGAATAATATAAAATAATGGTTTTCATTTTTTCCTCCATACAATGATAATCATTGCATAATGATCATCATTATACTTAAAAAAGAGTTTATGTACAGCGTACTGAATTGGTGAGGCTGCCTGCGGCTGCGCAGACATGCAAAACCAGTTCGCTAAGAACTCGCTCCAGAACCTCAGGGTTTTATTTTTAATTTTATATAATCAACAAGTATGATAATTTTTTTGTTGCGCTGAGTTTCTTTTGCGAGGAGCGGTAAAATGGTTTTGCCTGCCTGCGCAGCCGCAGGCAGCCTCACCGATTACATGTGTTTTCTTTATTATACAAAGATTTCGGATAACAGGTTCGTGTTGGCTCGCGGTAAATTCTTCTTAAGCAACAATCTGACCACCCTAACCCTAGTGTTCTGTCCTATTCAAATAACAAAATTTGATGTTAAGTTAATTCCTTATGTAGTAAGGAATTAACGCATATTGTTATATTTGAAACCGAATAGGACATAACACTAGTAGTCAGATTAAACTAAACCTTAGAAGGCACGTATGGCTCGAACAATGCAATTAGTAGTTATGGCTTCCTTGCTGATGGACATGTGAACGCCAGTGAGGAAATCCAGATGCCACGCGCTACCGCTATTGAACTGCGACGAAGACCAGAACCCACTTGTTGTTGGTAGTCCTGTTACTCCGGCAACTCTGGCTTTATACACTTCGTTTAACTCTCCCAAACTTGGCAGAAACCAATCTGTTTTTCCGCCAGTGGTTAAACTTGCGCATCTTTGCGCCGCTGTACCTGTCAATGCCGTAAATGCTGCACTGTTTACTATTGTTTG
>JGI24695J34938_10002854_pt1 | contig 12590 bp, 11 predicted proteins | sample TergutCo191P3_FD_34938 | JGI IMG/M metagenome (IMG submission 34938) | reverse complement strand
CGTAACGGCGGATGTCAGGGCGACAATAAGGCTGTTGGTAAAGGCCCGCCACAATTCCCGCGAAGAGAGCAGCCGCTGGTACCAGCGCAGGGAAAAGCCCGTCCAGTTCATTCCGGCGGAACCGTTAAACGAATAAAAGACAAGCACCACGAGAGGCAAAAACAGAAATACAATGGTAATGATGTAGACGGTCTGGGAAAAGGAAAATGTCCGGCCCATGGCCCTTCGCGCATGGCGGGCCGCTTCTCCCTGCGCCTTCTTGGGCCTCAAAGATGTAATCGTATTATTGACAACTTCTTTAAAACTCATCTGCGCCTTCCGGAAACCGAACCGTCTTTTTCGGTATCTTGGGGAACCGCCGCCTCGGCAGTTCGGGAAATATCCCGTTTTTGGACATTCATCATCAATAAAACCCCGACTGTTGTCACCAGCGTCAGCACCATAGAAATCGCCGCAGCGCGGGGCCAGTTCCGCGACTTGGAAAGCTGGTCGGCAATAACATTCCCCAGCATATAGGAATCCTTGCCCCCCACGAGCAGGGGCACTGCATACGCCCCGAAAATGGGGATAAAGGTGAACAGCACTGCGGTAAAAATTCCGCCCCGGATATTGGGCAGCAGCACCTTATACAGCGCCCTTATTTTGGTAGCCCCCAGATCGCGGGCCGCTTCCAGCAGGGAAAAATCAAATTTATCAATACTGGAATAAAGCGGCAGAATCGCGTAAGGCAGGTACATGTACACCAGTACCAGCACTACAACTTTTTGGTTGTAGAGAAAATGGATATAATCGTCTATCAGACCGATGCGAAGCAGAAATTCGTTGAGAAAACCGTTGTTTCCCAGGATATTCATCCAGGCAAATACCCGAATCAGGAAATTTGTCCAGAAGGGAATAATGATAAGCAAAAGTAGAAGGTTCTGGTTTTTGCTTTTCGCCATAAAATAGCCGCAGGGCAAGGCAAAAAGGATCGTGATAACCGTGGCGGCAATAGACGTAAAGACGGTACGGAGCGTGATGCTCAGAAAAATCCGGTCGCCCAAATAACGGTACGCTTCCAGCGAGAATTCCGCTTCAACGCCGCCGTACAGCCCTTTCTTCAGAAAACTGTAAATAATGATAATAAATATTGGCGCAAGGAAGAAAAGGCTGAACCAGATCGCCATAGGGCTGGAATACAGGAGGCCAAAGTTCCTGCTGTGTTTCAGAGCGGTTCCCTGTTTAACGCTGCCTGCTGCCTGCGGCATTAATTCTTAACCTCGACAATGTAGCCGTCGTCGGCGCTCCATGAAAGGAAAACAGAATCTTTCCAGATAATATCCGGCCCTTCGTCCGAATAATTGGCATGCTGTTTTATCACCTTTATAATGATCTTGTTCATTACTTTGACATAGAACTTTGTCTGAAAACCCGAATAAATAGGCTCGTCCACTATTCCCTGCAGAAGGTTGATATCTTCCCGCTTGCTGGCAGGCCGGTCCTTGGTAATGGCGATTTTTTCTGGCCGTATCGTAAAACTAACCGTCTGGCCGTTCCGCACTTCATCAACGGTAGTTACTTTTACCCGTCCCAATTCGGGGATTTCCAGCTCGGCCATATACACCGTTTCTTTCGCTTCCGCGCCGGGCTGCGAAGCCTGCAGCCTGCCGACGTTTACCACCTTCGCGTCATAAAGATTGGTCTCGCCGATAAAACGGGCGACAAAATCCGTGGCCGGGCTTTCGTAAATCTCATGAGGCGTTCCAATCTGCAGCACGTCGCCCTGGTTCATCACCGCCAGCCTGTCGGATACCGAAAGGGCTTCCTGCTGATCATGGGTAACGTAAATGAAGGTAATGCCTATTTTGTCGTGGATTTCATCCAGTTCGATCAGCATGTGCTGGCGTAGTTTCGCGTCCAGCGCCGAAAGCGGCTCGTCCAGAAGCAGCACCCTCGGCTGGTTTATCAGGGCGCGGGCTATGGCGACCCGCTGTTTCTGCCCGCCGGAAAGCTGGTTAGGTTTCTTGTGGGCATGGCCTTCGAGCTGCACAAGGCGGAGGTACTCGTTTACCTTGTTGGTAACATCGCCTTTTTCGGCCTTGTTCAGGCGCATGGAAAAGGCCACATTTTCGAATACCGAAAGGTGGGGGAAAAGGGCATAGTTTTGGAATACCGTATTCGCGTGCCGCTTATTGGGAGGCACGGACAAAATATCGTTCCCGTCAAAGGTAACGTTTCCGCTGTCGGGATACTCAAAACCGGCAATAATCCGCAAAAGGGTGGTTTTTCCGCAGCCCGAAGGCCCCAACAAGGAGAAAAACTCCCCCTTTTTTATACTGACGCTCACATCGTTCAGAGCCCTAAAAGAATCGAAGGATTTGGAAACCCCATCGATGACAACATCGCTTCCTTTCAATATGTTTCTTCAAGCCTCCTGTGCTTGTTGGTACTATGGGTACAATGCGAATTTTTTAGCTTGTTGTCAACTGGTTTTTCAGAAAAAATTCAACGTGGTTTAACCGCTTTTTAATCCGGTTTTAATTGTAAGTAAGGCTTAAAAAGGCTCAATTTGACCCTCGCAAGTACATAGGGTCCTCCAGTGGATTATCCCTTCCGTATCAGGCGCGTTTCTCGCTCCCGTGTTCGATTTCGTCCATTTTGAGCAGGATCCCGATAATTTGATAAATAAGTTCCTGGTTTTTTGATGATAACCCTTTAAACAATCCAACCAATTTAGCAAATTTTATATCGGTGCTTTGGCTGAACATCTCCCCTTCCCCGGTAAGGAGCCATGTCTCATTCACGCCAAACTCAGAAACGATAAGTTTGATAAGACGGGCGTTAATCTTCAAAGCCCTGCTCTCAACCCCCGCAATATAACTGTGAGAAAGCGACAAATTCATTGAGAAATTCCGTTGAGATAGTTCCAGTGTTTCACGGACCAGTTTGATCCGTCGGCTTATTGGTTCTTCCATGCAGCTTAATAATAGCATAAATAGCTCATTTTTTGAAAATTTGATAATTAATTTATTGACAAGTTCAAAATATAATTATATAATGGTCAATATTTTGGCATTTAGGAGCTATCAATGACAGAAAATGCTGGAATTGCGAAGTTGTGGCAGGGATTCCATCATCTGACAGAAAATGACAGGGATTTAGTTTTGGCAATTGCGGAAACGGTCAGATATTCAACACAGAATACTCAGGTAATACCGGAACAGACAATTACAGATAAAAACCATGTGATTTCTGTCAGAGAAAAAGACGGTGGATATTCCGAATGCACAAAAAAAATTAGACGCATATTTTTATTTTTTTCTTTCTTTTCATTAGTGTCGGGAGTTCTTTGTTATATGCTTTTTAGAAACTCTGATTTGTTGATTAATGATATTTTTGGTATACAATTTATCAATATAATAGTATTAGATAATTTTATTTTTATTGATTTTATTAGATATAATTTTCCTGATGGCTTATGGATGTTATCAGGAATTTTACTATTGCGATCTATCTGGGTTAATAATCAAAAAACCTCCCAAATCTATGTTTGCGTGTTTGTTTTGTTTGCTTTTTTATTTGAAACATCCCAAAACTTTAACATTATACCTGGTACATTTGATGTGCTAGATTTGATTACAATGGGTATAATTGCTTTGTTTGAGCAAATTATATACAAAATTAATTTTAGGAGAAAAGAAAATGACTAGAAGGAACATTCGGACACATGGTATTGCACTGATCGCAATATTATTTTTCGGAGCATTGGCATTGGGCAGTACAGCGTCTGCTCCAAAATTGGCACACAAGACAGGCGATGAATCGGTTGTTAGCAGTGTAACAAAATCATATGGTGTGGTACATAATATGCAGGATCCAAACAGTTCTGAAAACATGGTGTATGCCTCTTTAAAGCCATATACGGCAATGGGAATGGTTTTTGCTACATCAATAACAAATTTTGATGAGAATGGTTTTGAGTTTGCAAGCGAAGAAAGTATTATGATCATGTTGTTGAGGGAGGCGTATAAACTCGGAGCAGATGATATTTTAAATTTACGTATGTCCGAAAACACAACATGGATTGAAACTACTGCTAGTGTTGAGAACAATTCATCAAGTGGTACTACTACGACCAAAGATACTAAAATAAAGACAAAGACAGTTACAGTTACAGGGAGTGCTTTAGCGATAAAATACCAGAATTGATTTTGATAGTGAATATTTCTCAATTAAAAATTCACTTAACAATAACATAACTGTACACCGCTGAAGTTGTTAATGTTCACTAGTTGACTATTTAATTTACATAAAAACTTTGGAGGTATTATATGGATTTCAGAAAAAATGGGGTGGGTTGGAGGAGTATAAGGAGAGTCACAATGAAAAAAGCGTTGATTATCATGGTTATGCTGATCGTTATATCAACATCAGGTTTTTCACAGACTGTTTGGAATGTGAATGACGGGTCTGCCTGGATAGAGGCAGTAAACGGGATAAGAAGCGGAGGCAATAACAAAACCTACACCATAAACGTAGCAGGTACCATTTCAGCGTTTCCCAGTGAAGGAGGAAATACATTCGGTTCTGTTACCGGAATAACGGTAACTATCCAGGGAGACGGCGTGCTTTCCCCATCCAGAAACGGCATTTTGATATACATAGGCAATAGTCAAACAGTCATCATCAAAAATATTGAATTAAGGGGTATCGATCGTAACAATAGCAACCCATTGGTTAGAATCGATAACGGGGGTACATTCCGCATGCAAGGGCACGCTGCGGTATCAGACAATTCCGGCAACGGCGTATTGCTCACTAATGGTACTAACGCAAATTTCATCATGCAAGACAGTGCTTCTGTGAGAGATAACACTGGTACCGGAGTTGTGGTTAACAGCGGAACCTTCACCATGCAGGACAAATCTTCAGTTTCAGGCAATTATAATCTCGCAAATGATCCCTTAAGAAGCGGAGGCGGAGTATATGTTGCCGGAACTTTCATCATGAAAAACAACGCCTCTGTGCACAACAATTATACAGAGGACAGCAACGGCGGGGGCGGCGTGTATGTCACTCACGGCACTTTCACCATGCAGGACAACGCCTCGGTATCAAACAATATTAGTATCAACGGTAATGGAGGCGGTGTACGCCTTTATGACGGAACCTTTACCATGCAGGCTAACGCTTCAATTTCAGGAAATGAAGCTGCTAATGACGGTTGCGGAGGAGGGGTGTATGTCGAAAAAGTAGGACGAGGGGGAAATTTCACCATGCAGGGTAACGCCTCAATATCGGGTAATGTAGCTCTCAGCGGCGGCGGTGTATATGTTTACGGAGGAACCTTCACCATGCAGGGCAGCGCTTCGTTATCAGGAAATAAAGCATATAAAAATGGCGGCGGAGTTTATCTTTTTTATGGAACTCTCAATAAAACCGGCGGCACTATATATGGCAGTAACGCAGAAGAAAGTCTCAGTAACACCGCCGCTGAAAGAGGCTCTGCGGTAAATAATGGGAATTCAAGTTGGAGGAACGCTACCGCTGGGCCAACCATGAACACCAACACATTCGGCTTCTGGCTGGATGACTGAGATAGGTAAATTAGCTATAAGCAACCGTGATTTTACATGCTCAGATAATTAATCATATTGCATGACTCTTAGCATAGGGCGTTATTTGATAAAAAAACCATTGATTTCAAACATCAATTAGGACGTTTTAAATGAAAAGGCTTTTTTCCACAGGGAATATTTGTATAGCTCTACTATTACCCATTTTAGGTTGTGCAGGGAGTGGTGCGACGAAGGATACGGAAACTCCGCAACAAGAGCAGCAACAGGCTGAACTGGTTGTGGAAAAGGCCAAGCCGCCACCCAGTTTATACTATACCGGAGACGGTAAAAAGGGCATGAGCCTGGGGATTCAAGTTCCGGCGGGACAGGGACTCAACGCAGCTCTATCAAATATACCGTCAATGGTACAGGGGTGTTTGGTACATAACATACGCAAATATTCGGCAATAACCGTACTTGACCCAGTCGCGCTTGACAAAGTGATAACGGAAACGCTCGACCCAAAGTACGAAGACAACCTGGATATTGTCCGATTGGGGCATGTTGCGCATGTCGGGTATTGGATGACCGGAAAAATAATCGAGAGCCCTTACGGCGGTTATACACTGCAGTTTAACATAACTGATACCACCCCTAATGCCAGAACACTCGCTTCCTATTCCGGTAATTGCACGGCTTCCCAGCTTATCGATCAAAGCGCTGTCCAGCTTGCTTCAATAGAACTGCTTACGCAAATGGACGTAAAGCTGACTGCCACGGCAAAAAACGAGCTAAGTACAACGAATACCCAACTGTCCATTAAAGCGCAGAGTTTCCTCGCCAATAGCCGTACCACAGAAAGGCAGGGAGGAAATGAGATAGCAGTGTATTTTAACGCTGTTCTGGCTGCAAAATTTGATCCAACCCTGCCGGAAGCGGTGAATCGTTCGGCGATACTTGCGGCAAATATCTCAAGCGAGCGTACCGGCGATAATCTGCGCGAAGATGTTCGATGGCGGAATGAATGGATAGCGCGTCTTGAAGAAACAGAGAGGTATGTCAAAAACTATAACGATTATTATAATAAGTATTATTCTGATTATTATAATGATTTTTATAAAATGTATACCGATAACTGGAACAAATTTATCCAAACCCTTCCAGAACTGCCCTGCACCTTGTTTTATGCCGCAGATGCACGTAATTATGGAGAAGTAAATTATGACAATAACACGACAAGTTATACCGGCATAAGTGCATACCTGTACACTTCGCAAAACTGGATTCAGTCGGTACAAACGGCAATACAGACGATGGATGCGCCGGTAGCAGAGGTGCAGAGGACGGTACAGACGGAACAGGCGGCAGTACAGGCTGCCATACAAGAGGTAGTTAAGACGGTCAATAACGGTCTGGACGCTACAGGGCAAAGAACAAGATGGAGGTTGCAGCCATTAAATATGGGGGTGACAGCGGTTACATTTAACAGGAACTTTCTTGAGAATCGCAGGCAGAAACAGGGGAACCAAACATTTTCCGTAACCGTAGAGTTGGTAAACAGCCAAAACAATAAAGTAATCGGCAGAGGTTCTTTCCAGACAAGCAGGACATATTCTATCACCAATAGAGGGCTTTCGGTTTCCAATGATGAACAGAAAAGCGTAAATTTTACAAATGTTAATATACATGACCTTCCTCCATCCGATGACCTGTTGTCTATACGCATCGCCAGTGTGAACGGAACGGCAACCGAGACGGCAATCAAAAACGGAGTGCTGTACATACAGCCGGTCAACACGGCTGAATGGAATTCAAACCCTTGGGATTATACAGTTCAAAATGGAAAGATAACTCAATACAATGGGAAAGATGCTAATCTTGCCATTCCCGGTACTATTTTAAATGAGCCGGTTACTTCTATTAAGGAGAGAATCTTTTTCAACAACCAGCAGATCAACATTACCATTCACAACAGTGTTACTTCCATTGAAGAGAGGGCGTTCTCCAACAACCATCTGACCAGCGTTACTATTCCGGACAGCGTTACTTCCATTGGAGAGGGAGCGTTTTCCAATAACCATCTGGCTAGCGTTACTATTCCGGACAGTGTTACTTCTATTGGAGAAAGCGCGTTTTCCAACAACCCTTTGACCAGCGTTTCCATTGGGGCAAATGTCATATTAGGTTCTTCAGCTATTGGCTCAGGTTTTGAAGAATTATACAACCGCAATGGCAAGCTGGCACAAACCTATATAAGGCGCGATAACAGCAGTACATGGGGCTTTGATAACAGAGAAATAGATTTTACCTTCGATCCGGCAACTGGAACAATTATCGGTTATACCGGTAATACCAGAGAGATCACTATACCGGAAACCATAGGCGGGATACCGGTTACATCCATTGAGAACGGCGCATTCCGATTTACAGAATCAGAATCTGTCATTTGGGCTTTTGGTAGTGGTAACTGGGGTGATACAAGCGGTTATTTTCCAGGACAAACATCTGTAGTAATAAATATTAGCAAAGGTGTTAAATTTGAGAATTCGGCATTTACCGGTTCTGATTTTGGTATGTACTATGCGAGGAAAGGGCGCAAGGCGGGAACGTATTCCTATGTCTATACTTCTAACAAGGTCATCAGGAATATCTTTATGGGGCTGCTTACCCCTACGCTTTTTGGGGTAATAATACCCGCCCGGTTAATACCGTATGGGCAGTGGATGTGGAAGTTCACGCCAAATAAATAATTGTCACTAAAATTAGCAGGTATTCAGCCAAGGGCTTGGGGACAAGTCCCGTTGTCTTCCTGACAGAAGCCATTTGGTTTTCGGGGTGTCCCCAAACGGTAATATCGGCTTGTTAAAGCTTTGTTAATGCCTTTACCGCTTCCTTGTCCAAGTTTCAGTTTGATTACCGCTGCTAGAAGTTGTGTATTTTACTTGAACGGTTTGCCCGTCTGCGCTCATGGTTATTGTACAATTTGCCAACCAGTACCTGTAGCGATATTAGGACTGGATTCATAATAACTTATAGTCATTGCTTGCCCAGACCATGTTAAACTACCTGTGCTTGTTATATTCCGCAAACGTTGACCGCCAAGTGTAAGATAGCCTTTGTTTATGGCATCTTGTCCTAAAGCATTAGGAGTACCAAAACTACTATTAACGCCGCTATTGCCACTAACAGTAATTTGCGCTCCATTACTTTGCTCCCAAACACCGTTAAGCGAATAACTGCCTGCGCTCAATGTTGTCGCGGAAGCAGTGTTTGACATTGCTCCTTCCGTTCCGTTTGCGGAATATGCGGCTACTTTGTAATAAATGGTTGTATTTGGATCTAAACCAAAATGACCTGCCGAATTTGTCGGTCTTGTTCCCAACAACTGAAACCCCGACGAAGAATTAAGACTGCTGTATAAATTGTATCCGGCGGCTCCTGCAATCGCTGTCCAATAGAGGCTTTTTTCTGTTTGTTTTTAGGGGGATTTTGGTGTTAAAAAAACGTCATTTATCTAGAACATAATTTGTATCATTAAGATGATCAGATTATACAAAATATCTTACAATTAATGACTTGATATTTATGTAAAATTCATATAAATTACAATATTGGAGAATACATTGATTTCATTATTGCTTTTGATCATAATTTATCTTTCTTTTATTAGTTTAGGTTTACCTGATTCATTGCTTGGTTCTGCCTGGCCTTCAATGTTTAACGGGTTAAATGTTCCATTGCACTATGCTGGCTTCATTTCTATGATTATAGCCGGTGGAACAGTAGTTTCCAGCATATTCAGTGAGAGAATAATCAGACGTTTTGGAACAGGAATTGTTGCGGCGGTAAGCGTTTTAATGACCGCAGTAGCCCTTTTTTTATTTTCGATTTCACAAATATTTTGGGCATTGTGCCTTTGTGCAATTCCGTTAGGTTTAGGTGCTGGTTCTATTGATGCGGCATTAAATAATTATGTGGCATTGCATTATAAGGCACGCCATATGAGCTGGCTTCATTGTTTTTGGGGTATAGGCGCTTCTATTGGCCCCATAATTATGTCTGTATTTCTGATAAATAGCAATTCCTGGAATTTTGGTTATAGGACTATAAGTATAATTCAATTTTGTCTTGTTTTGCTGCTGTTTCTATCTTTGCCATTATGGAAAAAGAATATACCCAATGAAGACCAGCTACAACATAATCCGATAAAATTTAAAGAACTTTTTTCAATTATAGGCGTAAAACAAATTCTATTGGCATTTTTTTGTTATTGCACAATTGAGGCAGTCGTAGGTTTATGGGGAGCGAGTTTTTTGGTAGTAACAAAAGAAATATCGCCTGAAATTGCCGCAAAATGGATTGCGTTATATTTTATTGGGATTACTGCAGGACGTTTTATTTCGGGTTTTGTAACAATAAAATTAAATAACAGACAGATGATTCGTTTAGGGCAAATATTAATTGGCTGCGGAATAATTGTTTTGGTTTTACCATTTGAAAATAGCACATTATTGCCAGGACTATTTTTAATAGGTCTTGGTTGCGCTCCCATATTTCCGAGTTTATTACATTCAACACCAAAAAATTTTGGAGAAGAAAATTCCCAGGCTATAATGGGGGTACAAATGGCAAGTGCATATATCGGAACAACACTAATGCCTCCAATATTTGGACAGATTGCATCATATATAAATTTCAATATATTTCCTGTATTTATTGTAATAGTATTGATAATCCAAATAATAATGGTTGAAATATTGAATAAGAAAATAGATAAAAAATTATAATATGGACAAAAATGCTCATTTTTTGTATTGTATATATATAAAATATTCTTAAATCGTTATTTAAAGTAATTGGAGGAACAAATGGAAACATCGGTAAAGAAAAACAACTTGGTTAAATATTTCTGGCAGGTAACGTATTCGCATACAATATCATATTTTATTGCTGGAATAATCGCTGTAGTATTTGTTGATTATCGGGAATGGTGGTCTTCAGAATATATATCTGCCTTTTATCGTGATATTGACTCACCAATTGTAGCATTAGGTGGTGGTTTTTTACAAATATTCAGAGGGATAATTGTTGCTTTAATATTATTACCTTTACGGAAAACATTTTTTGAGGAAAAATTTGGTTTATTAAAATTGGCATTAATTATATTTGGCTTTTCTATTGTATCAACTTATGGAGCTGTGATCACATCCTTTGAAGGTTTAATCTATTTAAAAGTACCATTTATTTATCATATCAGAGGAATTCCTGAAGGGTTAATATGGCTGTCCCTGTTTATTGGAATATTATATATTTCCATAAAATATTCGCATAAAAAGATTGTTACAATATTATCAATAATAATTGTTGCATTAATCGCTATTATGACAATAATGGGTTATTTAAGCGCAATGGGTTATTTAAATACATAATAAAAAACCCCGCCCTAAAGGGCTAAACTTGACCCGCAATTATGTCAAGTTTAGTTCTTTAGGACGGGATTCTTCAATGCAAACTGGTAAACGGCTGCTTTTTTTCCGGAGAGGAGGATGGGTGTGTGTTTAAGCATGACAAAACGATCCCCGGCGGCGCGGGGCAGATCGTCCGTTCTCGCGCCCAATATAACCACCCTTCCGGTTTCTTTTAACAGGGTTTTAAAAACGCCGAACATTTCTTTGTATAATTCTACCTGCGGTTCTTGTCCGCTGTCGTAATATCCCCACGGAGGATCGGTAATAATCGCGTCCACGCTTTTTTCGGGCAGCATTGAAACCAGAGAACTGAAACCGGTTCTGTAAAAGGTGAAAGTGCCGACGGGCCGATCACGAAAGCGGGCGGCGGTATACGCGGCGGCTTTTTCATTGTTATCGCAGGCGGTGAATTTTGTTATGTGAAAAAACTTAAGCGCCGCGTTCGGAATCGAACCGTAGCCGCAGAAGGGATCAAGGACGGTATCATCATGCTTAAGCTGCGCAAGACGGCAGAGCATCCAGGCGAGCGGCGGCGGAAGTTCGCCGGGGTGCAGGGATTTTTCCCATGACGGACGCAGGGTCAGCCGTTTCATAAAAACCGAAAAGGGCGAACCGCCGCTTTCGTCGCGGTACAGAAACCAGAATTCCGCTCCGCCGCCGGAGCGGTTGGCCCTCAGGCCGGAAATCCGCGCGATATGCCGCTCCGCTTCCGTCCGCAGTTTTTCATTAACCGCCGCAGGCTTATTTTCCCGGAAAATGTTTATTCTGAACGTGCTGAGTTTTCTGTTGTTATGTGAGATTATTTCCTTGGCGGCGGAATCCGCAGCGGCGGTCTTTATAAATGCGGCGATATGGGTTTCCAATGCGGCTGCCGGGCCGTCCATAAGGCTGATAACCGCAAAAATATTGTTAAAACAGAGAAAATTGAGCCTGTCATAACCAACGGAGGTTTCAAACAGAACCGCCCCGTCATACAGGCGGATTTCCGCATCGGGAAGGCGTTCGCGTACCAGCCCTGCGATTAATTCTCCAAGGCCGGGAATAAATGTCGCATAATAAAGCACTGTTTAGGAACAGCCCGTCGTACTGCCGCAGGAATGGCATTTCATGCAGGTCCCGTTCCGAATCAGGGTGAATGAACCGCAGGTAGGACAAGGATCGCCTTCATAGCCTTTGATGCGGGCCTGGGCGATTTTTACCATTTCACTCTGCTCGGGCCGTACATCGGCCTGTTTCTGCTGATCTGCCAGCCTTTGCTGTTCCATCACCTGAACCTGCTGCGCGGCGGGCATAATAGCCGTCAAACCTGCCTGCGCCTGCATTGCCCCGCCAGGATTGTTTCCGGAACCGTCGCCTCTGGCCTGCGCCTTTATGGGCCCTGCCACAGTCCCCCTGTCGCTATCGCCCAGGGGACTCTGGCCTGATCCGAGGACTGATCCCAGAGAGCCCGATACCTGATTCCCCTGCCCAAGGGACCCCGGAGATGCAAAGCCGGAAGGCCCGCGTCCGGAACCTCCCGGAGAAACAGGCCCTGTAGGGCCGGCCGGCCTCCCGCCCTGGAAGGCGGGCCCTGCCGCCGTATTGC
>JGI24695J34938_10002852_pt1 | contig 12593 bp, 13 predicted proteins | sample TergutCo191P3_FD_34938 | JGI IMG/M metagenome (IMG submission 34938) | reverse complement strand
CGGAAGATGTCAAGAGCTTTGTCTTCTCTCTTGCGCTGCACATAGCGGCATTCAATCCTTTCGCCCTTGACCGCGGCAAGATCGATCAGAACTGGCTTAAGGAACAGCAGGAAATTTTCGGCAAGCAGATGGAACAGGATGAAAAACTTAAAGGCAAACCGGAAAATGTTCTTAACGGCATTCTTCAGGGCAAAGTGAACAAATACTTAAGCGAAATCTGCCTTCTTGAACAGGGTTATGTGAAAGACGAAAAACTCACAGTCGCAAAGGCAATTGAGGAATGCGGCAAAAAGGCGGGAGCCAAACTTGCGATTAACAATTATGTCTACTTTAAAGTAGGCGCGGAATAGAATAAAGGATTCTACATGCAGGAAGTAATCTCCTCCAATGAGGAACGGATGAAAAAGACAGTAGCAAGCCTGAAAGAAGGGTTTGCCGCTTTAAGAACAGGACGGGCTTCAGCCTCGCTGTTCGACAGAATTCGCGTGGATTATTACGGAGAAAAATCGCCGTTAAATCAGGTGTCGAATATTTCAGTGCCGGAAGCCCGTTTAATCGTCATTCAGCCTTACGATAAAAGCCTCATCGGCGAAATTGAAAAAGCGATACGCTCTTCGGAATTGTCTTTAAATCCGTCAAACGACGGCAAAGTAATACGCATCTCCATTCCGCCCCTGACAGAAGAGCGGAGAAAAGAACTTGTAAAAATGGCGAAAAACCAGGCGGAACAGTCAAGAGTTGCAATCCGCAACATCAGAAGGGACGGCAACGAAGAATTAAAAAAACTTTTAAAAGATTCAAAACTGACTGAAGATGACCAAGGCAAAACGGAGACGGAACTGCAAAAACTTACGGACAGCTACATTGATCAGGTTAATAAAGTCCTAGAGGAAAAAGAAAAAGAAATAATGGAAGTCTAATGGAGAATATACGCCAGGCGGAAAAACAGGATGTGCCAGCTCATATAGGCATTATTATGGACGGGAACGGCCGCTGGGCGCAGAAACGCGGACTTGTCCGCACCCAGGGACATCTGGAAGGATTAAAGGCGGCAAAGCGGATTACGCAGGCGGCAAGCGACATGGGGGTAAAATTTCTGACTCTTTACGCGTTTTCAACGGAAAACTGGAAACGCGCGGAGCAGGAAGTCAGTTTCATCATGGGGCTTATAAGACAGTACCTCAGATCGGAGCTGGATTTCAGCAGACGCAACAATATCCGCGTCCGTCTGGCCGGCGATATTGACGGACTTCCGTCTGAAGTGCGCGGTGATCTTTATCAAACCCTAAGCGACACGTCGGATTTTACCGGAATGCAGGTCGTGCTTGCGATCAACTACGGCGGAAGGGACGAGATTGTTCGCGCCGTGAGGAAGTTCGCGTCTGTCAGGCTTCCGTCTGACAGTGAAAGCGTAAAAAACATCAGTGAAAAAGACATTTGCGAATTTCTTGACAATCCGGAAATACCCGATCCTGATTTAATAATCAGAAGCGCCGGAGAATACAGGACAAGTAATTTTCTGTTATGGGAAGGCGCATATTCAGAATTGTACATCTCGCAGAAGTACTGGCCTGACTGGGGAAAAGAGGATTTACAGGCGGCGGTTATGGAATATAACAAACGGGACCGCAGATACGGCGGCGTTGCGCCTAACGCGGCATAAACGGGATAAATAATGAATGTAATTGTTAAGCGTTTATTGACATTTTTGATTGGAGTTCCGGCTGTAGTTGCGCTGGTTCTCTTTCTTCCTTTCTGCCGTCATCTTCCCCTGAACATTGTTGTAACGCTCTTTACCGCGGCCGGTGCCATTGAGCTGTCAATGATGCTGGAAAAGAAGTTCATCAATATTACAAAAACGGAAGCGTTTATAATCGGAGCGTTAACGCCGGCTTCGATTACATTGAATGTTTGTTTTAATTTGCCGCAATGGATAATTCCTCTGATGATAATGCCGGGGGCCGCGTGGGTTTTAATGTCCGTAATTTTATCCGGTAAGGAAAAAATAGAAAATGTTTTAAACCGGCTTTCGGGCGGTTTTTTCGCACTTGTATATCCGGGTTTTTTCGCGTACTGGCTTGTAAAAATGTCAATCTGGGACAATTCGGGAGCCATATTGATATATCTTCTGATTGTTATGGGCAGCGATTCGGCGGCATGGCTTTCCGGGAATCTTTTCGGCGCAAATAACCGCGGATTAATTCCTGTAAGCCCTAATAAAAGCATCGCCGGTTTCGCGGGCCAGATAACCGGAAGCATTATTGTATCGGCCGGCGCGGCGCTTATTGTTCCGGGAGTATTTTATTATAACGCGGATATGACATCCATTTTTAATCTTGTATGCAGAGTTTCCATATTGGGCATTTGCACTGCAGTAGCCGCGGCTCTGGGCGATCTTGCCGAATCGGCGATAAAAAGAAGCTGCGGCGTAAAAGATTCCGGAAAACTCATGTTCGGAAGAGGCGGCATCCTGGATTCAATTGACTCTATCGCTTTCGCTTCTCCCGTGTTTTTTGTTCTCTTCAATATACTCTTTTTCAACGCTTGATGATAAAAAAAAGAGTCGCCGTTCTTGGCGCGACAGGTTCCATCGGAAAAAGTTCGCTCGATATCATTTTGCGGAACAAACCGCGGATCACCGGCGTGGAATTCGAGGTGGTTCTTCTTGCCGCCCATTCAAACCGCGGCGATCTTGAAAAAATTTCATTTCAATTTCCAAAAGCCGCTTGCGTCCTGTCTGGTGAAGTAAATGGCAAAGAAAAACTTGTTAACGCCATTAAAGATGCGGGTGCTGATATAACGATAAACGGCATATCAGGAGCCGCCGGTCTTGAACCGTCTATTACAGTAATAGAAAGCGGTTCAAATCTTGCTCTTGCGAACAAGGAAACAGCCGTTATGGCGGGAGATTTGATTTTCCGCATGGCGAAAGAAAAAAATGTAAAAATCATCCCTGTCGACTCCGAACATTCGGCTGTATTTCATTTGCTGCGGGGATTTTCCCATGAACTGGTAAACGAGATTATTCTGACAGCATCCGGCGGACCTTTCAGGAAACTGAACGCTGAAGAACTGGAGAATGTTAAACCATCGGACGCGCTGCGCCACCCGACATGGAGCATGGGAAAGAAAATAACAATTGACAGCGCTTCAATGGCAAATAAAGGACTGGAAATAATCGAAGCCTGCGCTTTTTTTAATGTGCCGCCTGAAAAAATTAAAGTTGTAATTCATCCGCAAAGCATAGTCCATTCCATGATAAAACTCTCCAGCGGAATAATATACGCGCAGCTGTCAAGGCCGGATATGCGCCACCCTGTTCACGACGCGTTATACTGGCCGCAAACCGCGCCTTCGGATCTTAATCCGCTCGATTTTGACTGCCTGAAACTGGAATTTGAAAAACCTGATTCCGTCAAATTCCCCATGCTGCGCCTTGCGGTACAGGCGGCAAAACAGGGCAGCTTGTACCCCTGCGCTTACAATGCCGCAAATGAAGAGGCAGTATCGGCTTTTCTTGAACAAAAAATCAAATTTACAGATATTCCAAAAATAACAGAACAAGTTATGCAATCAGACTGGTCCGCCTCCGGTTATGATTTAGAAACAATCCAAAAAGCGGATGCAGACGCCAGAGCCCTGGTCCGTTTTCCCTAATCCCTAATCCCGGTTCCTCTAGCCCATTAACAGACAACATGATAAAATAATACAGGAAAATTTATGTTAATAATAAAAATATTGATCGGTCTTGTCGGCCTTGGGGTTGTCGTATTTGTTCACGAACTGGGACATTTTTTGGCCGCCCGTCTGGTTGGAATTGACGTTGAGGCTTTCTCTATCGGATGGGGAAAACCGGTTCTGAAAAAGAAAATCGGCAATGTCGAATACAGGCTTGGAATGTTTCCTGTCGGCGGATACTGTAAAATGAAAGAGGAGTCCGATTACAGGGAAGCATGGGAGAATATGCGCAGCGGCAAGAAGAGCGAAAAAGGCTCTTACCTCGCTTCCAGTCCTTTATCCAGAATAGTTGTTTCATTCAGCGGCCCTTTTTTTAATTTGATATTTGCAATCCTTCTGCTTTCGCTGATATGGGGCATTGGGTTTGAAATTAACACTCTGGGCAACAGGATAATTCTTGCGTCCGATATTTCGCCGGGTCAATATCCCGCCGATTCGGCCGGCTTGCAGACAGGCGACAGGATAATAGAAATAGCAGGAAAAAATATTTCCTACTACCATGAAGTCCAGGAAAACATCGCGATAAATCCCGAAAAAAATCTTCCCATAACCGTGGATAGAGGCGGCGAAATTATGCGCCTTACCGTAACGCCCTCTCTTGATAAATCAACCGGAGCCGGAAAAATCGGCGTCTACTTCTGGACCGATCCTGTAATAGGCAGCGTCAGCGAAGGCAGTCAGGCGCAGCTTGCCGGATTGTTGCCAGGTGACAGAATAACTGCCGCAAACGGCGTCCCCGTGCGCTACAGTCTTGATTTACTGAAGGTTATGGAAGTACACCCTGAGTCTCTTGTTCTTGAATATGAAAGGGGCGGACAAACAGGCCTGGCAGAAATAAAAACATCCGGTCTGCAAAATGATCCCGGTTTTGCATGGAAATCAATTCAATACCGCACCCCGAATCTTTCCGTTCCCGGAGCGATTGCAAAAGGCGTAAAAGAGGGTTACAAAACGCTTGCGGTCTCCGTAAAAAGCCTGAAACTGCTTTTTATGGGAATTGATCTAACCCAGGCGGTTTCCGGTCCAATGCGCATAACGTACATGATGGGAGATATGGCTGCGCAGGGTTTCGGGCAGGGAATCGGAACCGGCCTTCGCTCAATAATCGATTTCATCGCCCTTATTTCAATAGCCCTGTGCGTAATGAATCTGCTTCCCCTGCCCATTCTGGACGGAGGCATGATAATCCTCTTCCTTGTTGAAATGATTCGAAGAAAACCCGCACATCCGAAAGCGATTTCCATTTTTCAGACATGCGGCATGGTGATTATTTTCGGACTGATGGTTTTCGCGGTTTTCGGAGATATCATGTATTTTGTCCGCCGATGAAAAAAAGATTTATATATTTTTTAAATATATTTATTCTCTCTTTGCCGCTTTTCGCGTTTGATAACGGGCACAGGGCGGCAATTACATCATTAGTCTGCCATACGAACACGTATATAAGCAGCTCGGAAGACGGATATATCGAAATCTGGGATTCCGGAGCAAGGGAAGCGTTTAAAAAACGTTTCCAGCTTTCGCCTTATAAAATTCAAATGATGGTAAAGCACCCGTCCGCGGAAGAAATCTGCATTATAGAAACGTCCGGCATTGACGGTTACAGTCTTTCAGCCTGGAATTACGCTTCCATGAATAAAATTTTTTCTGTCAAATCGGCCGAACCTGTAAAATACGTTAACTATTCGGCAGGCGGCAGCTTAATAATCGCGTCCGGCCTTAACGGGAGGCCTCTTGCGCTGCTTGATTCCCGGACAGGAGACGTTGTTTATTCCCCCGATATTCCCGCAGGCACTGTAACCCTTGCTGTCACCGGCAGGGCGGAACGGAACATGCTTGTCTACCAGTCCGAACATGAAAGCAATCCCCGGACAGGCGGACAGATTCTTTATATCGATCTGGCATCATCTTCCGTTACGGGAAAATTCAATGCGCCCGGTGATTTTTTAAACCCGGTAATTTTCGGAAATAACCGTTTTATCGCCGGAATTAACTGGGAAGGACTGCTGCTTGTGGACGCGGCTTCGGGCGCGGTTTTGGATTATATTGACGATTTTGAAAGAGACTCTCTTTTATGTTCATCGGACGTGGGATTTTTCTACTTTAACGGCATTTCCAATGAGCTTTATGAATTCTCGGTCAATAACGGCGGAGCCATAGAAATACTGAACGATTTCAGTCTTTCATTTAACGCGCCTGTCAAATCTGCCGCTTACAACGGGAATGTGGCGTTTGCCGCTTCTGACGGTAACATTTTTCTTGTCGACAAGCGGGGAAACGTCATTTCGATGAAGCATGATCATCATGCGCATATTGCGGATGCCGCGGTCTCGGATTCAGATGTTGCCGTTCTGACAGGCGCAGGTGAACTGTTCTTCCTTCCGCTGGATTACCGTCAGCTTGAAAAAACCAAAACCATAACGGCGGATGCCAGAAAAGGCTATAACAAAATAACATCCGCGAAATTCAACGCGGACAACGCGAACGCGCCCTTAAAAAAATTCATTTTATGGCAAAACACAGGCGCCGCAATTCCCCCGCTTGTTGTCAATTCGGATCATTCACCGGACAATTTCAGCCTGGGCTTTTTATCAGTCCGGTATCCGGCGCGTTCAATAGCCATGCTGAACAACAGAATTCTTGTTCTTGACAACGCCGGAAACGTCTCTGTCTGCACATACGGAAAAACGTCGGCGGACTTTACATTTTCCTCGATTGGAGCGATAGACGCGGCTTTTATTGACAGCGAAAGAATAATTATCAGCCGCAGCGTAATGAGGGGAAGCAGTCCGTTCCTTGCCGTAAATTTCAGAACAGGCGAAACCGTTCCTGTAATGACAGGTTCTCCGGCGCAGGCCGGAATACTGGCTTATTCCGTACTGCCGGATATTTACGCTGCGGTAGTAGAACGGGACAGCGGCCAAACCAGAACGGCGGTTTACTCTCTTTCTTCCGCTTCAAGCGGAGAAACTGCCCGCTCGGGTGTCCGTAAAATACTGGAGCGTCCGGGAGAAGACATAACTCTTTCAATTACAGGCATACAGGGGAAAGCGGCGATAGCCTGCGGCGGGCAGGAAGCGGCCATTTACGGCGATATTGTGACAAAATTTGAAAGAACTCCGGGGCTGCCTGTCAAGCTGTTTGGATGCCCGGAATTCGCCGTTTCCCTGGACAATGACGGAAACATCTGCTGGCATGAAAACGAGACGGGTAAACTGCTTGCGCTTTTTAAGACTTACGGGAACAGGTGGACACTGCAAACCGGCGGCAATAGGGTATTTTCAGGCGAAATTACGCGGAAATGACAGAAAAAACTCTTAATCGTGTCCCGGATTCTGCTTTACCTTTTTAATAGCCTGAGCAACCGCATCCCTGACGCTCTCGGCATAATTTTGCTCAGTCATGGCCTGCGAAGCGTAAAGGGTTCCCAACAGGGAAAAACGGTACAATGGTTTAACCGTATTGAGAGCGATAGCCGCAATGTCTACAATACATTCATTACACCGGCAAACATTTTCTGATTCTGAAGCAAACTGCTGTTCAACTTCGTAGATTACAAGTTTTTCAGCTTCGTTTTTCAGCAAGTCAAAGTTATATTCATCAATAAAAGCCATATATCCCCCATGTAAGATACATAATTATATTAAATGTATAGCTAAAAATCAATATGCTTTTTGATAAATGCTGTATTAATATTCAATTAATTGAATTAAATTATTCTTTGGCCACAGGCGTAAACCTTGCCACTTTTGACTCAAACATCAGTTTAACAGCTCCGATTGGGCCGTTCCGCTGCTTGGCTATGATAAGATCGGTCGGAATTACGTCAAGCGGAGCCTGATTGTCATCATCCTTGTCTTTCTTGTTCTTTTTGGGAGACTCCCTGTTCAGGAACAGTACTAAATCGGCGTCCTGTTCAATGGACCCGGAATCCCTCAAATTGGCGAGAGTCGGCGTTTCAAACTGGGCATCGCGGTTTAGCTGGCAGAGAACCACCACAGGAACGTGCAATTCCCTTGCCAGACTTTTAAGCGAGCGCGAGATTTCCGAAATCTGTTCATAACGGGGAAGACCGCCGTTTTCATGAGCGATAAGCCCCAGATAATCAATAAAAATTATTTCCACATTCTGCTGGGAACGCTGCTTACGCGCCTGCGCGCGGAGATCCAAAAGTTTCATGTTGGGCATGTCTATAATGTAAAAAGGCGCTTCATAAATAACGCCCATACTGTCGACTATTTTTTTATAATCCCCGCCGCTTAAATAGCCGCTTCGCAGATTTTGAGCCTGAACCATCGCTTCGCTGCTTATAAGACGCTGCACAAGGGCGATACCGGACATTTCCAGAGAGAAAAAAGCGGACGGTATTTTTTTATGAAAAGCGATATGGGCGGCCATATTCAGGGCAAGAGCGGTTTTACCCACAGACGGCCTCGCTCCCAGAATAATGAATTCATCGCGTTGAAAACCTGATGTAAGCTGATCAAGTTTTTCAAAACCGGAAGAAATTCCCGTAATGGGATTTTTTGTTTTTCGCGCGTGATCAATTATATCTATTGTTTCCTTTAAAACATCGCTGATTTTCCTTGCCGATATTACCTGACGATCGTCTGTAAGCTCAAAAATAATCTGCTGCACTTCTTCCAGAACTTCCCTGGAATCTTTTGACTCATCATAGGCTTTTACCCCGATTTGGGAAGCCACTCTTAAAAGAGAACGTTTTAAAGAATAATTTTTTACCATTTGCGCGTAATATTCAATATTCGCGCTGGAAGGAATTACGGTTGTAAGACCCGAAACATACGACGCTCCGCCCGCTTCATCAAGCTTGCCCAGCCGTTTCAGTTCCTGCACGACAGTCTGAATATCCGGGCGCAGCCCTCCCCTGTCGTCCAGGCTTTTTACCGCCTCAAATATTCTCTGATTCGCGCGCGAGTAAAAATCTTCAGGGCGCAAATGCGACTGAATGGCCGCGGAGAGCGCTTCGGAGTCTTCAAGAATGCTGCCAAGCGTCGCTTTCTCCAGTTCATCATCATGCGGAGGAGTTCTATTGATCGGCGGTACTGCCTGTGCCATTAAAGCAACAATCGCCGCTATTGTCCGGCGCTTTCTTGCGTGACAGCCGCTTCAGACGCCTGCGGATTTACCGCGCCGGTATCAGATTGTGCTTCCTGATCCGCCTGAATATTGGCCGCTTCCTGCTTTGCCTCGTCTCTTCTGCGCCTTGCGGGTTTAGCCGGCTGAACAGTTTCGGTTTTTATCTCCTGCGCGGCAATTATAACTGAAATTTCGGCGGATTGACTTTCGTAGAGTTTGATTACGGCCTTATATTTGCCGACGCTTTTAAAACCTGTTCCTGAAAGCTCAATGCGTTTACGTTCAATCTGGAAACCGTTTTTGGAAAGTTCATCCGCGATAGTCTGCGTTGTTACCGCGCCGTAAAGCCTGCCGTTCGCTCCCGCGGGCATTGAAATTGAAAGTTCCAGATTTTCAAGTTTTTCCCGCAATCCCATCGCGTCCTTGCGTTTGCTCTCTTTGCGGGCTTCTATTTCCGCTCTGCGTCCTTCAATTATTTTTATCATCCCAGGCGTATAGGGAAGCGCAATTCCGCGCGGGAAAAGATAATTACGCGCATATCCCTTGGCTACATCCTTTACGTCTCCTTCTTCGCCGAGAGTCGCAAGATCCTTGTTCAAAATTACCTTCATACCAAGCTCCTTTGAGTATCCGTAAAACCGCGGATACCAAAAATAAATTTTACAGCCGCAAAAAAGAGGCTGTTTGCCCCGGAGTAGAGGCCAGAACCGCATTGAAACTCAGGTTCCCATGCAGCCCTGTTACCGGGTCCTTATCGGACGCCAGATTTCCGCAATGCCAAGCAGAGTTAAAGCCGCTATGACAATGACATTTAAAGGACTAATTAATACGGCTATAACCGCCGCGTTAACCGCCAGCCTGAACGTATATGACAGACGGGAAAGGAAAAAATATAAAATTCCCGCTCCCTGAGTCATAAAAATCACCACACAGACTGATAATACATTCCACGCGAGTATTTCCGGAATTTGCATTTTGAATAAACGCGTTAAAAGAATTGTAACCAAAGCTCCCGACAATACCCAAATCGCCGAAGAAGGCGCGAAGAAAGCTTCCAATCCGCGATCCGTTTTCCGCTTTTTAATCATCCAAAACGCGGAAACGGCCAATTGGCGGTTTAAATAAAACAGAAAGAATATGCTCATAAGAGCGCCGCCTTTAAGCATAATTCCCTTTACCATTTCCTGAAGCGTCTGCACGGTCAGAACTCCGGAAACCCTGCCCCGTGAAACAAAAGATGAATGGAGTATCTCTATCATTTCATTGAACATTTTCAGAATTCCGGTTTCAGGACGGGTGATAAAAAACATGAAAACGGCGGCACCGGCTATTGAACCAAAAATGAAACGGTACATTGTCCTTAAATTCTTTCCGCCAATAATCCATATAAACATGAAAAACAGCGTTGATATATACAATATTTCTATCAGCGCGTTAACTGAAACTCCCGGATTCATTGTGCGGCCGATTATCAGAAAAATTATGTTAACTGCCGCCGCCGTAAAAAATGTAAACCATGAGTGACCTGTCGCCATTACCGCGTAACCCAATGGAGCAAGGTACAGCACCGAAAGAACGCCGGTATTCATTAAAAAGACGCTTATGGCCGAACATGTCAATATTACAGCTAACGACGTTTTATCCGGTATATCCATCCGCCAGGAAGATTTTACATCAGGCTGAATTGTCTTTTCAGCGATAGTATCATCTTCGCCTTCATAAATCATATATTCTGATTATTCCGCCACAAATGGAAGCAGTGCGATGCTTCTTGCCTGCTTGATTGCCAGAGCGAGCGTCCGCTGATGCTTTGCGCAGGTGCCCGTAATACGGCGCGGAAGAATCTTTCCTCTTTCCGTGATGAACCGCCTTAAGGTATCAGCTTCTTTATAGTCTATCTTCAATTTCTGGGCGCAGAATTTGCATATCTTTTTTTTGTAAAAAACCTTGCCACCTTTTCCTCCCCTGCCGGATCTGTCATCTCCATCGCGATCATCCATCTGTGAATCCATGCCCCGATCCTGACGGGAATGATGTTCGTTATCCATATATCTTTCATCTGACATAAAATGCTCCTTCATTCAACTGTTTGAATGTATAAATTATTAACCATTGATTAAAACGGGATATCATCCGCAAAACCGTCATCTTTGGAGGTATCCTGCGCGTCACGGGATGAACCGCGGTATGATCCGTCACCGGAACTTCCTGAAGAACCGCCTGAATTCTGCCTGTCCGAAGGTCCTCCGCCAAGAAGTTGAAGGCTGTTGGCGATAATCTCCACTTTGGACCTGTTTTGCCCGTCCTGCTGCCAGCGATCCTGGCGCAGTTCTCCGTCTATGCCGACCATTTTGCCTTTTAACAGATACGGGTGCAGAGACTCTCCCTGTCTTCCCCAGACAATAATATCAAAGAAGTTCGCTTCGTCTTCCCATTGATCGCCGTTTTTCTTGCGGCGGTTTACCGCAATGGAAAATTTACAGACAGCCTGACCGCCTGAAGTATATTTCAACTCGGCTTCTCTTGTCAGCCGTCCGATTAATACAACACGGTTAATGTCAACCATTTTCCGCCCCTGTTTTCTGCTCTTCATCAACGCGGACAAAGAGATATTTTAAAAGAGAAGCGTTTAATTTGAAAATCCTGTCAAGGACGGCAATTTTTACAGGATCCGCTCTGATGATTAAGAGGACGTATTTGCCCCTCTTTCTCTTTTTTACTTCATAGGCAAGATCGCGATCTCCGATTTCATCGGTTTTCTCAATCTCGACTCCGTTGGCGCTAAGATCGGAAAGCAATTGTTCCCGTCCTGCCCTGTGCTGGTCTTCTTCCAGAGGGAAGATAACCGTAAGTTCATATCGGCGCATAGTTCCTCCTTATGGCCTTATGTCCGGTACCTGAATACCGTAAAAGAGGTATGGCTGTTTTACCAGCCTTATTCAGAATATCAAAATATGCCGGGAATGGCAAGCGCTATTTATTAAGGTATCCTTCAGGGTCAGAAACGGCGAAAAACGCCTGTTTGGGGTTTAAATTAAAGTCCCAAAGACAGGGATTTCCGTATGATTTCCAGCTGCTTTCATCATCCATACCCCACATGGTAACCCGCGATATATATTTACTGTTTTCCATGAATATTTTAAAAAGACTTGCGTACACATTGGCCTGAATTTTCTGATCCAGGCTGGACATACGGGAATCTTTTCCGCTTCCTTTATTTCCGTCTTCGGCGCTTCGGATCACTACATCAAGTTCGCTTATATCTACAATCAGCCCAAGTTCGCCGAATTTTTGAATGGTGTTCCTCACGCTGGACATTAAAACATTTGTGCTGTAATGAGCCTGTAATCCAATTCCGTCGATAAGATTGCGATCGTGTCCTTCGTCCCTGTACTTGTCGTTAATTTCCTTAATCATGGCTGCCACAGCCTGAACCTTCCTTTGATTGTCCATATTGTAATCATTGTAATAAAGAAGCGCGTCAGGATCCGCTTCCCTCGCCGTCCTGAAAGCAAACTCTATGTAACCGTCTCCCAGCGCCTTAAACCAGGGGCTTTCCGTTCTTAAGAAGCTTCTCCAGTCATCAGAATTTCCCCTTTCCAGAAAAGCCTCGTTAACAACATCCCACGAAAGAACTCTTCCTTTGTAATGCTCAAGAACCGTATTAATGTGATTTGCCATTTTTTCCCTGACTTCCTGCGGATTTCCTTCTGTCATCCAGGCATGAGTCTGATTGTGCCAAACAAGCGCGTGTCCGT
>JGI24695J34938_10002850_pt1 | contig 12601 bp, 11 predicted proteins | sample TergutCo191P3_FD_34938 | JGI IMG/M metagenome (IMG submission 34938) | reverse complement strand
GGGATTAACAACAGGAGATAATTTACCTGTAGAGCGTGTTAGTTGGTATGACGCTATAGAGTTCTGTAATGCCTTGAGTGAATTAGATGGATTAACTCCTTATTATAGTATTAATAAAGACAATCCTGATCCGAATAACACGAGTCAATACGATACAGTAAAATGGCTTGTAACAACGATTAATTCAGCCAATGGTTATAGATTACCAACAGAAGCGCAATGGGAATACGCTTGCAGAGCGGGAACGACAACAGCGTTTAACTGGGGAACAAATCAGATAACATCGGATCAAGCAAATTACACCGCAAGTTTTGTAGATCCGTTTAATACAACGGCAGGAGTAGATTTAAATAGTACAAGCGAAGTTGGGAGATATGCGCCTAACGCCTGGGGTTTATACGACATGCATGGAAATTTATCTGAATGGTGTTGGGATTGGTATGACGAATATCCTGACATGGTACAGACTGACCCCTCGGGAGCGGTCTCTAGCGATGACCGTGTGATACGCAGTGGGAGTTGGTACTTCCACGGGCGGTGGTGCCGTTCTGCATTTCGGGTTTACGACTACCCGAGCAGCAAACACGAGAGCATCGGCTTTCGTGTCGCCCGCCCCTGAGTTTTGTATGTTATGGAGGAAACATGAAGGGTAAAATTTTATTCAGATTTCTCTTTTACATGGAGACAAAGAGGAAATTGAACCAACATCTTAGCTCTATTATGATTTTTATAATATTACAAAATGTAATCAGTTAAACTTATTCTTAAGCTGAAACACCTGCGATAATTTTCTCATGAACCATCTCTCCAAGAACTTGCATCGGCATTTTATTTGTTGCTAAAGCGCGAGTTATAATATAATCTGCACTGGCACGATCTAATGCGTCAAGCAATTCTCTTTGACGAGTAAATATGCCGCCATTGCTTTTCTTTAGCGTTATATCTGCATTGGTAATTTCATCATCTAATGCAAATGCTTCTTCTTCTGTCATCCTCGCCATTTTTTCTCCTATAAATTCAATTGACTATAGAATTTTTCTCTGCACGGCATTGCATGAAAAACATTTACTGTATCATCATCAATTATGTTATATGCAACTTCAATCAAATTTCCAACCGTATCATATCCAATAATCAACCACTTATTTATATATAAATCAAGAAGTTGCTCATGAAGTGGATGCCACATTGCATAACGTATATTATCTTCAGTAATTTTATGCTTAAATGCTGCCTTATTGAACTCAATATTAGGAAACATACTCGATTATAACATATAATTAAACGGAAAGCAATACAATAATTTTTTTCTTCTCTATACCCCTTTGCATATCCCTTTGTATATATTACATTCATCCGGCGTTAAATGAATCTTTGAAAAAATCATCGGTATAGCGGACACCTGCCATCGCGTCATCAGCGTAATAATCCGCGCCAATTTTTTTTGCATAGTCTTTTGTCAGAACAGCGCCGCCGACCATTACGCGGCATTTTGGCGCTTTTTCTTTTAACAAGCGGATTGTTTCTTCCATATAAAAAACAGTCGTTGTCATTAATGCGCTTAAACCTACAAGATTGATATTTTCTTTTAAGACAGTTTCCACTATTAAAGACGGCTCAACATTTTTTCCAAGATCGATTACTTCAAAATTATAATTTTGTAAAAGCGCTTTTACGATATTTTTTCCGATGTCGTGAACATCACCCTTAACTGTCGCGAGCGCGATTTTTCCGCGTTTCTCCTGTTCTTTTCCCTGTTTTGCAATAAAATTATTTATCGATTCAAAAGCGGTTTTTGCCGCTTCAGCGCTGATTAATAATTGGGGCAGAAATATTTTTTCATTTTTATAATCGTTTCCGACTTTATCAAGAGCGGGAATTAAATGATTATTGATAATTTCCATCGGTTCTATTTCCGCTAACATTTCGTTTACGGATTTAGCGGCTTGTTCTCGCAATCCTTGAACAATAGAATCAAATAAATTTAATTTTTCCCGGGCAGATTCTTTTACAGCTTCTTTTTGCGAAATTTGACCTGAAAATCTTTTTATATAATCGCCGCAGTTAATATCAATGCCGTTTAAAGCGTTATACGCAAGATATGCGTCAGTTATCGCGGTATCCATCGGATTGATGATTGCCGCGCTTAGTCCGCTCTTTATTGCGAGAGTCAAAAACGCTGCGTTGATCTTCTGTCTTTCGGGCAGCCCGAAAGAAATGTTTGAAACTCCAAGAATTGTATGAACGCCTATTTTATGTCTGATATGAGTAAGAGCGTCTAAAGTGATTTTCGCGTTGCCGCCGCCTGTGCTGGCAGTCATTGTCAGAGTATCAACGATTATTTTTTTCTTGGAGATGCCGTATTCCGATGCCGCGGAAATAATTTTGTTTGCGATTTCGATTCTTTCCTGCGATGTTTGCGGAATGCCGCAGTCATCGAGAGTGAGAGCGACAATAACAGCGCCGTATTTTTTCGCGAGCGGAAGGATTTTTTCTAAAGACTCATTTTTTCCGCTAACTGAGTTAAACAACGGAATACCATTATAAAGACGCAGCGTTTTTTCCGCCGCCGCGATGCTTGTAGTGTCAATCTGAAGAACAGTGTCAGTAACACCTTGCAGACAGGTAACAACTTTAGGTAGCATAACAGCTTCGTCAATTTCAGGAAGCCCTGCGTTTACATCGAGAATCTGCGCGCCGTTTTCGATTTGTTCAAGTCCTTCGCGGCAGATATAATCCATATCGTTTTCGCGTAACGCTTTTTTCATGCGCGGTTTTCCGGTGGGATTGATTCTTTCGCCTACAATGATTGTTTTCTCGCCGAAAACAACAGTTTTTCCCCATGATGAAACAGCGGTGTAGTCTTTGATTGAAACGGATTTAAAAGAAATACCTCGGCATGCGCCGATCATTGCTTTGATATGTTCGGGCGTAGTGCCGCAGCAGCCGCCGATTACTTGAACGTTAGACGCTATTTCTTTCATTTCCCGCGCGAATTCATCGGGAGTTATTTTGTATTCAGCCGCGCCGTTTTTATCGGCAGGCATTCCGGCGTTTGGTTTAACAACAACGGGAAAACTTGAGTATTTAATAATTTCATCTAACAGTGGTTTTATCTGCTGCGGTCCAAGACCGCAGTTGATTCCAAGAGCGTCCGCTCCAAGTCCTTCGATCAAATTGATCACCGTTAAAATATCGGCGCCTGTTAAAAGTCTTCCTGATGCGTCAGGCGTGAATGTTACTATTACAGGAAGAGCAGAGTTTTCTTTCGCAGCAAGAAGCGCGGCTTTAATTTCGTAAGTGTCGGACATTGTCTCGATAAGAATTAAATCAGCTCCCGCGTCCGCGCCTGCTTTTACCATCTGCGCGAAAATATTGACAGCTTCTTCAAAATCTAAATCGCCGAACGGGCTTAAGAGTTTTCCGGTAGGTCCGATATCAAGAGCGACGTATATTTCTTCCGATTTTCGCTCAGCGGAAACGATTTGCGCCGCTTTTTTGGCAATCTCCACACCCGAAGAAATTATTTGCTCTACAGTAAAATCCGTATCCGCTAACTTTAACCGGTTTGCTCCGAATGTGTTAGTATTAATAATATCGCAGCCGGCTTTCGCGTAACGTTCATGAATGTTAAAAACTATATCAGTATTTGTTATATTCCAAAGCTCCGGAATATCGCCTGCTTTAAGCCCGTTCATCTGGAGCATTGTTCCCATCGCGCCGTCAAAAAAGAGACGCTCTTTTCCCAGCTTTTCGATAAATTTCATTTAACTTTCCCGGGAGCGTTAAAAAGCAATTTACCTGCGCTCAATGTATTATTTAATTTTTTCTTTTTATCATCAAATAGAATATTTCCGGCGCACATCGCGTTTTTTGCGCATAAGCCGCAGTTATCATGATCCCCGCGTTCGTTCGTTCTTTGCTGATCTTCCGGTGAAAAACCGAGAATCGCTGTAACAGATTTTGAAGGAATCATCATATACCCTTCTGTTAAAGAAATACCAATACGCGAAGCTTGTAAAATTCTTAAAATATCTTTCTGATGTTTAATATCAAAATCGCCGTATCCGGGGCTAAAACGCGGATAAAAGGAATTATAACCGCTAAAATGTAAAATTTCTTCTTCTATTTCATCAAGATAATCTTCGATCATGTCTGCTAACACATACTGCGCAATTAAAGTTTTTTCCATGTCCTGCACGCTGTATTTTTTTATTAATACATCCGCGTTTATACCGAGAGTAACCGCTAATAAAACAGCGCGGCGGCTTCCTTTTAAATGGCGGGCAAGACTGACGCTTTGGATTGTCATTTCACCTAACGTTACAGTGTTTTCGTCTGCTTGACAGTCGTAAACCGCGTATACGCATTTACGCGTTATATTTTCTGTTATTTCTCTTGATATTTCTTCGTTCGCGGCGGAACTTCTTCTTGCAATTTTTCTTTTTTTACATGCTTCCATTTAAAAACCTTATTTTAAAATACTTGACAAATTGCTTATAATTTTTCCCGCGATATCAGGTTTGTTCATTGTGTAGATATGAATGTGATTAACATCATTCGCTATCAAATCGATAATTTGTTCTGTAGCGTAAGCGATTCCCGCCTGGCACATTGATTCGGGGTCGGAAGAAAATTTATCGATAATCGCCTTGAATCTAGAGGGAAGAACGTTACCTGAAATTTTACATATACGGGCAATCTGTTTCCCGTTAATAACAGGCATTATACCGGCGATTACAGGCGTATCAATTTTATTTTTTAATAAATGATACAAAAAGTTATATAAAATATTATTATCAAAAAACATCTGCGTAGTAAAAAAATCACATCCGTTTTCGATTTTTATTTTTAAACTGTCGATATCTTTTTGAATGCTTTCGGCTTCCGGATGCCCCTCAGGATAACAAGCTCCGCCGACGCAAAAATTTCCGCCGCCGGGAAGAGAGTGCTCTCTTATCTCTCTCATTAAATCGCTTGCATGAGAAAAACACGCGTCCTTTGGAAGTTCGCCGCCTTCGGGAATATCTCCGCGAAGAGCCAGAATATTCTCGATTTTTAAATCCGCTAATTGCGTTAACATTCCTCTGATCGATTCTCTGCCTGAAGCCACGCACGTTAAATGAGCGAGAGCCGTAATGCCGCAGTTGTTCTGAGACTCGTCGGCAAGGCTCGCTGTATTAACTGATGTTCCTCCGCCGGCGCCGCATGTAATGCTGATAAAAGCGGGTTTAAGCGCGGCGGTTTCGCGGACAACTGCTTTCGCGCTCGCGAGCCCGGAGCCGTACTTCGGCGGAAATAATTCGCAAGAAATTGTTACTTTTCTTTTATTTAAAATATCGATTATCTTCATATTAGTACTATACAATAGAAGAACTTGATTTTCCACTAACCGGCAAAATATCCGCCGGTCAGCGTGTTTATTAATCAGCGTAAAAAATTATTCTTCCCACAACCATGTTGACAGATAACGCTCTCCTGTGTCCGGCAGAACAGCGACAATTGTTTTGCCTTTATTTTCCGCTCTTTTTGATATTTCCAAAGCGGCGTCAAGAATCGCCCCCGAAGAAATTCCGACAAGAATTCCCTCTTCTTTCGCAAGCTGCCTCGCTGCGGTTCCGGCTTTTATATCATCAGTTTGATAAATTTCGTCGACGATCGAAGCGTCGTAAACTTTCGGAATAAAACCTGCGCCGATTCCTTGAATTTTATGAGGAGCCGGCTGACCGCCTGACAAAACAGGAGACGCCGAAGGTTCAACCGCGATCACCTTTATTGAAGATTTTTTCGATTTTAAAAATTTTCCCGCGCCTGTAACAGTTCCGCCTGTTCCGACTCCGCAGATCAAAATATCAATCTTACCGTCAGTATCTTTCCAGATTTCAGGACCCGTGGTTTTTTCGTGAACAGCGGGATTCGCTTTATTCTCGAACTGCTGCGGAATTAAAGAATTGGGAGTCTGCGCCGCCAGCTCCTCAGCTTTCGCTATCGCTCCCTTCATACCCTTCGCGCCCTCGGTCAATACTAGTTCCGCACCGAGAGCTTTTAAAAGTTTGCGCCTCTCGATACTCATCGTCTCCGGCATCGTTAAAATTATTTTGTATCCTTTTACCGCGGCGATGTACGCAAGCCCGATACCTGTATTTCCGCTTGTCGGCTCAATGATTGTTGTTCCTTGTTTCAAGGCGCCGTTTTTTTCCGCCGCTTCAATCATCGCCAGCGCGATGCGGTCTTTTACGCTATGCATCGGATTAAAACTCTCCAGTTTGACATAAATCTCCGCTCCGCCTTTGTTGATTTTGTTAATTTTCACAACCGGCGTGTTCCCGATAAGATCCGTGATTTTTTCCGCTCTCATTTTTTTCTCCTTGTTTTTATAAACCCATAATACTTATGTATTTACTATGTTTTACAAAAAATTGAAAATAATGTCAATAGTGTCAGCAGCTAAGTCAGCAGCTAACAATATTATTGTAAAAACTTTTAATAATTGATATATTATTCCTAAATAAAGGAGTATTTTTCATGAAAAAGTTGTTTGTTGTTTTATTTCTTATCGCGATTGTTACCTTGACTTCTTTTTCCCAGCAGAATGTTTCCGCTCCGCAGAAATACGCGCTTGTGATAGGGAACGGGAATTATACAAATACTACAAAATTAAATAATCCTGTAAACGATGCCAACGACATGGCTGCCGCTCTGCAAGGGCTTGGTTTTACCGTTAATAAGGTTTTAAACGGCACTCAGGATCAGATGGTTAACGCGGTAATGAACCTGAAAAGACAGCTTAGCGCGTCCATAAATTCTTACGGCTTTTTATTTTATGCGGGACACGGCGTTCAATCCAACGGGGAAAATTTTCTGATACCGGTAGACGCGAATATCCCAAGCGAAAATTTCCTTCGTAACCGGACAGTTTCCGTTCAGGAAATGCTCGATGAAATAAATGACGCTGGCAATGAATTTAACGTAGTGGTTCTTGACGCATGCCGCGATAATCCCTTTAGCTGGAAGCGCTCAGGCAACCGCGGTCTTTCCGTTGTAGGACATCAGCCTGCGGACAGCATTATTGTGTATGCTACAGCGGCAGGATCAACCGCCGCGGACGGAACAGGCAGAAACGGTCTTTTCACAAGCCATTTATTAAATAATCTAAAAACACCCGGTCTGGAAGTAAGAGATGTATTCAGAATAACCATGGGCGATGTAGCTCGCGCCAGCGGCAACCAGCAGCGTCCTGCTGTATATGATCAATTTTCCGGACTAGCCTACCTCGGCTCCCGACCCGTGCCTGCTGCGGCACAACCAGCACCCACACCCGCGTCTGTTGCGCAGCCAACTCCTGCTCCGGCAGCAGTATCGCAGCCAGCTCCCGCTCATGTGCCAACGTCTGTTGTTGTGCAACCAACACCTGCTCCAACAGCTTCAACAGGACAAACATATAAAATCGGAGATAAAGGACCTGCTGGAGGTGTTGTATTTTACGATAAAGGAAGGTTCAATAATGGCTGGCGTTATTTGGAAGCATCTCCAGATGATATGGGTAGTGTTGAATGGGGATCATATGAAGTTAATGTATCTGGTACCAAAACAGGAATTGGCGAAGGGAAACGGAATACCGAACTTATTATAGCCGAGCTGAATAAAAGAGGTGAAACCGGAAAAGCCGCCCAGCTTTGCAAGGTGTATACGCTTAACGGATATAACGACTGGTTTTTACCAAGCAAAAACGAATTAAATGAAATGTATAAGGCAAGAACTCATATAGGTATTTCTTCAATGTGGCACTGGTCTTCGTCGCAGCGCGATAATTATTACGCGTTGATTCAGAATTTCAACGATGGCTATCAGGACTACAACCGCAAGCTTCATACCTACTCAGTCCGTGCTATACGCTCATTCTGAGCGGAACTGTATGGAAGTTATTATATGGGTGCTATCGCGCCTGCAGTTACGGGTTTTTTAACTATTTAACAATTTAACCTTATTATTGTGTGGTTGAAAAACCGTACGGTTAAATCGAACAGCAAACGAAGTTGATGATGAAGTCTTAAAGGAGTATACAATGAAAAATATTTTTTCAATTTTAACAATTTCTATGATAACGTTTGTTTTGTTGTCATGCGCGAGCGGCGGCGCTTCGCAGAAAGGAGGCAGCGGTTCTTCTTCCGCGAAAAGCGTAACGCTGGATGAGGCGATTATGGATGCTTCCTCTTATTTTTCAAAGCGGCTGCCGGAACGCGCGAGAGTTGCGCTTGTGCCGTTTGACACGCCGACAGGACGCATCTCCAACTATATCTTCGATGAAATGTGGCAGCGTATTGAAGACTCCGGGAAATATACAATGGTAGACCGCAAGAATCTTGAGCGTATTGATGCAGAGATTAGGCATCAGTATCAAACAGGCAAGGTCGATGATGCGGCGATGGTATCTATCACGAAGCAGTACGGCGCGCAATACCTTATCCACGGAATTATTAGCTTAATGGGAAATGAGTATCGCCTGACAATTTACGCCACCGATGTAGAGGCGGCTTCTTCAAGCCAGCGCGCGTATAATATCCGCAGCGACAACAGGCTTGCGGCGCTTCTTGACGTTACTCTGGATGAAGAAATAGACAGGGTAATCAATGTCATGTCCATGTCGGTAAATCATAAAACAGTCATCGCCATTGGCAGGATCAGTTACGGCGATACTCAGTCTGTGTCTAACTTTTCAGCATGGCTTAAAAACAGCCTTATTACGGGGGCAAATAAACAACAGGATAAGTTTCAGGTAGCTACCGACAGCGAAAGCAACGATTTTGCCGTTTCAAGCCGCGGGCTCACCGTTGAAAAGCCGGTAACGGGAAGCGGGATACAAGCGGTTATTACCGGGAATTATTCGCCTCTGGATAACGGTGCGGAAGTTACTCTGCAGCTTATTTCCACAACCGGTAATAAAGCAGTTATGGCTTCGCAGAGATTTGTAATACCCGCGTCCGAACTCGTAAGGCGCAAACTCAATCTGCTGCCCGTAAAAGGCTCGGATGTAATCACAAAGACCGAATTTGAGACAAAGCAAAAAGCCGTTGATCCTTACGCGGGAAAAAATAACAAATGGAACTTTACGGTAACTCCCGATGTGCTGGACGGAATTTATTATGACGGCGATTTTATGACCTTGCAGATATATTCGGAGCGGGACTGCTACTTCCGTATTATACATATTGATGTTAACGGAAATACTCAGCTTATTTATCCGCTTGCGGCGTCGGATAATAACCGTATCAGGGCAGGGCAAACAAGGCGTATCCCGGACAATACCCGTTTCAAGATGGGCGCTCCTTTTGGCGAGGAAATGATCCTTGTAAGCGCCTATGACCGGTCTTTTACACAGAGCCAAGTTTCGGGTGCACTCAGTGCAGAAAGCATTACGCGCGGGTTGACAGTAATAGGCGATAATCAGGCGGTAATGAGCCCTTCGGCGACCGCCAGGTTAAGCTATACGATACTGCCAAAGTAAAAAAGTCAGCAGCTAACCCAGCAGCTAACTTGACAAAAGCATAGTAAACATATATGTTTTCATAATACACCATTGGAGGTTAAAAATGAAAAAACTGCTTTTTGGATTACTTATCGTAAGCATACTGTTTATGACTGCGGCAGGCTGCAAATCAGGGAAATCGAGCTCCGAGCTTATTGTCGGAGCGACACCGGTTCCGCACGCAGAGCTTCTGAACCTTGTCAAGGAAGATTTAAAATCGCAGGGCATCACTTTAAAAGTGATTGAGTTCACCGATTATGTTCAGCCGAATTCGGCGCTTATTTCGGGAGACATCGAGGCGAATTTCTTTCAGCATATTCCGTACTTGAATTCAAATGATGATTGGACCAGTAAGCTCAGCTCGGCTTTCGGCGTTCATATCGAGCCTTTTGGTTTGTACTCGGAAAAAATCAAAAGCATCGGCGCTCTTCAGGACGGCGCGACAATCGCCATTCCGAACGATCCGACAAACGGCGGACGGGCTTTGCTTCTTCTTCAATCAAACGGATTAATTAAATTGAGAGATGACGCCGGTTTAAACGCCACTTCGCGCGACATTATCGATAATCCGAAAAATCTTCGCTTCCGCGAACTCGAAGCCGCGCTGCTTCCCCGTTCATTGAATGATGTTGACGCCGCTGCCATTAACGGCAACTTCGCTCTTCAAGCCGGATTTAATCCGATCAATGACGCGCTTATTATAGAAGGTTCTGATTCGCCGTATGTAAATATTATCGTCGTGCAAAAAGGCAAAGAAAATGACCCGAAAATCCTTGCGCTTAAAAACGCTCTTCTAAGCAGTAAAGTAAAAGATTACATCACCGCGAATTACTCCGGCGGAGTAATATCGATTTTTTAAGAAAAATGATATTCTGTTAGAATGATCGTTCTTAAAAATATCTGCAAGGCGTACCCCGGCATAACCGTACTGCGCAATATTGATATCGAAATTCCCGATAATACGATCTTCGGCATTATCGGGAAGAGCGGCGCGGGGAAGTCAACGCTTCTGCGTATCGCAAGCCTTTTGGAAAAGCCTGACAGCGGAGAAGTTTTTTACGGTAACGAGAGAGTTGATACGCTGAAGGGAAAACATCTTCTTGAGCGGCGCAAAAAAATGGGAATGATATTTCAAAATTTTAATCTTTTGGGATCGCGTAACGCGGCGGAAAATATCGCGTTTCCTTTGGAAATCGCCGGAATCAGCAAAAAAGAAATTTCTAAAAGAGTCGATGAGCTTTTAGAAATAACTGATATCACAGATAAACGTAAAGCGAGGATGAGCGAACTTTCCGGCGGACAGAAACAGAGAGTAGCGATCGCCCGCGCGTTAGCTGCTAATCCCCGCGTGCTATTCTGCGACGAAGCGACAAGCTCTCTTGATCCGCAGACAACAAGATCAATTTTAGCGCTGATAAAAGATTTGCACTCAAGACTTGCGATAACAGTTTTTTTAATAACTCACCAAATGGAAGTAATCCGCGACGCATGTATGGAAGTCGCGGTTTTGGAAAAGGGAATTGCTGTTGAGCATGGCGCTGTCAGCGATATTTTCAATTCGCCGAAAACGCAGGCGGCTAAGGAATTAATTCATGGGTAGCGAAAAATTGACGGAAATCCTTTCGATGCTTCCGCAGGCGACGTTTGAAACAATTTTTATGACATTCGCTTCGGCGGCTCTCGCGTCTCTTCTGGGTTTTCCCCTTGGAACATATCTTTATGCAACATCTCCCTCGGGACTTGCTCCGAAAAAAATTACGTATAACGTTCTGTCGCGGATTGTGAATCTTCTGCGTTCGCTTCCTTTTATTATATTGATGATACTTTTAATTCCGTTTACAAGAATGATAATCAAAACAAGCATTGGTCCCGCAGCCGTAATCATTCCGCTCTCAATCGCCGCCGCCCCGTTTGCCGCCCGTGTCGTTGAATCCGCTCTCGAAGAAGTAGAGAAGGGCGTGCTCACCGCGGCAAGTGCAATGGGCGCTTCCAATTTGCAGATTATTTTTAAAGTGTTAATACCCGAAGCCATGCCTGCGCTTGTTTCCGGTCTTGCCCTTACCATAATTAATTTAATCGGCTATTCGGCAATGGCAGGCGCTTTGGGCGGCGGCGGACTGGGAGACCTCGCGATACGCTACGGATATTACCGCTTCAGAACCGATGTGACAATAGCGGCTGTTATCATCATTTTAATTTTAGTCGAGATTATACAGGTTACAGGCACGATCATCAGCAGAAAACTTATTGCAAGAAGATGATTGTATAGAAAAGTTTCATCGCAATGGTGACTACCGCCAGCCAGCAGCTAAGTCAGCAGCTAACTTGATTATTGTAAAAACTTTTAAAAATTGATATATTATTCCTAAATAAAGGAGTATTTTTCATGAAAAAGTTGGTTGTTGTTTTATTTCTAATCGCGATTGTTACCTTGACTTCTTTTTCTCAGCAGAATGTTTCCGCTCCGCAGAAATTCGCGCTTGTAATCGGGAACGGGAACTATACCGGGATGACTCCGCTTAAAAACCCTGTGAATGATGCTAACGATATGGAGGCTGCGCTTAAAGGGTTAAACTTTAATGTAGATAAGGTGTTAAACGGAAGCCTTGACCAGATAGAAAACGCCATTATTAAGTTAAAAAACAGGCTTTCGGTTTCAAAAAATTCCTACGGTTTTTTCTTTTACGCCGGACACGGAGTGCAGTCAGGCGGCGTTAATTATTTAATTCCGGTAGGAGCAAGTATACCGAGTGAAAATTTCTTGCGCGACAGAGCGGTTTCGGTACAGGCAATGCTTGGCGAACTTAACGACGCGGGAAACGATCTTAATGTTATTGTACTTGACGCATGCCGCGACAACCCGTTTAGCTGGGCGCGTTCCGGCAGCCGCGGTCTTACCGTCGTGTCGAACCAGCCCGCGGACAGTATAATCGTTTACGCGACAAGCGCGGGCGCCACAGCTTCGGACGGAACGGACAGAAACGGTTTATTTACAAGCCATTTACTTACGCAGTTAAAAACACCCGGTCTTACTGTCCGTGAAGTATTTGACCGCACAGGATCGGCGGTTGCGCG
>JGI24695J34938_10002849_pt1 | contig 12609 bp, 10 predicted proteins | sample TergutCo191P3_FD_34938 | JGI IMG/M metagenome (IMG submission 34938) | reverse complement strand
GATGGAGCAGCAAGATTCCATGAAATAAACGAAGGCTCTGTTTATGAGTACGTGGCTCATGGGGTAATCCATTACATCATGTCCAATTATGATAGGGCAGTAGCTGTATGGATGAACGGAACAATAGAGGTTTTTATTCAAGGCAATGTTACTGAGGCAGATTTAATAAAAATGATAGATTCAGTGTATGGAGGTTAAGTTTTGTGAAACGTTTTGTATGTTTTCTCACGGTATGTGTTATTTTGTTAGGTGTAGGTGCTGGCGGAAGCGCATTAGCTACGCATGTTGAGACGCCGCTAGATGGGATGATAGGTATTGACCCGCATGCAAGCCGATATCTCGCGTCTTATGAGGCATGGACTTCTCGGGCAAGAACTGGCGGTCTTCTCGTTGAATTCTCCGTCTCTGCTACGAGGCAGAGTCCAAGTGTAGGCGCACAGCAAATAGTAGTGCAGCAAAGAAATGGTAATTCATGGACAACTGTTAGAACTTTTTTCAGTGCTATTACAAGCGGCATGATGGGCAGCAACACCCATAGCCACGGAGGAAGTGTCACATTTATTGGCACACCGGGTCGGGAGTACCGAGCTTTGGTTACATTTTTTGCTGGTGGTGCGACAGGGGACACGCGAACATTTACCACAAATTCCACAGTTTTATAGTAGGTACTTGCATAGTTTGGCGGCGTTCAAGTTGGATGCCGCCAATTTTTTTTGCAATTTTCAAAAATAAATGTGATTTTTTGGCCTCTTGAAAACACGTATATAAATAGAGGGAAAAATATTGAACGACTGAAATGTGAAGGAGGGCTTACATGAGAAGCATTGATTATGGTTGAGCCTATGCACTTTTATTGAAACAATTGTATTTCACATGAAAAGAATGGTAAGGAGTCAATTTGCATTATGGCAATAAATACGTTAAATCCGCTACTGCGTTCCGATGCAGCCACGGTTGAAAAAGAATATCAGCTAAAGGAGGTAGAAAAAACCACCCAGCCGGACAAGAAAATTGCCGACCCTTCGCACAAGCCGGTTCAGGATGCCGACGCATTCGATAGCGCACCGACTTTTGAGTATTACAACAACTATACCCAAAGCGGCAAAAATTACTACGACTTGCAGGTGCAAGAGCCTCTCCACTCGGAACTGGCATTGGCAAACATCGAAGCGGCATCAAGCGCCGGTGTTGAGGAAACACGGCCTTATGCCTCAGCCGCGCCAATGACGGAGATTGACAGATTAGTGCAGGCACTTCAAGAGAATGATGAATTTATGAGGATTCATTCCAGCAGAAACCGGCACGACCTTTGGGGATTTGATGAATGGCAGGAATTGGGACGCAATTTCATAGAGAACCTGTCTGACGAGGACTACGAACTGCTTCAAAAGATGCTCTGGACACGAATGAGAGAAGATCTTGTGCGTTCCATAAATGACCGTCAATGGCTAAATGAGCAAGTTCGCAACTATGAGCAGTTTGCGCTTAACTGGCTTCACAAAGGTTCCGATGTCTCTTTTATGGTGGAACATCAAGTAGAGCGTAAGCAAATGAACGAAGATCGCATAAGATTTCTAAAAGACAATGCCACAAATAGCCATTTAGAATTAGATTTAGTCTCAATCTGGAATACTCCACCCAGTGCGGATTCATCCGTTGTTGCGGGTTCATCTTTTGAGAGCTTTTTGTCAAACAACTTTAGAACCGTTGTAAATCAGTTCATAAACCTGAGCATGAAAGCAGGGGAGCTAACTGATGCTGGGCGCCTACTCAATCCGGGAGCTGCATATACTGAAAGCATGCAAGGGCCAGGTGCCACATTTTCCAACAGAATGGGGTCTGTCGCAGATTACGTGAACGCACGATTTGCGGAGGCCCAGCGGCCTTTGCCAAAAATGGAAAGATTTACGATAACATTTAATAACGATCTGACATTTCAGGTGCGTGGCGGCACGAGCGACGATGCCGAATTTATGCAGGGCATCTTGAACAACGCAGGCAGTTGGCTAATGGATCAGGTCATGAGCTCTATCCGTTTCCACAGGGGAGAAAACGGAGAAGTCCACCCACTACTTAAGTCAAGCAATACTTGGCAGCGTATTGCAATAGATCGCGGGTTCGGGTTTATAGAAATGCCGGATGAATTCTTGAATGGGCTGCCAAAGCTTGCCGCTGTACAGCACCGTCAGGCAACAGACGAACTAATCCGTCGGGTGCATGGGTTTGGCCTTGACGATGTGTATATTAAAAACGGCGAACTCAGAGGCAGGACAGACGAGATAACGGATATCATAAGAAACGACCCGAGGTTTAAGGCTCTGCATCACGAATCCGCGATAAAAAGTGCAATCAATATTCCAAGGGAACACGACTTGAGCTTTTTTAACATGACCTTTGAAAACGGCAGATTTTCACTGATACATTAAAATAATTGGAGGAACGATAATGACAACAATGATAAAGAGAACATATAAAACACTGCTGGCATCAGTAATTGTACTGATTTTAGCTGTATTTACTCTCAGCCCTGCGCAAGCACAAAGGGCTGACGTAGAGTTCAGTTTTGCATCATTTACTCACAATGACGAAATTAATGCATACGACGGATTCGGCAGAATAAGAAGCGGCTTTGCCCCACACAGGAGGGTGGGCACCGGAGGCCGGGTTCGGCTGGAGCAGCAACGTATTGAAAGAGCAAGCCGTATTGGCGCTTTTGTGCGGGGACAAGGAGATAAACACCAATATTTCGGCTACAGCTTTACTTCTTCTTCCCCAAGTACAGTGCCAACGAACGTACTGTCAATCTACGCGCACAGGGATGTACGCTTTACTATAAAGGGTTTTACCGGTAATGTTAGCAACCCCTATGATGATAGCTACACCATCATAGCAAATCAAAATGGCATAATTAGTAATTCTTATATTATTGAATTCGAGCAAAGCAGCAACGGAGACATGGTGTTCTACTTTATACAACTAAGAACCTTTCCCATTGGTGACATTAGAACACATTTCTATCTCAATATATATACAAACTCCAACGAAACACTTCATTACAGTGTATGGTTCGGCGCTCCATTATTGGGGCGTGCCGCTACAAGCTATAGTTTTAACACCTCCGTTTCCCGACCTAATGCAAGGTCTGCTTTTGTTACGGCACACCTGCCAAGCCCCTTCCTCAACATGCATGGATTAGGTCACTTACACCAATCAACACAAGAAACGTAGACAGGCACCTGCTTTCAAACTTTAACGCAGTTGAAGCGCTTGTGCCAGGCAGGAATGCTGCCATCCCAATTCGGCTACAAGAAGGTATAACAACTCGTGCAAATATTTCAAGTTTTTCAAACTATCGGCTGCAAGGCACACACCAAAACCGACTTCATGTTGATTGGCCTTTTGGCTCAGGTACCGGCACTTTTACTGCTTTCTATACAATGATTGTCGAATATTATTTTATGTTCGGAAGCCGCGATTCCTTGCGGATACCGCAAAACGCCAGAAGGGCGATGCATGTGGACTTAGAAAACGAAACACTGTCGATAAGCGGGTTAGACAATGTAAACCTCCAGTTCTTCATACCCGGTGTCAACGCATCTTGGCAAAACCTTGGCACGGGTTCCGGAGGTACATGGGACATAACAAACCTTATCGGCGCCGGACCAAGAACCGTCATAGTGGGCTTAAACGAGGCAAACTTGATTGGCTCATTTGATCTGCCCGCCAGGCCTGCAGCTCCGGCCACGCCTGTGGTAGTTTATAATGACAGTGGGAATCCGGGGATGGCCGTCCTTATGGGGATGACAGAAGCAATGGAATACCGCCTGCCGTCATCACCCGCCTGGACGCCTAGCGACGGCAGCGACGTCGTGTTCGATATCCCGGCAAGCAACCAGACGCTCCAAGTAAGGTTTATACGGACTGGCGCAGTAGCTTCGATGTCGCGCCAGCTAACGCTCTTAGCTCCGGGGGCTGCCCCAAACGTCACGGTCAATACAACGGCAGAAACTATCGGTACCGTGACAGCCAATATGGAACTCAGCACAGATGGCATAAATTGGGCTCCAATAGGCCAAGACGGCACTGCGCACGACATATCCGCAATAATTGACTCAGCCGTGGGCGGCTCGTTAACAATCTATGTGCGCAGCAGAGCCACGGAAACTGCGCCGCTCACGCAGGCGAGGCTGCTGACGGTGCATCCAAGGCTTGCAGCTCCCACGACGCCCACGCTAAACCCCATTACATTCGTGCTTGCTGGAACCAACAACACCATGCAGTGGCAGCAGCAAGGCGCAAGCGCATGGACAAATATAGCCGGGGCAAGCATCAACCTGGCCAATTTAGTTGGAGCTTCCGACAGCATTGTCCTTGTGCGCTTCAGGCCCACAGCAGCCAACTCGGCGTCTTTGCCTATTGAGATTGTATTGCCGGCACTTAGGGAAGCGCCTGCGCAACTGACATTAAACACTGCTACCGAACGGTTAGACGGCGGCATTCCCGGCAGGGTTTACCAGCACTCGGTCAACGCAACAGCCTGGACCAACGTCACGGCTGCTGCAGACGGCTCCATTGCGGTAACGGGCTTGATAGCCGCAAATGCCAGGGACGTGCATATCAGGGAAGCGGCAACCGCTTTGCTCCCGTTCTCCGATCATGCAACATTCACGTTGCCCGGCCGCCGTGCGGCACCTGCGGCGCCTGCGCTTGTATTTAATAGTACCGCATATCCGGACCAAGCAGTGCTGACCGGCCTTGACAGCACAATGGAGTTCAGGTTAAGCACAACGGCGGCATGGACCGCGTTTGACGGTGCCGCCCCTGTGTTTAACATACCGGCGGCCACACAAACCTATCAAATTCGAATCATGGCAACAGAGGATAATTTCGTCTCCACTGTTAGGTCAATACCGCTTCCTGCGAGGAGGGCCGCACCGAATGTCACGATCAACACTACAACAGAGCGGCTTGCCGGGGTGACAACGGCTCACGAAGTCAGCATCAACGGCGCCCCATTCGTCCCCGTCACAGCCGAAATGGTTACGGCATATACTGCCGGGTCCCTAATTTCGGAGATGATAGACGCCCTGTCGGCAGGCCAGACAGCTACGCTGAACTTCCGTTTGCCTGCAACGCAAGCGCTTTCCGCAAGCCATCCAAGGACTGTAACGCTCTTCAGTCGCCTGCAGCCGCCCACAACACTGCAGTTCAACAACGCTACATTCACGCTGACGGGCACGACGAACGCAATGCAGTGGCAGCTGCAGGGCGCAACCGCATGGACAAACATCACTGCCACAACCCTTAACCTCACTGCCCAAATCCAGAGGGATTCCGAAAGAATAATATACGTTAGATTTAGGCCCACTGCTTCCAACTCAGCATCAAACCATGTAGTCATTACACTGCCGATGATGGATCCGGCTCCGAGCGGGCTGTCGCTTGACTTGGCAAACGAGCTTGTTGTCGGCGGCGTTCCGGGGCGGGTATACCAGCACTCAGTCAATGCAACGGCATGGACCAGCATAACGGCCGGGGGCGACGGCTCGTTCTCCATAGCCGGTCTGGTAACCGCATCCGCGAGGAACGTACACATTAGGGAGGCCGCAACTGCCACAGCGCCATTTACCGACCATGTCACAATCGTCTTGCCGGGGCGCCCTGCTGCGCCGACCGCCGGGGTGTTTGTGTTCAACAATCCCACTTATCCCGACCAGGCAGTTCTGATGGGGCTCGACAGCAGGATGGAGTTTAGGCTTGGCACGACGGCAGCGTGGACGGCCTTTGACGGCAGCAACCCCGTAGTCGGCGTCCCCGCTGCAAACCAGACGTACCAAATCCGATTCAGAGGGACGGGGGGAGCTTTCCCGTCGGCAGTCAGGTCACTGACGCTGACAGCTAGGGCGGCAGCTCCGAATGTAACAGTCAACACAACTACAGAGCGGCTTTCTGGAGTGACCGTCAACCATGAGGTCAGCATCAACGGAGGCCCGTTTACTGCGGTAACCGGCGAAATGGCCGCAGGTTTTACTACCGGCACCACAATAGCCGACATGACAGACGATATCGCGCCCGGCTCTACCGTGACACTGAGCTTCCGCATCCCTGCAATTGATTCCAGGGCTGCCAGCAACGCAAGGGTGATTACGCTGTTTGCGCGGCCGGATGCGCCGACTGCACCGTTTGCATTCAATGTCTCGACAAACAGGATAACCGGTGCGACCACCGCCATGATGTGGCGGGTGCCGGGCGGAAACTGGACAAATGCTACAACAAGCATAACTCCGCCTGCGGGATGGACGGTGCTGGAATTTGCGTTTAGGCCCACTGCCTCTGCGGCAAGGTCCTGGGTTACGGTTTTTGCAAGGCCCGACGCCGCTTCGCTGGACGTGAACGTGCAGGGGGAATCGGAAACTTTGCTTGAAGATGCCGAAGCTTATCCGGACAGTGCTGAGCCCCTTCCCGATGATGCGGCGAACCGCCCAGGCGCTGCGGAAAACTATCCCGATGGGTACGATACCCTGCCGGACTATGCTTATGATTTGCTCAGCGAGCTAGAGTAGGCCGTTTGCATAACCAAAAATCCCCTCAAGCGCAGCTATGCACTTGGGGGATTTTTAATTTGCGGCGCATACAAGTTTGTTTTGCTCCGCCGCCTGGCCAGCTGCCCTAGGTTCGTATGTAACTTGACAAAAACGCAACATCAAAAAGGCGGTGCAAAAAATTTTTCGACATTTTCAAAAATAAATGTGATTTTTTGGCCTCTTGAAAACATATATACTATAGAGGGGAAAATTTTTGGAAATCAATTCCTGCACTTGGAATCACGGATTTGCCATTAACCAATCTTGCGAACAGGGAGGTGTAGGTGCAATTCGCATTTGGGCCGTTAGAAACTAGGCGGGAATCGCCCAACGCTTATACGTTTGTTGTTTGCCACGGCGGTATTCGCTTAACTTAGTTTAATGGTGCGGTAGTGTGGCACACATAGAAAAGGAGATATTACATTGAAAAGAAGATTAGTTACATTTACTTTAGCACTGATGATGATTGTCAGCATTTTCAGTCTCAACGCTTTTGCCGCTGCACCTGCAATCGGCGATGAGATTCAAACGGTTGTAGTTGACTTAGCAGATGTGCTAGTTCCGCTTTCGTCATCTAGCAGAGCTTACACCAGGGTTCAACACGCAGGACATAGGGCAGGAACGGGCCCAGTCCAATCTCCCCCTGAAACACTTGACTTATCAGGCGTGATTCCTAACAATAGAGAGATTGTCAGCATCACTGTACATGTGCCTTCAAACATTAGGGTAACGCGGTCACAGTTCACAGCCATCCAGAATTTTGAAATTACGCATCAGAATGGGCGGGTTGCAACCATCCCGTTTACTCATACAGACAACCCTGGCGCAAATAGCAGAAGCATAGCATTTGCCGGCTTGAACGCAGGCGTACGGTATACGTTGCGCATTACAGGCTCCGTGCTCAGTAACACCACTGGTCTCGACGGCTTCACAGTATTTCCTGGTGCGAGACTTATTGTTGAATTCAGATAATCTATTGTGCAATAGCCCTACCTAAGAAAACACACTAAGTCACACTGCCCACTATTAATATAATCGCATACCACTTGGAAAGTAGTTTTAAGAATGTTGCACAAATGGCTTTTTTGCGCCATATATGATAATTAGATTAGCCTAGTAGCTCACAAACTAGCACACCTATACACGGACAACAAAGTACAAAGGAGGAGCGTATTAGTGAACGTAAGCAATTTGCTAAGTAACGTCGCTGAAAAACCAGTTTTTACTGGCACGACGGACGAATTGCAAAACAAACAATGTAGTAATTCTAGTGAGGGAACAGATAGCGGGCCAGTGAAAGTTGTGGATTCATTCGGTAGCGCACCGGATATTGACCATTATAACAATTATTCCAAAACGGGTGTGATTGCAGAAAATATTGCCCCACATCAAGCGTCGCTTTCGCAATCGCCTAGAACATCGAAACACCTGCCCGGCGCAGTTCCGGACTGGACCAACATACCGAGCAGAGGAATGAGCGCATTGTCAAAAGATGAAATCCGACAGCGGGTTCGTGAGCTTGGCGTTGCATTAGCAAATGCCACATCGGATGATGAGAGGGGTGAAATTCTTGAAGAGTATTGGAGTTTGCAACTCCAATTTATTTCCCATGCTTCGCCTGATAGAAAAGCAATACACGCTAGAGCCGTGGAAACAATAGAGCGGCATGCAGGAGGAGGTCAAGGCTTCGGTTTATCCAGTCCCAGAACCTTGCTTGACCACCTAATTTCTCGTGATAACTCATCAATGGGCATGAGGTTTGATAAGGCTTACCCTATTGCTGGCGGCGGCTCGGTGACTGCTAAAATGGTGACTGGCGGCGGCGCAACCTTCCGTGTTGAACACTTGGGGGAACCGGTTCTAATAATAGGTGTGGGGCAGAGTCAAGGCAACGGCGTGTTTTATAAGCTGACATCAGCTGAAAGCACCCTTAAAAGGGAAATCGTCGATTTATTCGACAGAGCTGCTGGGCGTAGCCCCATTATTTGGGATTAAGCATGAGGAAAGCGGCTTGACCGCATATCACATGCAGCGCCAGCGGTTAGGATTTCAAAGTATAGTTTAGATAATGTAAACGGATGTATTTATACGGTAATTTTGATCAAGGAGGACAGAGGGGGAAACAACTAGAATTGTAGTATAAGGAGAAAAATAATGAGAGTCGTCAATAAACAGCTGCACAACCAAGAGTTTGTAGCTTGAAAGGCAGTTGATGAAGTGGGTATCACAACGGAGAAAGAGCCGCAACTTTCGCCGGAAGAATTGGAGAGCTTGTGGGCTGATTACAAAAAGATCGGCGATGTCAATGCAAAGCACTGTATACTTTTGCACTACAATTACCTCGTAAAATGGATTGTCAGGAGGGTGATGCCGAAATACAGCGAATATAGCGAGTATGACGACCTTGTAAGCTGCGGCATACTAGGTCTCATAGACGCTGTTGACAAATTTCAGTTAAAACATAACGTGAAGTTTGAAACCTATGCAAGTTTGCGTATACGAGGCGAGATTTTAGACTATATGCGGGAGCAGGATTGGGCTCCTCCAAGCTTGCGAAGTAAGATAACCGCTATCAACAAGGCTTTTGAGAAATTTGAGAATAAAAACGGCATCTCTGCTACAGAACAGGAAGTCGCCGATTCATTAAACATGCAGCTCGAGCAAGTTCAAGAAATTCTGGCGCAAGCACATATGTTTAATCTTATGAACTTTGAAGATACTCTAGACACAATTAATTATTCCTTTAGGGGGCAGGAAGAAAGCACGCCGGAAGATGAGCTTTTGCTGCAGGAGCAAAAAGAACGCATTACGGAAGCGATTGATTTGCTGCCGGAAAGAGAACGGCTTGCAGTTACGCTGTATTATTACGAAGGTCTTCTGTTGAAAGAAATCGGAAACATATTGAATGTGTCTGAATCCCGAGTTTCTCAGATGCTTTCGAAAGCTCTTCTGAAAATGCGCAGGGCATTGAAAAACGACGTGTAGAAACGCTGATTATCCCATAAGAGGCATGATTGCTATAACCCACACCCATTGAGCCGCAACCGACTGATTACTGCTCTTATATGCAAAAGCAACCGCAGTTTTTTATAACCGGCGGTATACCAAACGGCCTATAACAGCTTATCGTAAGCGGAATTAGCTTTGAGCGGGAGGTGATGCCGTGAGCGCAATAAATCGCAGGGTCGAGATAGTGCGGATTCTGCGCGGGACAGCAAAGACTACCATGCCCAGCCTTGCCGATACGTTAGGAGTGTCCATTAATACGATAAAGCGCGACATTTTGGCGCTCACGGTTGACGACGGATTCCTTAAACACCATTCAGGGTCGCGGCGGCGGTGTCATACTGTGCGAAAAAGACCACTCGCACAGGCGCATCCTCAGTCGTGAGCAGATAGCGGTTTTGGCTGAGCTTATAGAAACCACGGATAATGTATATCACGCTGAAATCTTGGGCGGCATACTTAGGGCCTATGCTTGAGCCGGTTCTTTGGGCGATTGTTTCATAATGACGGATAAATCGGTTATGAAAACTCAAATTATTTTTCTAAACAGGCCAGCTTATGGGCTGTTTAAAGTGTAGTATTAGTAGTATTAGTAGCAAGTAGCCTATGCCACAAGCCGAATTGCGGTACATGGCGATGGTGTGCAGGTTATTGAGGGGCGAAAATGAATACATATAGGGCAGAAATTATCAATGCCGCAATAGATTTGTTTGCCGAGTACGGCATCAGTAACGTACCTATCAAGATGATAGCTGTAAAAATACCTATATCAAGGTCAAATTTCTACTATTATTTCAAAAGCAAAAACGATGTAATAGATAGCATTATTAATGAATTTGACGGCATGATCGCAAGGAGCATCAGTATGATAAAGCAGCAGACCGAAACAGGCATAGACGCAGAAAGCCTTCTGACGAGACTTTTTCTGGCTTTTGGCAAAGAAGATTCGCAGCGGGGACGCAAAATCACCCGAATCATCTTTGCCAACCACGGCTACGACGAAAGGATTGGCAACTATTTGAAAGAGAGCTTTTTCCATGAGCGCGAAGCCCGGATTTCATGTATTTTTGATATGCTTGTCACAGGAGGCAAGGTCAAGCCGTTTAACACCGAAACGGCAGCCCGCATGCTCAACAAGTTCTTCATAGCGTCAGCTTTGGAAGACACATTCGAATATCCGTTCGAAAAACACGAAAAGCCCCAGTGTCTCAACTGTCTGAGGAAAGACTGCCTCTATCTTATAAAGAAAATATTAAGTGGAGAATTTGAAACATAGTCAGCAGTGATCCCCCTCCCACTGGCAGACTGTCGCACGCTGACCGCCGACACCGTCGAAAGGGCGATGATAGAATGTCACAGGTAAGGCCGCAAAAACGCAAGGCATCGCTTCACCGAAGCACCAACCGCCTCAAGGTGCAAAAAGAAAATAGATTCCTAAAAGGCATCCGAAAGATGAAAAACCATCACTGTCAAAAATGTTTTTGCTACCGCTGGGGAGGCTGGTATCATGGCAGGCCACCTACATGGCATGGAAATTTTAACAGTAGCTTACACATCTGCAAGCCATACGACTGTAGGGAGCCTCCTTCTGCGAGCTTTTTTGCAGCCTTGCATAAGGTTCACCCACGGGCGCGTCCGCCGCCGATACTTCCGCTTATCCAAACCCAAAGCAGCGAGTATGGATTGGAGGTAAGCATATGGATATGGCCACCGTGGATATTGAGTACAGGCTCGCCGGCGGGCAGCGGATTCGCATTGAGGTTTCCGTTGAAGTCAAAGAATTGCTGGAGCATTCTAGCCGACAAACCCGCTCCCAAAGGCGTAAGGATAGGCGTTACCTTGACTTCGTGGGCGGCGTTCAGGAATTTGAACGCTTCGCATCGCCGCACGAGGACTTCGCCGACCTTTTGAATAAGGCGGACAGCTATAAACGACTTTATGCGGCCATTGACAGGCTGCCCAATCTGCAACGGCGCAGGCTGAACCTCTACTACTTCGAAGGGCTGACCTACCGCCAATTGCTGAAACAGAAGGCGTTGGCCTTGCGGCCGTTGCCCGTTCGGTTAAGCGAGCGTTAAACTCGCTTAATGGGCTACAAGCCCAATAGCCACTGTTTAGTATGGCTCTGAGTTTTGCTTGGAGCCATTTTTTGCCGTAGATTAGAAAGCCTGTAGAGTTGAGCTGTTCACAGGGGAGATGCTTATGGCAGAGAACTCCTTGGCTGTAGACCAGAAAGAGGCGCTGCTTGAGTTTTTAAAGAAAATCTGAATTGGACGCAAGGCAAAATGTACTCGGCAGACAGTCAAACTGCAGGACACATCTTTATTTTTTGTTAACGACATAAAAACAGGGTCAACAAAACGCCCCTAACTGCCCTAGTAAGTAGAGGGATATTTTTCTGCGAGAAAATTGGACTTTTCCACTCCTGATAATCCGGCTTGCCGCACCGCAACCAAGCCGTCTAGGTGGTTAGTTAGTCCATGACAGGGGTGTACAGGCCGTGTGTTGTACAAAAAATGTCATTTGCAGACTGTGGGCAAAATTTTTCAAAAATATTTTTTCAAAGCGGACAGGTAATGTCCTCTTTGGTCTCTATAATGTATGCAACCCCCAAAACTGCGAGGTGAGGCCATGACCGCCGCAGGTCGCAGAACGGAGCTTATCCGCATACTGCGCGGCGGCGGAAAGACACCGTAAAAAACCTTGCTTATGCGCTAGGTGTCACCGAAAGGACTATCCGGCGAGACTTGCTGACCCTTACTTTGGATGAGGGGTATCACATCGACGTGTTACCAGGAAATGGCGGTGGCGTGGTGTTTCACAGCCACAGCAACCCACACAAAGGAATTTTGAGCCAAGAACAGATAGACGTGCTGACTGAATTGGCTGAGAGCGCCTCCACCCATCAATCCAAAGTTCTCAGGGAGATACTGGATGCTTACGCATAGCCTGCACTTTGACAAACACCGGCAGCAGAACTCACAGCCGGTCATACAACACCCAAATTCACCTCAACTGC
>JGI24695J34938_10002847_pt1 | contig 12622 bp, 8 predicted proteins | sample TergutCo191P3_FD_34938 | JGI IMG/M metagenome (IMG submission 34938) | reverse complement strand
GGCGTGTTTATCCTTTGGTTCGGCTGGTACGGTTTTAACGGAGCGGCCGCGGGGGAAATCGGCGAACTGGGTTCCATTTTTGTTACGACAACAATAGCGGCGACCTCCGCCTCCGTAGCGACAATGTGTTTCACATGGATCAAAACGGGAAAGCCCGATGTTTCCATGTCGCTTAACGGCGCGCTGGCGGGTCTTGTCGGCATAACGGCCGGATGCGCGTTTGTAGACGCGGCCGGCGCTCTGGTAATCGGCCTGTTTGCCGGAATTCTTGTGGTTCTCGCCATTGAGTTCATTGATATGAAACTCCGCGTGGATGATCCTGTCGGCGCGGTAGCGGTTCACGGCGTATGCGGTATCTGGGGAACGGTCGCTGTCGGTCTTTTCGCCGTTGAAGGCGGCTTGTTCTACGGCGGCGGCGCGTATCTGCTTGGAGTGCAGTCGCTTGGCGTGGTGACAATCGCGGCATGGACATTCGCTACAGTAGGTTTAACATTTTTCCTTATAAAGAAAATTAACGGGCTGCGCGTTGAAAAACAGGATGAAATTTCCGGTCTGGACATTACCGAACACGGCCTTGCGAGCAGTTACGCCGATTTTTATATTTCTTCCGGCTCATTGCCCCCGGCGGAATTCGTTCCGGAAAATGTGGCTATCCCTATTGTCAATAACTCCAAGCCGGGAGCAAAAATGACAAAAGTTGTAATCATAACAAAGAAGAACATGTTTGACGGCTTAAAGGCGGCTTTCGACAGAATCGGCATAACCGGAATGACTGTAACCCAGGTGCTGGGCTGCGGCATGCAGAGGGGCAGAAGGGAATTCTACCGCGGCGTTCAGCTTGAATCCACGCTGCTTCCAAAAATAAAGATCGAAGTTGTTATCTGCAAAGTGCCGCTTAAGCTCTTTATTGATACTGCCAAGAAAGCGCTCTACACAGGCAAAGTCGGAGACGGCAAGATATTCATTTACGATGTTGAGAATGTCATAAAGGTACGAACAGGAGAAGAGGGATACGACGCGCTTCAGGATGAAGCGTAACAGGAGCAGGAAAGAAGTCCGCGCGGAGGCGCTGAGTTTTCTCGGTGCCTTCGCGCGTGATCTTCCGCGCACAGTCTGTAAAAAGGGAATGATTTTATGGCTATTGACAAACGTGTAAGCACGGGGCTTCCGGGATTCGATCATGTTATTGACATGCTCTGGCTGGGCGACAATGTTGTCTGGCAGGTTCAGTCGATAGAGGACTATCTTAAAGTCGCGCGTCCTTTCATTGAACAGTCAAAACGCGACAACCGCAGGCTTGTGTATTTCCGGTTCGGCAATCACCAGCCCATTATGGGCAAAGATGAGCCTTCTGTAGTTTACAAACTGGACGCATCGGCGGGGTTTGAAAGTTTCGCTACGCAGGTGCACGATTTAATCGCGAAAGAAGGGTTAAAGGCTTTTTATGTTTTTGACTGCCTGAGCGATCTTCTGGAGTTCTGGTATTCAGACCTAATGATAGGCAATTTCTTTCGCGTAACGTGTCCTTTCCTTTATGTGCTTGATACTGTCGCGTACTTCGCGCTGATTCGCGGCGTTCACACCCATTCCACAATCGCGCGTATCCGCGAGACAACGCAGCTGCTGCTCGATCTTTACAGCATAGACGATAAACTCTATATTCATCCGCTGAAAGTATGGGAACGCTATTCACCCACAATGTTTTTTCCCCATCTTGTTGACGGGGACAAAGCGGTTCCCATAACGTCAAGCGCGGACGCCGCGTCCCTTTTTTCCGGCCTTGGGCACGGAATAAAAGCGCGTGATTACTGGGATATAACGCTGGAGAAGGCGAACGCCCTTAACGAAGACAAAAATGCCCAATCGTCACAGCAGGCCGAAGATATGAAAAAACTCCTTATCAGCCTGATAATCGGCAGGGAACCGCGCATATGCGAACTTGCCGAAAAATATTTTACATTACGCGACATTCTGGACATCGCGTCGAGGGAAATCGGATCAGGTTTTATCGGCGGAAAGAGCGTGGGCATGCTGCTGGGCAGAAAAGCCGCCGAAAAAGACATGCCGGTTCTTGAAAACGGGGACGCTTTATCAAGCTGCTGGGAGCCGCATGATTCATGGTTTCTGGGATCTGACATTTTTTACACATATATTGTCTACAACGACTGGTGGGATCTGCGCTGCAGACAGAAAACGCCGGAAGGTTTTTTTGAACTCGCTTCCGAGTTAAAAGAAAAACTTTTAAAAGGCAAATTTCCGGACATTATCCGCGAACAGTTCTATCAGATGATGGAACATTTCGGCTGGTCTCCGATAATTGTGCGCTCAAGCTCGCTTCTGGAAGACAACTTCGGCAACGCGTTCGCGGGAAAATATGAAAGCGTTTTCTGCGCAAACCAGGGATCGCCCGAAGAGCGTTTTGAGGCGTTTGAACAGGCTGTTCGCGCCGTTTACGCGAGCGCGATGAGCGAAGACGCTCTTGTCTACAGGAAAAACAGGGGTCTTGCGAACAAAGACGAGCAGATGGCCATCCTTGTTCAGCGCGTATCAGGAGATCATTACGTGTCCGAAGAAGGCGGCGGCGAATTTTTCTTTCCGCACGCGGCGGGTGTCGGGCACTCCAATAACCTGTATGTGTGGAACAAAGAAATGGATCCCAAAGCCGGAATGCTGCGTCTTGTTTTCGGGCTTGGAACCCGCGCCGTTGACCGCGTAAGCGGCGATTACGCGCGTCTTGTCCCCCTCGATCAGCCGGAAAAAGGCCCGCCGGTTCACTACGGCGACGAGAGGAAATTTTCACAGCGCAAGGCGGATGTTTTAAATTTAAAAGAAAACCGCATGACGGAAGTACCGGTTGATCTTCTTTACAATCAGGATTTAAAAACGGAAAAAGACATTTTCTTCAGCGTTGATTACGCCATGCTTACGCGTTTACAGGAGCTTGGACGCCTCGCATACCCCAAACCCGTTATGCTGGATTTTAAAAAATTGTTAGCTGAAACACAATTCCCCGGCTTTGTAAAAAAGGTGATGCATACAATAGAAATGGCGTACAACTACCCTGTAGATATCGAGTTCACGGCCAATTTTAACAGAGACGGGAATTTCAAATTCAATCTTTTACAGTGCCGTCCGCTGCAGACAAAGAGAGGCGGAAAAGCGTCCGGTGTATCCGCGGTAAACCAGGATGCGGATATTCCGGAACCAGCCGGGGAAGATATTTTCTTTTCCTCTGCAAGCAATTTTATGGGAGGCAACGCCCGCCTTTTTCTTGATTATGTCATTTTTGTCAAAGCGGAAGAATATCTCGCGCTTGCAGAGAGAGACAAGTACCAGATCGCGCGTGTTATCGGAATGTTAAATCAAAAATTGAAAGGGAGCAATGTAATGCTTGCGGGACCCGGCAGATGGGGGACAACTACTCCGTCTCTGGGAGTGCCTGTTCATTTCAGCGAGTTATGCAACATGGCATGTCTGTGCGAAGTGTCTTACAGGCAGGGCGGCTTAATGCCGGAGCTATCTTTCGGCAGCCACTTTTTCCAGGACATTGTGGAGGCGGATATTTTCTACGCCGCGATTTTTAACGGCGAGGAGAATGTCATCTTTAACCCAAAGATAATTCTTGACAAGCCAAATCTGCTTAACGAGATTTTAAATCCTGCGGAGTCTTCAGAAAAAAACATGGAACAGGTAATTCACCTTGCGCAGACAAACGGACTGACATTATATTCAGAAATAACGAGTCAGAAGATTATCTGCGCGGTAAACATGAAGTAAATCCTGTTAGTTAAAACTCTCCCTACTCTTCCCACAGCCACGTTGACAGATAACGTTCTCCGGTATCGGGCAGAATCGCGACAATGGTTTTGCCTTTGTTCTCCGCCCTTTTTGAAACTTCAAGCGCGGCGTCAAGGACGGCGCCGGATGAAATTCCCGCGAGAATTCCTTCATCCTTCGCGAGGGAACGCGCCGCGGTTCCGGCTTTGACATCATCGGTTTGACAGATTTCGTCTATGACCGATGAATCGTAAATCTTTGGAACAAAGCCGGCGCCGATACCCTGGATTTTATGGGGGCCGGGCTGGCCGCCGGAAAGAACGGGAGACGCCGAAGGTTCAACCGCTATCACTTTGATCGAAGGTTTTTTTCCTTTAAGGAATTTTCCGGCTCCGCTCAATGTTCCGCCTGTTCCAACGCCGCCGACAAGAATGTCAATTTTACCATCAGTATCGTTCCAGATTTCTGGACCCGTGGTTTTCTCGTGAACCGCGGGATTGGCGGGATTGTTGAACTGCTGCGGCATAAATGAATTGGGCATCGAAGCGGCGATTTCCTCCGCTTTCGCAATCGCTCCCTTCATACCCTTTGCGCCTTCTGTCAGCACCAGTTCCGCTCCAAAAGCTTTGAGCAGTTTGCGCCTTTCGACGCTCATTGTTTCGGGCATGGTAAGGATAATTTTGTATCCCCTGACCGCCGCTATATACGCAAGCCCAATTCCCGTATTGCCGCTTGTCGGCTCTATAATAACCGTTCCCGCTTTAAGACTGCCGTCTTTTTCAGCCGCTTCGATCATCGCAAGCGCAATGCGGTCTTTAACGCTGTGCATCGGGTTATAACTTTCAAGTTTGACATAAACAACAGCTTCCCCCCTGTTAATCTTGTTAAGCCTTACAATCGGCGTATTCCCGATAAGGTCCGTGATTTTTTCCGCTCTCATAATAATCTCCTATAATACTTATATGTTTACTATGTTTTACAGTAAAAAAAAATTTTTGTCAATACCTGTAATTAAAAAAAATGAAAAATATACCGGAAAACCGGTTTACTCTATCGTTCCCCCGCCGACAACGGTATCTCCGTCATAAAATACCGCGGCCTGCCCCGGCGTAATGGCCTTCTGGTGCTCTTCAAATTCAATGCGGACTTTATCCTCTTCAGTCTGTTCAACAACGGCCCATTGTTCTTTCTGTAAATAACGGGTTTTTACAGTCAGCCGCCGACTTTGAAAAAGGTCCTCGCACGCGATAATGTTGATTTTTCCCGCAGTAAGGCTTTTGGAATAAAGCGATGATTCCTCCCCAACAACAAGCGTATTGCCTGTAATGTTTTTTGCCGTCACATAGACAGGATGGTTACATGCTACGCCTGTACCGCGGCGCTGTCCCAGAGTATAACGGAGTAAACCGCGGTGGCGGCCCAGAATATTGCCTTCGGCGTCTGTTATATCCCCTTCCGGAAACGATTTGCCAGTATAATTTTCGATAAAGTCCGCGTAATCGCCGTTATCGACAAAACAGATGTCCTGGCTTTCTTCTTTGTTGGCGCTGGAAATTCCCCTGGCGGCGGCCAGTTCCCTTGTTTCTTTCTTTGTCATTTTACCCAGAGGAAAAACCGTCCGGGAAAGCGCTTCCTGACTCATCATGTAAAGCACATAACTTTGATCCTTGTGATGATCCGCTCCTTTTTTCAGCAGCCAGCGCTCTCCGCATTTTTCCGTCCTTGCGTAGTGCCCCGTGACCAGCTTCTCAGCCTCCAGTTCCAGCGCCTTGCGGATCATCAGTGAAAATTTCAGATAACGGTTACATTCAATGCACGGATTGGGCGTATCTCCCTTTTCATAACTTTCAATGAAAGGCTCAATAACATGGCGGGTAAACGGCCGGACGCAGTTAAGCACATAATGAGGAATATTCAGTTTCCACGCGGCGGCGCGGGCATCGTTGATATCCTGCAGCGAACAGCATTTGCTTCCTCCGCCGGCTATAAGTTTCATGGTAGCGCCGATACATTCGTAACCCGCATCCTGCATTAAAATCGCGGCCGCCGCGCTGTCTACGCCGCCAGACATGGCGATTAATGCCCGTTTGTTCATTTTACAAGAGTATCAAAAATCAGCGTAAAAACCTATCCCTTGAACGCATACTAAACATATAGTATTATTCAGTTATGGATATTGGCGCAGTCCAAGCGCGAAGACATAATCGAAAATTTTAAACAGGAGATTAAGAGCGGAAAATGTTATACGATTTTAATTTAATCATAGAAAGAAAAAACACCAATAGCATTAAATACGATCCCGTCTCCAGAGGGAAGCCGCAGGATATTTTGCCCATGTGGGTTGCTGATATGGATTTCGCTTCTCCTGCCTGCGTCCAGGACGCGCTTGTTTCGCGCGCTCAGCACGGAATACTCGGTTATTCAGAACCGGGCGCTTCCTATTATTCCGCTGTACAGGACTGGTACAGAAACCGCTTTGCGTGGAATACGGAAAAAGAATGGTTCTTTATTACTCCCGGAGTTGTAAACGCCATTTTTCTGGCTGTCCGCGCTTTCACCGGACAGGGAGACGCGATTCTTGTTCAGCAGCCTGTGTATTATCCGTTTGCTTCGGAGGCGTATAAAACGGAGCGTAATCTGCTTGTTAATGAGCTTGTTTACAATGACGGCAATTACACGATAGACTTTGACGATTTTGAAGAAAAGGCAAAAAAAGCCAGACTTTTCATTTTATGCAATCCGCATAATCCCGCCGGCAGAGTATGGAAACGCGATGAACTTTTACGCATGGGAGAAATATGCCTGCGCAATAAAATAATTGTCATCTCGGATGAAATTCACCAGGATATAATTTTTTCTCCCGGCAGACACCTTGTGTTCGCGGGTCTTGATGACAGGTTCGCGGATATTACCGTTACATGCACATCCCCTTCCAAAACTTTCAACCTTGCCGGATTGAACCACGCGAATATTTTCATTTCCAGCGAAAAGTTACGCGCTCTTTTCGGGCGGGAGTTTGAAAGCTGCGGTTTGAGCCAGCCTAATATTATGGGCATAATTTCCTGCGAAGCCGCTTACTCGGGAGGGAAACCGTGGCTTGACGAACTGATCGTTTATCTGGCGGACAACATGGAGTTTTTGGACAGTTTTTTAAAGAAGAACATTCCGGAAATTAAATTTGTAAAACCGGAAGGAACATACCTTGCGTGGCTGGACTGCCGCAGACTGGGGCTTTCATCAAAAGAACTTAACGCGGCGATTACGGAAAAGTGCAAATTATGGCTGAATGACGGCGCGATGTTCGGGAAGGGCGGAAACGGGTTTCAGCGGATGAATATCGCCTGTCCCCGTCCGGTTCTGGAAAACGCGCTTGAACGCCTAAAATATCTGGGTAATTCACAAAATTAACAAGAGGCAGGAATGTGAAAGTGACCAGACCAAATGAGACAATGGCAGCCGGTACGCCGTCCGCCGGCGCGCATCTCAGGGCGACAGACCGAATCGGGAAAGAGCCAATAGGCCGTCTGCTGCTCAGCTTTTCCGTTCCGGCGATAATCGGAATGCTGGTAAACGCGCTTTACAATATCGTTGACCGCATCTATCTGGGACAGAGCGTTGATCCTCTTGCCATCGCCGGCGTCGGTCTTGTTCTGCCTGTCATGATGATAATAATGGCTTTTTCCATGCTTATCGGCATAGGGGCGAATTCGCTCTTTGCAATCCGTATGGGTGAAAAGCGCCATGACGAAGTTGAAAAAATAATGGGACACGCGTTCCTGCTGCTTTTCCTTATACCCGCCGTTTGCATTATTGTACTCTTAATCTTCATGGAACCCATTCTGCGCGATATAATGAAGGCGGACGGCAGGGTTTACGAGTACGCAAGCACTTACTTGCGCATAACGCTTTACGGCGCCGTTTTCGGCGCGATGAGTCCGGGTCTTACGCATTTTATCCGTTCCGACGGCCATCCGAAAACGTCAATGATAGTTCAGGTTGTCGGAGCTTTATTGAACATCATTCTTGATCCCATATTCATTTTCGCGCTTAATCTCGGCGTCGCGGGAGCCGCGTGGGTTACAGTCATTTCCCAGTTTATCTCTCTTGTTTTTGTACTGTGCTATTTCAATTCAAAATGGACGCGCCTGCGTTTCCGTTTCAAAAACATGAAGCTGGAAGCAAAACTGACGGGAAAAATCCTCGCTATCGGGTTTGCCCCTTTTATAATGCAGTTCGCGATGAGTCTTGTCGGGGTATTGCAGAACGCGTCAATATTGAAATACGGCGGAGACGACGCTCTTACGGCGATGACTATTTTCTTTGCGGTGTTTACAATCATCTTTATGCCCATGATGGGAATTGGACAGGGCGCGCAGCCGATTATCGGCTATAATTACGGAGCAAAGCAGTTTGACCGCGTAAAAAAATGTTTAAAACTGGCAATAATCGCCTGCACCTGTTTTCTTATAGCGGGGTTTTTTATTACGCAGTTCGCGTCAGGATTTTTATTTTCACTGTTCAGCAAAGACACCGGAAACCAGCGCGAACTTGGAATACTGACCATGCGCATTTGCACCTGCGTATTCCCAGTTATCGCGATTCAATTAATGAGCGGCCAGTTTTTCCAGGCAATCGGCAAGCCGGTACAGGCCGCCATCGTGAGCCTTTCGCGCCAAATTTTATTTTTGATCCCGGCGCTTTTATTCATGCCGGTTCTTTTTGAGGCGCTTGGTCTTCGCCCGATTTACGGCGTTTATTGGGCGTTCCCGTTATCTGATTTTTGCGCGTCCATCATTTCCGCGGCTTTTATTTACAGGGAATTGAGGAAATGGAATTAGTATTTTCCGCTTTACAACCAATATTTTTAATTAATGTATCACAATCCCCGGAAAATTTACTTGAATATTCCTAATAATCGTGGTTTAATAAGACATTATGAAGAGTTTACGAACCACATTTTCGCTTCTTTTTCTGGGCTTAAGTTTAGCCGCGGCCCTGGGAATAGGATTGACGCTTTTTTTACAGTTTCATGCGTATATTAAAGTCAGTTATACCGAAGTTATAGAAAACACGGCTCATTCAATAGAACTCCTCTTCCCCGCGCTTAAAGACCCTCAAAGGATAATTGATGACGGAGAAGCGGGATCTCAGGCGTACTTTGACCTTGTCCATCAAATAAACGGAATAAATGAATCATACGGTTTTACCTATATTTATTTTCTCCGGCACGACAGGGGCAGGTTTAACTTCATTATTGATACTGATGATATTCCCCTGTTTGGCGGCGAAACAGGCAAGTACCTGTTAAAGCCTTACGAAGACCCTCCGGATGAGGTATTGACAGCCTGGACAAGCGGATTACTTACAGTGACGAAAAAACCCTACACCGATGAATGGGGCACATTCGTATCAGGGTTTTACCCGATAAAGAACGATTCAGGCAATACGCTGGGAGTTTTGGGACTCGATCTTGATGTAAGCTATGTGAAGAACCTGGAGAACCGCGCGGTTTATACTTTTGCCGTTTCCATTTTAATATTACTGCTGATCGCCGGAATTATTTCATTAAGGGTAGCTCATTCAATAACCAAGCCTATCAACGAGGTCGCCGTCGCGGCAAATACATTGGCTCAGATGCGCTTTGATATAAAAACCTCAAAACTGCGCAAAGACGAAATCGGCATCATGCAGACATCGCTGTACGCCATCAGGGAAACTCTGCGTCAGACGATGGGAGAGATCAACGACGAACAGCTTGGGAAACAGCTTAATATCAGCCGCAACCTGAACAAGATTATCAATCAGTCAAACGATGAGCTGCGCGTCATTATAGAAGGCATGGACGTACTTGTTAACAAGACTATGGGAGAAAAAGAATCCGTTCAGAAAACCGCAAATTCTGTTGATGGAATTATTGTTAATATTAACACCCTTAACAAGGCGGTAGAATCCCAGTCAGAGAGCATTAACTCTTCCTCGAATCTGATTGAACAAATGGTCAATGATATCCGCAAGGTTAAAGACACTGTGCAGGACGCAAACAGGATAACAGAAAATTTGGGAGATTCTTCCGTCAGCAGCAGAAAAACCCTGGAACTGCTCACCAAAGACATAACAACATTAACCGAACGCTCAATCGCGCTGGAAAAAGCGAACAAGACAATTTCCGACATCGCGGCGCAGACAAACATACTTGCCATGAACGCGGCGATAGAAGCGGCGCATGCCGGAGAAGCAGGAAAAGGATTTGCGGTTGTCGCGTCAGAAATCAGAAAGCTCGCGGAACTATCCAACAATGAATCGAATTCCATATCCGCGGAAATAAAGAGCATGACAGAAGCGATAACCGGAATAGCGGCTGTTTCAGGACAGACTGTTGACAGTATGAACGACATTTTTATAAAGCTGTCAGAAATGCGTTCTTCCTTTTCCATCATAAAAGATAATGTAGATATGCAGGCGTTAAACAGCGGACAGATTATGGAAGCCCTGAGAAAAATCAGGGATATGGTGGAAGAAGTAAGAAGGGAATCCGTAAAAATCAAACAGGACAGCACAGAAATTGCAAACACTGTCGAGGATTTAAACGCCGCGTCAAAGGATGTAAGCGCAAGCGTAGACGCGTCCAAGAATTCAAGCAAACAGATAGCGGATTCATTTTCAATGGCAAAAAAGGTTGTGGACGGAAAAATTCTCATCCGTCCGCCAAAAAACGGATAAGGCGCGGTAAAATATGTTTTTTAATAAGAATAAAGAAGAAGTAACTGATCAGCTGTCTGTATACCAGGAACGCGGCGCTCCAAGATGGGGCGCTCCGTCTGCTGATTTGGATGCCGGCGTTTCAATATCCGGCTTTGAGGGAGAAGGGCAGCTTGGAAATGTCAGCATAACAGGCTGCAGCATAAAGAGCGTTACCTATGCCGCCATCAAACCGGACGAAACGTATCAGATCAGGATAATGCCGGGTAAAGAAGACAAATTGGAACCTTTCAGTATAGACATGAAACTGAGCTGGACAAAATGCAGTGAAGATTTTTTTCTTGCCGGTTTTTCTACGGAAAAAAACAGCATGTTAAAAAAATATACGGATATACTGAAAGCCCGCGGGTATCCGCCGGAATACGGGAACATGAAAGGAAAAAATTAATTGACGCTCTGTTTTTAAAAGCGTTTCCTCTGTATACTTAACCCATGAATAAAATTCTGGTTCTTGATTTTGGAAGCCAAACCACTCAGCTTATAGCGCGGCGGATACGCGATCTTGGCGTGTACACGGAAATAATTCCCGGAGACGCGGAATTAACATGCGGCATTACATCTGATACAAGAGGAATAATTTTATCCGGCTCTCCGGAATCGGTAAACGGCAGCGGTGCCACGCCCGACAAAAATGTCTACAGTATTACCCGCGCTGACGGCAGCGTTATGCCCCTGCTTGGCATCTGCTACGGACTTCAGAGGATGACGCATGATCTGGGAGGCAAGGTTGAATCTTTGCCGCATGTTGAGTACGGGCGTATCGGCGTTGAGTGCGCGGCGCATGATGAAACAGAAACAGGAATAAACGGATTTGCGGAAAAATTTTTAAAAGGATTTAGAAAATCTTTTACAGCGTGGATGAGTCACGGCGATACGCTGACAAAACACGCGCCGGGTTTCAGGGAATACGGCGTCAGCGCGACAGGATATCCGGCAGTTGTCTGTCACGGGCAAAAGCCGTGGTTCGGCCTTCAGTTTCACCCGGAAGTAACACATTGCGAAGACGGAGACAATATCCTCGGCGCGTTTGTTTTTAATGTCTGCGGCTGCGAAAAAAACTGGAGCATGGAACACTATATCGAAGAATTAAATCAAACCCTTAAAGAACGCGCCGGAAACAATCCCGTGCTGCTTTTAATATCAGGAGGCGTAGATTCCACTGTCGCGGGAGCCGCTCTTTTAAAATCGCTGAACCCGAAGCAGGTGCACCTTATGTACTTTGATACGGGTCTTATGCGCAAGAACGAAACCGCCGCCGTCAGGGAAAATCTGGAAAAACTGGGAGCGAAAAATTTGCACATAATAATGTGCGAAGATGAGTTCATTTCGGCTCTCAGCGGAAAGACCGACCCGGAAGAAAAACGGAAAATAATCGGCGATTTGTTTATCACGATTCAGGAGCGCGAAGTGGCGAAAATCGGGCTGCCGGACAGCTATCTGCTCGCGCAGGGCACGCTTTACACTGACCTTATCGAAAGCGGAAAAGGCGTCGGCAAAAAAGCGCATGTGATAAAAAGCCATCACAATGTCGCAAGCCCGCTTGTGGACGCGAAAAGAAAAGCCGGAAAAATCATTGAGCCTTTGGACCGGCTCTACAAGGACGAAGTGCGCCGGCTGGGGCGTTTCCTCGGCGTTGACGAAGAAATTATCCGCCGCCATCCATTCCCCGGCCCCGGGCTTGCGACGCGCATACTCGGCGAAGTAACCAGGGAAAAGTGCGGCATCCTTCGCGAAGCGGACGCGATTTTTATCGAAGAATTGAAAAAACGCCGGAGTAAAATTAACCCCGGCGTCAGCCTTTACGACGATATATGGCAGGCGTTCGCCATTCTGCTGCCTGTCCGCTCCACAGGCGTCGCAGGCGACGAGCGCAAATACGGCAGAGTTCTCGCGTTACGCGCCATTAACAGCAGCGACGGCATGACCGCCGATGTCTATCCGTTTGAAACGGGCGATCTTCTGGAAATATCAACGCGCATTACAAACTCTGTAAAGGAGATTGGGCGCGTAACCTACGACATTTCCAGCAAACCGCCCGCCACAATTGAATGGGAATGAGCGGCTTCCTAATTGCCCAATATCAGCA
>JGI24695J34938_10002845_pt1 | contig 12623 bp, 12 predicted proteins | sample TergutCo191P3_FD_34938 | JGI IMG/M metagenome (IMG submission 34938) | reverse complement strand
ATCGAAAATAACACGAAGTGTTATTATAACTCCTATGTAAAGCGGCGGACTCGCCGCTTATCTTAATCGAAAATAACACGAAGTGTTATTATAACTCCTATATTAACATCAGAACACAATCGCTATAAAACGGGCTGCTTTTCCGCCAAGAGCCTTCATACCATGCGGCTCTGTGGAATTGTAATAAACGCAGTCGCCCGGATTAAGTTCAATATCATGGCCGCTGATCGATATCAGCAGCCGCCCCTCCAATACATAATTAAATTCCTGACCAGGATGGGTGTTTAAATTTATGGGTTTGCTTTCTGTTTCCGCCGATGCTTCAACCAAAAAAGGTTCAGCTTTTTTATTATGAAAATTGTAAGCGAGGTTCCAGTAACCGTACATTGGGCGGCGCGTTACTTCCGGCGCCTCTCCTTTGCGGGTGACGCAGAATGTTTTTAACTTTGACGCTTTGCCGCTTACTAGTTCGGACAAGTCTACTTTAAATCTGCCTGCTATTTCTACAAGCGCTCCGACAGAGAAATCTTTTTCTCCGCTTTCCCATGCTGCGTATTCCGCCGGATCAAAACCCAGTTCTTTAGCCAGAGCACCGGCTGTTATATCTTCAATTTCTCTGAGTACCCGCACACGGGCAGCGATCTCTTTGGGACTATGTCCCAATTCATCTTCTTTCATCATCTTCTCCCTGACCGTTTTATTTTGACGGTCTTCTCTCTATGGTCCCGTTAGAACCTATGGTTCTGGAACGTGCAATAAAGACTACTGGCGGCTTACGGGTGAAAAACCCGTTTTCCACAACGCCGGGGATTTGATTTAATTCTGTTTCCATTAAAGAAGGATCTATCGGTATCTTTGACGCAGACACCGTTGAAGATCCAAAGCGGATGTCTAGAATTATATTTCCATGCTCCGTAATAACTGGACCGGCTTTCCTGATTGCCTCCCTAAGTATAACATCTGCTCCGAGTTTTTCAAGTGTTTTTGTTGCCTGCACTCTGGCTGCCGGGACGACTTCTACAGGAACCGGAAAATTGCTTCCAAGCGCATCTTTTAACTTTGATTCATCCACGATGATTGCGTATTCAGCCGAAGCGTAAGCGGCAAGTTTTTCGATCAGAAGAGCGCCGCCGCCGCCTTTTATCAGATTATTTTTTGGATCTACTTCGTCCGCTCCGTCAATTGTTAAATCAAGCCCGGACGCAAGCTCTCTTGAATTAAGCGTAAAAAAAGGAATCCGCAGTTTTTCACATTCAATTTCCGTCTGAAAACTTGTAGCGAAGGCGCAAATGTCACGTAACTCTCCCTGCGCCATAAGCTCTCCCACTCTGCGGACGGCGTGAATGGCGGTTGAGCCTGTTCCAAGCCCGAGCTTCATGCCGCTTTTTACCATGCTGTCAACGGCGGCTTTACCGGCGAGTTGTTTTAATTGCAGCGCGTCATTATTGTTTTCTAAGCCGATCGTATTTTGTTCCATGTGTTCGCTCCTGAAATATTTACCTGTAATAAAAGTTTATCCGGTATTTCTCCGCCTGTGAATCTCGTGTATTGCAGACAAGCCTGGCGTATTACCATATCGTATCCATTGATGGTTCTGCATCCTGCAATCATAGCTCTTTTTAGGAAAGGCGTTACCGCCGGAGTGTAAATTAAATCGATTACCGCCTCTTTTCCCGTAAAATTATAACATTCAAGCGGATCATTGCGCGAACCTTTGTTTTCGGAAAGGGAATCAGACGTTTCGTATCCGTCCATTCCGACAGAAGTTGTTTGCACTATAACATCGTTGTATTTTGATATGAGTTCTATTCCCTGACTGTCTCCGCCGTTTTGCGGAAGCCCTCCCCAGCGGAAATTATAAAAAGACGCGAGATTTTTCGCTTTATGTATCGTCCTGTTTAGTATCAGCGCTTTTGCTCCGAGGCGGTGAACTTCTGACGCTACAGCGCGGGCGACCCCTCCCGCTCCTACGATTGTAATCTTGCAGTTTTTTAAATTCTTTTTCCCCAAAAAATCCAGCAGCGAAGCGGAGAAACCCGCGCAATCGGTATTGTCACCGACCCATCCGTCATTAGAGTGATATATCGTATTGCATGCTCCGATGGATTGAACGATGGGAGTGCGTTTAACAAGTTTTTGGAGGACTGCTTCTTTGTAAGGCACAGTAATTGAAAGCCCCTGAACATCCAGTTCTTTTGCCAAATCCAAAAATTCAGTGCTTGAATCCGCCGGAAAGGGAACATAAACCGCGTTTGTGTTTTCCAGTCCGAAGATCGTATTAAAAAACCAGGGACTGACGCTTGATTTCAGCGGATATCCCACGACACCGTATACTTTGGTTTTATATGTAATTTTCCGGAAATGATAAAGCTCCGCAAGTTCCCGGACATCCATCTGTCCCGGAGCGCCCGGCGTTTCGCTTTCAGATAACGCGCTTGAATATGTCATGAAAGAGCCGAATCTTTCTGCGAGTATTCTTGAATAAATACCATAATGTCCCATGCAGACAACTATTTTATCCTGTGACGTATTGCTTCTGGATGCCTGAAATACCTGTCTGACATCGCTTGTGGATTTTACAGCAAACGCTACTTTTATAATTTCATCTCCGTAATGCTGCATGGATTTCATCTTCTTTGGAATATCATCAATGATTCCATTCAGGTTATGATATGAACGAATTATCCGCGTTCCGAATGTACGGGCGGCTTCTTCGAGGCTTGGCACATCAAAGTCTTCTTCGATATCGACATAAGCAAAATTAAATCTGGAGTCCGCGTTTGCGTAAGCAAGCCCGCTTGCAAGCAGTTTAACTCTCGCGCCTTCGCCTCCCGAATAATGACCCCCGTCAATATCACGCCTGATTGTAAGAATGACCGGAAGCCCCGCAAGTTCAGGGAACCGGCGTATATATAAACGCTCATCTGCGTCAAGACAATCAACGCGCAATTCTGCAATGTCAGTAAACTTGCGGTATTTATTCAGTATTTCCAGATTTCTCTTTATCGTTTTCGCAGTAAGGCATAAACATATTTTTGCCATGATTAACCCCCTAGTTTAAAAATCCGGGCGGTAAATATAAATTGCAGTTACCAGCCCCGAGTTAGCGGAAGCGCTAAAATTAACCCTCATCATCAAAGGCCAGTCTTTGCCCGTTATCTGAAGAAGCAGATGATCTCCCCTGTCTTCCGCTCTGTCTCCCAGAACACGTAAAACTGACTGCTTTCTGTCTCCATCGGAAACACCCTGCGTTGACGCAAGTTTTACCTGCCAGATACGATCCCTGTAAATGTAAAAATCCGCGCCATTGTATTGGAAAACAACATCGTCCTGCCATGCTTCATTGCCTCTTTCCGCGATAACCGATCTTGGCGATCCAAAGCGTTCTATAAGATCCGCCATCATCATACCGACAAGGGAAAGCTGCTCATCATTGGTAAGCCCCATATACACCGGTTGATTTTGCGCGCTTATAGAGAGGGATAAAAATAATAATGTTGTAAAAAAAACAGCTTGTTTCATGATTCCAATTACTAATACCGCCGCCTTGCCAATAATGTTATACAGAGAGTTAGCAGAATTATATGCGCTATTAGACTGATGAATGTGCTTACCATAAACCCTCCTTAATCCACTTCACTATTGTATCAAGCTCATTAATTATACCAAAAATACTTGCCAATAATCCACCTGTAAATACATAACTCCTAATTCCAAATTTCTACAATCCATACCTCTGCGTTTGCCCGAAGTATTCCTTCCTTAGAAAACCATGTGTTTGTTCCCGGGCGGACAGGGAAAATTGGCGGTTCTCCTTCTGTGAAAATAAGCGGTTTACAAAAAGGAGATGTTCCATACCACACACCGGCTGGAACAGGGATGTTTTTTTGCACGGCGCCTTCCGGGACAAGACGGCGTCTGTCAAAGTTACCGGTTATGGTTCTTTCGGCGACAGAACGCCAGTTTACGAGCCAGGGGTCTTCACGGACAGCCTCATTTATCGCCTCATCTTTTAATAGTTCCCGAAAACGGGGCCAGTCAAAATTTGCGGGGATTCTGGAGAGGTTTTCCTCGTTGGCTATGGTTAATTCTTTGTAAAAAACTGAGTCCACCCCGCCTTCCCATGTCAGCTTGAGGCGGTTTCCTTCCGCATCGAAAGGGAAAATGGCGCCTGCCGGTCTAAAATAGCCGGGGTAGAGGTTATGCTGCGGCCAAAACGGCGATGCTATCACTGGATTTGCCCATGTGAGAGGGATTTCGGCTTTTATGTTTGCTTCCGGCTGGATTTCTGTCATTTGAAAGATGCCATCGGAGCTTATCCATTCTATCCGCCAGCAAGGTTCGCCAAGCAGATCGACCCAATGTTCGGGCGGCTTTGGCAGTTCCAGGATGTAACTGGCGGGGAAACGATCTGCGCAGCTTAAAAACAGCGCAGCCAGGGCAAAGACAGTTATTAATTTAAGATGATATGTTTTCATACCTATATATGGCGCGACCGTGCACTGCGCTTTAGTCAAAACTGTAAAATTTATCAAGTTATATAAATTTTTTTAATTTATCATTATTTTCGTCTTTAGAAGTAAGCGTTACGTTTTAGTCAAAACCTGAGAATTTGCATTTTTTTTTTAAATACATCATACTTAAATAAATGGCAGAAACAGATATCAACGGCTATATTGATAACCTCGAAAGAGTGCTTCTGGTTCGTAAGGATTGGCTGGAAAGAGTTGCTCTGGTAAAGCTTAAAGAAGAACTTAGGGTATTTCAAAGCTCATTTGCCTCGTTATATAACATTTTTCTCAAGAAAAAGGTCATAGATGAAGACCCTTATAAGCAGGAAACCAAGATAAGCGAACTCGAAGTGCCTGATTCTTCTGCCATTATTGAGGCTAAACGAATAGAACAGCTTTCCATAAGACTTTCCAATTACGACAGCCAATTGGACTTTTTGGTTAATTTTTATCAGCTTCATGTTGATTATTTGAATCTTGATCGAATTAAAAGAATTGTTGGTCTTATCAGGTATGTTGACTGGGTTGGTTTTTCCCCGGATTCACAGTCAAGTATAACAAAGGCTACCTCCGAGATAACAAATCATTCAAAAAGCGGGGTCGATCCTCTTACCCTCAGCATTATTGGGGAAAGTCTTACAAAATTATCAAGAACAACCGGCGCTGCCATGGCTTCTCTTAAAGAGCTCAATATCTATTATAGGGAAAATTATAAATTAACTATTCGCAAGAATATCACCAAATCGATGTCTGCAGGCGAAGCTACGCCTGAAAATATAAAAAAGAAAATGCCTTCTGGAATGCCGGGCTCACCCTTCTACAAGGAGCTGATAGAAGAGCTCATTAAAGAAGATTATTCGCCAAGTGGCGTGGAGATGAAGGATCAAATATTAAATAATCTTGTGGTAAAGGAAGAAAAGCCAAAAGCTGTAAAAGCAACCGCAAATTATAAACAGATTCTTCTTGATGGTATTCAAGTCATTGGAGGCGGTTCTACATCCCTTGGAGAAATCAGCGCAAAACTATACGAAAATCAAAATATACTGGAAAGCCGAAAAAAATCCTTTATAGAGGCAATAAAAGAGCTTATCAGACAGATTACAAACGCCGAACCGGAAGAAGTTATCTATAATATTGAAAAAATGGACGAAACAAAAGGACTTCCAATTAAAGAAAAGCTTTATTTCCATCAATTCATGGAAGATTTAGAGAAAAAAATCAAAATTCTTTCCAGTTTTGTCCGCGGCGCGGCATATCAGAAGCTTTCAGCAATGACCGAAGAGCAAATTATTGGTTATTTGGACAGAAATATCAAAGAAGTAACGAATTTTCATAAAGTTTTAAGCTCGCTGGATGATTTTTTTAAAGCCAATGTAATTACTGAAGATCGTGATAAAATTAAAGGGATTAAACCTGAGTTGTCAGCGTTAAAAAATACATTTGTAAAAGCGAACCAGCTGCTTCATGAATACAACGCTCAAAAAGAAGAAGAAGAACAGATGAAACGCCTTGGGGTTAATCCAACAGGCGGAGATTCCGGCGAATCTGGAGATCAAGCGCCTCCTGCCGAAGCGCAAAAAGTATAATATTTTAGGTTTTTTTCATCTAATTATTAGCCGATAATAGAACAAACGGGTTAATAATTTGTCTACTTTTTTAAAGCCAGTTGCGGCGCTATTAGTTTCTATCCTCATTTTTGCCGGGTACACGTACCTTGCGGATGCAGAGTTATTGGATTTTATTCAAACTCGTTTTTATAACCCTTCTGTTGTTAACTCCTATGTAAAAGAAAATGCTATTGACGCAGAAATAGCCCATAACTATATTGCTGAGCTGCAGAATAAATTTCTTGAGACCCTCTCTGTGCAGGCTGTTCGAAGCAGTTTCCTTTACAATCAGAGCGGAGATGACATTTTTGAACGTTCAAGGATATTTGGCTTGCTGCTGGAATCTACGGGCGGGCTTCAGTCTGTGCAGTTTGTAGACAGTAACGGAATAAGGATTCATTACTCGACATCTGCCCGTGATATAATAAATCAAAGCCGCGATTCCCTGTCTTTCCGCAATTATAATGAAGATCCTTCCTCTCTGCCTTTTGATATTGTAAGTGTTCCCGATGGTAATAACGCAAAATACATTATGGATGAAAGAAGCGAAAGAATTATTTTTTCATACCCGTTTTATGATTCTATGGATGTATACAGGGGAACTGCGCTGTTTAAAGTTGGGATCAGGGCGTTAGCCGAAAAACTTGTCGCAGGCGGGCGCTTAAAAGTAAGCGATGCCATCACTGTAATAGGCGATCCTGCCGGGATTCTTTTGGGAAGTCCTGAAATATCAAAAGGCGATATAAGCGATAAAGTTGCTGATATCTGGAAAGAAGGTAAATTAGATCGCGTAACTCTGGATTCCGGGGACTCCGGCGTAAATTATTCGCTGATTTCTTTTAGAACAAGCCATGGTATTTTCTTCGGCCGCCTGATCAATGATTTTCTTTTTGCAATTTCTGAACCAATGAAGCTCATTCTGAAACTTTCAATATTTTTAACATTCTTTTTAACATTATACTTTTTGCTTAATTTAAAGCCAAATCCGGTAACAGTTGTACGCGCGCGTTTTAAGCGGCTTAGAGACAGCCTGCTAAATCAGTTATATGTAAACAAAACCGGACAGGAAAGGCTTAAATGGATACTTGAACTTGAGCAGCGCCGTGACGGTATAAGAACTGAGTTAAAACATAATTTAAAACTAAACCCGCGTCTTGAAAAAAATATTAATAATATTATTGATAATTCGTGGGATGAACTCCTTGGTATTCTAAAATCCGGCACTGACGGCGTATATTTTATCCAAAAGGCGGTAAAAACCGCAGCCACAAAAGATACCGCTCTGGATGGATCGATAGACAATATCGAAGAAGTGGAAGCTCTCGAAGAGATTGGCGAAACAGAATCAATTGAAGACGCGGAAGAAATAACTGAAGTTGGTGAAGCTGAAGAAATTGATGAAATTGAAGAAGTAGAATCTATTGACGAAATAGACGAGATTGAAGACGCTGAAGAAGCTGATGAAATAGAAGAAATTGAAGAAGTAGAAGAGATAGAAGAAATTTCTGACGCTGAAGCTGTAGAAGAAATTGAAGATTTGGGTGAAATCGAAGAAATCGGCGGCGCAGAAGAACCAAACATAATTGATATTGCTCTGCGTGAAGCGCTGGAACCCGGAAAGAAAAAACCAAGAGGTCTTTTAAAGATCGCAAGTAAATTTATAAGCGGAGAAGCTAAAGCCGTTCCTGCGAAAAAAGGTCTTCTCGAAGCGGCAAGTAAAAAAGTATCCGCGCCAAAAGGACTTCTTGCGCGCGCCAGCAAGGTAAATGATAAAGGCGCCCCTTCACGCTCCGGGCTCATGGCTCTTGTAAGCGAGATCGAATTTGATCAGAAGCTTCAGCCGCCGCCTGAGGATGTACTTGAGTTTCCTGTCTCGGATCATGAAGCGAAGGACATGCTTAATAATCTTGATATTGTCTCGCCATTCTCATCCATGTTTTCATCGCTGGATGATGATGAATAAAAGTTATTAAAACTATAACAAGGCGCAAAAATTTTAAAAGATATTCTGTTTCAGGCTCTATTCCTTCTTAACAAAAGAAATTACCTGAAAAACCACAGCCGCAATTAATCCGGTTAAAATAACATAAGCGCCGTTTTGTAAATTAACATTATCCTTAAAAAGCCTTAAATACAAAATAATGGCGCTTGCGGCGCAAACCGCGATGGCTGCTAAATCCATTGATAGATTTACGCTGTTATTCATAATTAACAAAACGCCTATAACAACTCCGGCAACAGCGGAAGCAAATAACAAGTAAGCCAGTATTCCTTCAAATGTTTGATCGTGTTTCATCAAATGCTCGGCAATTTGAAAACCGTTTCTGTCACACGCTATCGGCATAAAAAAACCAATAACCACCAAAAGCAGCCCAATCTTCGCGATAATTCTCATATTAATATTCATAACAATTCCTCCTGTTTAAATATACCTTATAAATTCGTTTGTTGCTTTAGATAAATTAAAAACTGCCTATCGCATCAGCACACGGGGGTTAACAGTAACGCCGTTTCTAAAGACTGTGAAGTGCAGATGCGGTCCTGTGCTTTGCCCCGTGTTGCCGACATCGCCGATGCGCTCTCCCTGGGCAACGTATGAGCCGGTTCTTGTGCGTATTACATTCAGGTGTCCGTATAATGTGCGATAACCTGCGTGATGATTTATAACAATATAATTGCCTAAAACCCTGTCAAAGCCGACAAGGCTGACACGGCCTGCCATTGCCGATCTCACCGGAGTGCCGACGCTTCCCCTGATATCAATGCCATTGTGGAACTGGCGGCGGTTTCTGTTAAAGGGGTCACGTCTCCAGCCGTAGTATGAAGTGATTGCGCCCCGTACCGGCCAAATGAATAAGTCACCGTTAATTTCCTGCAGCCGCGACCAGTCAAGCCTTGCGCCGGGGATAAAAAGGTCTGTTCCGGCTATAACATTTTCGGAGAAAAGCTCATTTACAGTTTGAATGGCTTCACTGTCAGCTTTATATGATTCTGCAATCGACGCTAAAGTCTCATCCTTTTTAACTGTGTGATAAATGCCGTCCTGATTTGGGATTTTAAGCACTCTTCCAAGCTGTAAAAGTCTTGTATTTGATATTCTATTAATCGAAATTAACGTATCCTGATTTAAGCCAAAACTCATAGCAAGGCTGCTTATGTTATCCCCTCTCTGAATGACATGGGAATCGTAAAGTAAAATGCGGTTTCTGGATATCGATTCCGGTTCAATGACCGTCTCAAGCGTTGCTGAGGTCAGAATAATTACATCATCAGTTTCTATAACCAGCTCTTCGGATTGATAGCCGCCGCCGATTGCGCTGTCATCGGCAGGATGCTCTCTCTTTTCTATATATAGAGTGGGATTTATTATTAATAACAGACACAGGACAGCAGCCAGATTAAAAATGTTCCTGCCTGTCAGGCCACTAAAAATGGTCTGATCTCTTTCCTCTAAAGACAACATACCTTGATTATAAGTTATTTTGCTTCTTTTTTCAATATCGTCTTAGTCCGGCTCTCAATTTTTCTAATCGGCGTCTTCGGCTTCCAGTATTCTGAGTAAATCCCGTATTTCTGCTGCCTGTTCATATTCTTCCTCGGCGATAGCCTGTTCCAGTTGTTCCCTTAAAGACCTGTATTGATCGTCGACTGTCTCTTCCAGGTCACTTATAAACATAGATAGTGGAACGCCTGTCTGGTCAATAATTGCGGACGCCAGATAAATCGGGCATTTTTTCCGCGCAGCAATGGCAAATGCGTCAGAAGGGCGGCTGTCCATGACAAGGGGGTTTTCCTTTGTGTATTCACCGCCTGTGATGATAAGGCGGGCATGGAAAACATCGTCTTTTAACTCATAAACCTCGACTTTTTTTACTGATAGATTCACATGGGACAGCATATTGATGAAAAGATCGTGGGTATGCGGTCTTGAAAGGTTCATCCCCTCTTTGCCCATAAGGATGGATTGCATTTCCAGGGTGCCGATAAAAATCGGTACAGCCATCTCCCTGTCTTTTGGTTTTAGCAAAATGGCGTTTCCGTGGCTTGTTTTGAGGATGGACCATATTTCGCTTACAACCATAGTCTTCAATATAACCTCTAACTTGAAGCGTTTAACTTATCAAGTCGATAAAACCATCCAGTAATTTGCGGGCGTTTTCGTTTATGGGTAAACCTGCAAAAGCCTTTGCGCCATAGATTTCTTTTGTTTCCCTTAAAAAAGATATGCCTTTCTCTTCGGCTTCTTTAAATATATCCGCAGATTTTAAGGTATCTATTAATTCCTCAATTTCAGGAGCGCGGACTCCTTCGTGTTTTGCAACATGGAAATAATAGAAAATTCTTTCTCTTTTTTCGGGATATTTATGCATATATAATAGGACAGGAAGCCCTTTTTTCCCTTCAACAACATCGTCGCCGAGCTTCTTTCCCGGTATGCCGGTTGTAAGATTCTTTACGTCGTCAAGAACCTGAAAACCAATACCCATTTTATCTGTTGCCTCAACCAATTGGCGTACTACTTCAGGAGACGCTCCTGCCGCATGCGCGCCCAGTTCGGTCGCAAGGCGGGCAAGGCTCCCTGTTTTTAATTTACACATTAAAAAATATTCATCTATCGTTGGAACGGTAGAAACATTGCGGTGCCAGTTAATGTCCATTGCCTGTCCCAGATGCAGACGGCGCATGCAATCATGCCAAAGTTTGTAAATTTGTTCTCTGCCAATAAGTGAATTTTCCTGTTGTGTGTATTTGTCAATGCAGCATGCTGCCAGGAAATAGAAGAAAGAGCCTGAATTTATTGCAGTATCTATTCCAAAGAGTTTATGAATTGAAGGTTTCCCGCGCCGCATGTCTGACTCATCTTCTATATCATCGTGGATTAAACTTGCATTATGGGAAAATTCTACAATTGGTGTCAGCGGAACAGCCGCGTCTCTGCCGCCCAATGTTTCGCAGACCAAAGTCATTAAAAGAGGGCGCCATCTTTTTCCGCCGCGGAAAAGGAGTTCCCGTAAAGGAGTAATTAATGACAGCAGAGAGGATTCATCCGCGTCTTGCCCCAGATTCGGGAAAGCATTTTTTACCCATTCGTTGTCAGGGTTTTCCGGGAGCCAGTGTTCCAGCTCTTTCTCGATTTTTGATAATCGTTCTATGTACTCTTGATCCATAAGCTATTATAATCCATAAAATGACAGATTACAAGAAACCAGATCATTGGCAGTTAAAAGCCCGCAAAGAGGGATATCCGGCGCGTTCGGTCTATAAATTAAAAGAAATTGATGAAAAATTTGGACTTTTTAAACCTCAAAAAACCACCAGCGGCGCAAGCGGAGCCTTAGGTTCTGCTTCAGGCAAAGCCTTAGGCGGAGCCTTACGTGTCTTGGATATCGGTGCGGCGCCCGGAAGCTGGAGCCTTTATACATTGCGTAAATTTAGCCAGACAGGCAAAAAAGGTTTTCTTGCTGCCGCCGATCTTCTGCCTCTTTCGCGCGAGTTTGATAATGATTCCAGAAACCGAGGCTTGTTTGACGGCGAAAATTTTTTCTTTATCCAGGGTGATGTAACAACAGAGGAAGTGCGAAAAGAACTTGAATCGAGAGGTCCGTATTCTGTTATAATAAGCGATGTTGCTCCTAACACAACCGGTAATCACATGATTGATTCCGCGCGTTCTCTTGAGCTTGCGGAAATTGTAATCGCCTATACGCAAGCCGCTCTAAATCCCGGCGGCAATCTCGCTGTAAAAGTTTTTCAGGGCAGCGGCATAGACGATCTTCTTAAACGGATTAAAACGCTTTTTACATCGGTAAAAAGTTTTAAGCCGCAAGCCTGCCGGGGTGAATCAGTGGAGACGTATTTTATAGGCTTGGGCAAGAAGTAGAAGAGCCGGTATTTTCGCACTTTCATGAATTGAATCCATGTGATATAATTTATACAATATTTATATAAAAGGCGGGGGAATATGATTATTTTAACATTAAACTGCGGATCATCATCGGCGAAGTATCAGGTTTATGACTGGGACAATAAAGATGTTCTTGCGGTTGGAATTGTAGAGAAAGTTACAATCGGCGGTTCTTTTATCACTCACAAAGCGAAAGGCAAAGATGAAGTGGTTTTTAACAAAGACTGCCCTACTCATACTGACGCCATTGACCTCATCATAAAAACATTAACAGACAAGGACACAGGCGTTATAAGCGATATGTCTGTAATTAAGACTGTCGGGCATCGTGTTGTGCACGGCGGCGATAAGTTTACCAAATCCGTAATTGTAAATGACGCGGCGATGGAGGCGTTTACCGCCATGCAGGATTTAAGTCCGCTTCATAACCCTGCCAACATCATGGGAATCGAGGCGGCGAAAAAAGTTCTCCCGGATGTTCCGCACTGCGCGATTATGGATACCGCATGGCATCAGACCATGCCGCCCGAAAGTTACCTGTACGCCGTTCCAACTGAATGGTACGAAAAATATCAGGTGCGCCGTTATGGTTTTCATGGA
>JGI24695J34938_10002843_pt1 | contig 12627 bp, 16 predicted proteins | sample TergutCo191P3_FD_34938 | JGI IMG/M metagenome (IMG submission 34938) | reverse complement strand
GAGCCTATGATTGTTTGAGCTGCAAGCATTGATGTTGCTGCCAGTATTGCTGCGAACAGAACTTTTTTCATGGTGTTCTCCTTAGTTGAACTAATAGTAAATTTAAAAATCAACTATTAAAGAACGCCTGCGTTATTGTTACAATTCGGTTAAGATTTTACTTAGCATCGGCGCAATCGGGCTCACTGGCCAATTTTGCTTTATCTTCCGCTATTAAATCTTCGCACAATTCTCTTGATACTTCATAAAAGCTTTGGCAGGAGTTAGTTGCGCTTGGGATATAACAAAACTCAAACTTAGGAACATCCGGCAAATCGCTAGTGCAAGAAGCCAAAATAAACGCCACCGCTATAATGCCGAATTTAAATTGCATTCACTACCTCTACTGTTATAATAATTTCCTCGTCTTGCTCATTTTTCAGTGTCTTATCCTCTCCATCGCAATTTGCATATGCAGTTACGGCAATTAAGCCGGTAGAACTAATAGACACACCACCAGTTTCTTTTGTTAGGTTCTCATGATCCGGCGGCGGTTCACCATTTAGTGTCAATTTATACTGAATATTTGCGCAACCGGATTCAGCAGCATTGGATAAATCAAGCTTTCGATAAATTTTACCGCTACTCACAGGCTCACCGCCAGCATTAGTACTCAAACGCATATTGTTTGCTGCATTAGTCAATAAATACATTGGCGGATTTTGATTATCAAGAAACTTAAAATAGAGTTCGCCTGTTGCTATCGGATCTACTTTAGGCGGTATTATTACTTTTGCTGTTATAATGAAAGCCTCGTCTTGCGCATTTTTCAATGTTTTATCCACTCCATCGCAATTTGCATACGCAGTTATGGCAAGTAAACCGGTAGAGCTAATGGGCACACCGCCATTCTCTTTTGTTAAGTTCTCCTGACCCGGCAACAGAATATCATCTAGTGTCAGTTTATATTGAATAGGCTCTACGCAACCGGCTTCGGCAGTATTTGATAAAACAAGAGATTGATAAATCTTACCGCTACTTGCAAGATCACCGCCAGGATTAGTGCTTAAACGCATATTATTTGCAGCATTAGCCAAGAAATAAATTGGCGGGCTTTCTCGTTCATCATTAAGAAACTTAAAATAGAAATCGCCTGTTGCTACCGGAGCCGGTTTAGGTGGGCCGCTTGAGCTGCTTGATATAACCGAAGAACTGGACGAATTGTTAGTGCCATCACCGTTTGAAGAACTAGAAACGCTGCTACTGCTGAGCACCGAGCTGGAACTGGGCACGCAAATTGCAACTGTAATGCCTCCCATATCATCGCAAAGTTCCTCGCTGACATTGGAATAACATTTATCCTTCAACTCACAGGAAGAAACATGGCTATCAATCAATTGCAGCGGCGGCTTCACAGTCAAACCATCATTGGAGCACGCAAAAAATACAGCAACCAAAGCCGCACATAAAACTAAAATGAGAAAGTTCTTCATGCTAACCCCCTAAAAACACAAACTCACAATGCCGGCAACGCCAAATATCCCAGCACCTATATAAAATCCATTACGCATATTCTCATGAGAGCGAACATTATCAACCGACTTGTCATAGTTATTGACAAAATGCTCATATTCACGCTTTTCCTGGCTCACAATAGTGGTGGTGATATTTGTGTACCAAATAGCCGCCTTGTCCTTCTCCTTGCTTGCCATATTATTCTGCCAAATAGCTATGCCCGTACTGCCGGCTGCGGCAACAAAAAGCACAGTCCTCACAATATTCTTATTCTTGGACCACCAAGCTCCGGACTCCGGCTTCTCCGCAACATTTTTGCTAACCGCATAAGCAGAGTCAAAATTATCTCTACCAACCGGAGATAGCTCAGGCGATATATTCGGAAAATAATCCTGAGCCATGGAATAACCGAAAAAACACATCAAAAACAGCACGCCTATACGCATACAATTAATATAGTAAAAATTTATACTATTTTCCAAGCTTCTTTTAACTCATGCCAACCCATCATTGCGCCCTTATATTTGTAAACTCTATAAAGGCGGCGAGCCATTCTGGTGGTTATTTCGTAAGAAATGGTGTTATGAGTTGCGGCAAAGGCCTCTACGGATATTTTTGGGGAAAACTCACCGTTTATGCACTCAGCTCTGTCGCCCAATTGCACATCCGGAACATCGCTTGCGTCCACCATGCAGGCATCCATGCACACTCGGCCTAAAATGGGGCAAGCCTTGCCTCGGATAAAAATCACGCCTTCGTTTGGCTTGCCGCGCAAATAGCCGTCTCCGTAGCCAATGGCTATCGTTGCTACCCGCATATTCTTTTGAGTTACAAAAAAATGCCCGTAAGAAACTCCCTCTCCGGCCTCAACCTCACGCAAAGCCCGCACTGTTGCGCAAAGCCTTAGCACAGGCTTAACGGAAAACTCATAGCCATAAAGGGCAAGGCCGGGCCTCACCATATCGTAATGCGTTCTTTCTGCGAACCTAAGCGTTGCCGCCGAATTAGCTATGTGGCAGATAGGCGGCCGCAGCCGAGCGTTTTCAAGTTCCTTAACCATTCTGTCAAAGCGTGTGAGCTGTATTTCCATAGCGCTGTGCTCCGGCATATCTGCAGTCGCAAGGTGCGAATATAAACCCTCAGCTTCTACATTAGAAAGCTCGCATATTTTTTTGACTTCTTCAAAATTATCGTATTTTATGCCAAAGCGGTGCATGCCTGTGTCTATTTTTATATGAATTTTTGTACCTGCAGGGCATTTTTTTGCTATTTCATAGCTTGAAATCGAAGGGGTCAGGTTGTATTTTTGCAGGAATGGAAAATCGCTTTCCATGCATGGACCAAGAATTAAAATTCTCGCATTCACTCCGTGCTCTCGCAGCGCTATACCTTCGAATAAGTGCGCAACTCCTAAAAAATCAACGCCCGCTTCTATGGCCGCAAACGAGCTCGCCAAAGAACCATGACCGTAAGCATCTGCTTTTACGGGCAAAAGCATTTTTGTACCTGCCGGCAACAAATCCCTCACATAACGAATATTGTTTTGCAGGTTATCTAAATCTATTTCAATCCAGTTAGGCCTTGGTACTGTGCCAAACATTTAACTATCCTCTTCCATTACCTTTCAATCATCCTCTTCCATTACCTTTTTAACATCAACAAGACGCACATTTCTGTTAGGATTATGCCCATACCTGTTTAACAAATGAACTTCAACCATCTGAATAAGATCGGAAATCTTTTTCTCAACCTTGTGCACCTGAAAAAACAGAAGCACAAGATAGCAGCTAATCGCAAAAAGCGAAAGGCCCAATAAGATTGAAAACAGCATTAAAGAAGCTCCGCTATCTGTATCGCATTGAGCGCTGCGCCTTTGCGAATTTGGTCGCCCACAACCCACATATCAAAAGCGTTTTCCTGCGACTGGTCAACACGAACTCTGCCCACCAGCACAGGATCTTTGCCGCTGGCATCTATTGGCATTGGCCAACGATTCTTTGAAGGTTCTTCCAAAATTTCAACTCCTGGCGCATCACGCAAAACATCGTAAATCTCCGAAACACTTGTTTTTTTTGAAAGCCTTATGTTCAAAGCCTCTGAGTGCGCTCTTAACACGGGAACTCTTACGCAGGTGGCATTTACGCGCAAATGCTCATCGCTGAAAATTTTATGCGTTTCGGCCACCATTTTCCATTCCTCTTCGCAATAACCCGTGGGCGCCGCACCGCTTTTGCTGCCATCGTTGTAAGACGAATTGTGCGGGAACAAATTGAATGCGTACTGATGAGGAATAACCGTGCGGTTAAAAGTTTTCCCTTCTGCGAGAGCCACACATTCCAAACGCAATTCTTCCATTGCAAGCGCACCTGCGCCGCTCGCCGCCTGATAGGTTGTGGCATGAATTCTTTCAACGCCAAAAGCCTTGTATAAAGGGTATAGCGGCAAAAGCATTATTATTGTGCTGCAATTGGGATTGGCTATTATTCCCTTGTGCTTTTTTATATCCTGCGGATTTATTTCCGGCACCACAAGCGGAACTTCTGGATTCATTCTGAAGTAGGAAGTGTTGTCCACAACCACTGCTCCGGAATTAACGGCAGAGGGCATATACTCTTTTGATATAGAGCCTCCTGCTGAGGATAGAACCAAGTCCACGCCTTCAAAAGAATCGTGGCGAAGTTCCTGCACAACAATATCTTCGCCTTTGAATTTTATTGTTTTCCCTGCGCTCCTGGACGAAGCCAGTAACTTTAAAGATTTAAGCGGAAAATTGCGCTCTGCCAAAAGAGTCAGCAATTCTTGCCCTACTGCGCCCGTTGCGCCTGCTATTGCAACATTCTTCATTTTTTCACTCCTTGTTTGCTATTGTTGAAACTGTTGACTTTATTTGAGTTGCTCTTTCACGTGCTTTTGCGATGCTCTCGCCGGAAGCATCGCTATCCTGCCCGAACTGATTATGAACCTCATAGCCGGCAAGCCGCAAATTATCTGCTGCTGCCAGCAATATATCATAAGCGAGTTTCCTTTCACTCGGGGGAGTTAAGCTTCTGATTTGCCTGTAAGAATCCATGCTTTTGTTTCTGAGAAAGCGTGCCTTGCTCTCAAAACTCTCACGCTTTTCAATGCCTTGCGCCTGTATAACTTTCCATTCGGGAAAAGCGAGAATGTCGCTCGCAATTTCCATAACGCTTTCCATAAGCTGTTTTTCGGTAGCGTTGTAGCCGTCTATCAAAGTATCCATTACCTTATCTGTGAGCGAACTCGAATTTGCAACAGAATCGTGAGGTTGAATTACAGGAGGCAGCGGCCCGGAAAAACCTATTTCACTTTTAACATTTTCCACCTTCATGTAAGAGAAAAACAGAGCGGCAAAGAATATCAAGCTTGTGATAATCCATGAAACCAACTGCCTGAAAAGTCCGCGAGCATTCAATGCGCTTATGCTAGCCAAGCCGGCTATGCACCATAAAATCGCAACTTGTACTAATTCTACTCCAATCATAGTTTAAAACGGTAATTGCTCATCCGGATCATTAGCCGACGGTGGCGGTGGTGTGCTGGAACCGAACTCCGCAGGCATATCATTGCTTTCGCCGGAATAGCTGCTGCTGTGCCTTGGAGCCAGGAATTCAAAATTATCCATTAAAATTTCAGTTACATTGTGCTTTTGCCCGGTTGCCGGGTCACTCCACTGGCGGTAAGATACTCTGCCTTCTACATAAAGCGGTGTTCCCTTTTTTATTCCCAGCTTCTCTATGCGCTCAGCGAGCTTGTCCCATGCCACAATGCTGTGCCATGCTGTGTCGTCTTGCATTTCGCCTGTATTTGGGTTACGGAACCTGCGTGTGGTGGCAAGGGAAAAAGATACCCTTTTCTTGTTGTTTTGGGTCATGCGAACCTCAGCGTCTTTGCCGAGATTGCCCATTAGCATTACTTTGTTTAAATAAGCCATATTATCCTCGTTATCGTGTTATGAGCTAATGTAGAAAATTGAAAACTTTGTCCACAACCGTATCTGCGAGCTCTTCGAGGGTTACCGGATTTTTATAAAAATGCGGTGAGGCTGTGATTATTGTTGCGCCGGCTCGTTTGAGCTTTAGCATGTTTTCCAGATGAATTTCATTGAGCGGCATTTCTCTAGACACAAGCACCAGTGGGCGGCCTTCTTTGAGGCACACATCGGCGGCTCTTATCAGCAGATTATCACCTGTGCCTGCAGCTATGCGCCCTAGCGTTCCCATTGAGCAGGGCAATACTACCATGCCAAAGTAGTTTGAGCTTCCTGTGGCAGGTGGCGCAAAAAAGTCGTCTATTTGGTGAACTTTCGCACCGCTTTGCAAAATATCTGCGCAATTCTCGTGTTTAAGCACGGCTTCGCCTGTTTTAGAGATAATAAGCTCCAAAACAAAGCCACGTTCTTTTGCGTGGTACATAAAGCGTTTGGCATATATGACACCTGAAGCTCCGGTTATCCCAAGTATTATGTTCATGGTTTCTCCAATATTACGATATGAGCCAATCCACCATCCAAAGCTTTTATGCATTTAAGCGAAAAACCCGTATTTTTGGCTTTTAACGCATATTCCTTAGCGGTGATGAAGTTTAAAATAGAAAGTACAAGATAGCGATAAGCGTTTCGTTTGCTGAATATCATGCCCGCAAAAGGCAATGCAAGCGGTGCAATCCTATGGTAAAACAATTTAGAGACCGTTTTGTCCGGTTTAAAGAATTCGAGTGTGGCAAAGCACCCACCTCCTTTCAAAACCCTGTGGGCCTCGCTGAAGGCGGTATCCAAATTCCAGATATTGCGCATTCCAAACCCATTTAATACAATATCCACCGATGAGTCTGCAATGGAAATTTGCGTGGCATCCATTTGAATGAATTTTAAATCCGGATTTTTGCGAACCGCCACGCCCAGCATTTTTTCGGAAAAATCGCCTACCAAAATTGTGCCTTTTCGCATTTTATTATATGTAACAGCAAAATCCCCTGTTCCGCCGCAGAGGTCAAGCACCACAGCGTTGTCTTTTTGCGGCAGCCGTTCAACGCATTTTTTGCGCCATGCAACGTCGCGCCCGGCAGACATAAGGTGATTCAGCAGGTCATATCGTTTGTGAATCCGATCAAACATTTCACGAATTTTTGGCATAATGTTTTTTACTCAGCTATTTTATTCTTTTCATGAACATTATTGAAAACAAGATCCAATCCTTGAGTTTTATAATGCCGGAACTTTCTGTCACTGCTTATTATTGGCATTTTATTTGTAACTGCATGTGCAATAATTATATGGTCCGTAGGGTCTTTATGCTCATTTGCCATAACAAGATTCCCTAGAGACTGAATATGCTCTTTTTTTACATAGTCTATAATAAAGCCCCATTCATCTATGGTTTTCCATACATCATTGGGGGTTTTCCATTGTTTTACATCAATTTTTTCATACCTAATTAAGTGCATCACTTCCTTAATGACTTCTGAACTAACATAAATGATATTTTCATAATCGCTGAAAATATTCTTTACTTCTTTGTCTAAATCTTTACCGCCTAAAGCATAAAATATGAGTACATTAGTGTCTAAAAAATAGCGCATATTACCTCATAACCGCTTTCATATCTAATATCCGGCCACCCAAACCATTAGGATGAGCTTTCAACCACTCCCCAGCCTTAGAAAGTCTCTTAGGCTTAGCAACTGGCACAATCTTTCTCAAAATCTTTTTCTCCATAATAACCTACACTCCGATTGAATTCCAACAGTAATATAGAAAAAAATAATCCTCTCAAATTTGTCAATTTCATTATTTTTTAAAAAAAAAATAAAAAAATCGCTAAAGTTTTTTGGGATCCTGCCTATAATATAGATTGAACTAAAAAGGATTAAATGCCAACATCTGAGTCGCCGGCGAATGCCGGAAAAGATGTGGCGCCTGAGGCAAGGAAGCCGATGGCTACCACTTTACATGGAGGTTAATTGTATGCAAATCAACAATAATATTCGTGCAATGGTTTCTCAACATTCGCTTTACACAAGCAACAATGGATTGAGCAAATCTCTCGAAAAACTCTCAACTGGTCTCAGAATCAATCGTGCCCAAGACGATGCCGCTGGTTTGGCCATGTCTGAGCAAATGAGAACCCAGATCCGTGGTCTCGGCAAAGCAAAACAGAACGCTCAAGACGGCATGGCCGCATTGCAGATCGCTGAAGGCGCATTGTCTGAAATCTCGAACATCATGCAAAGACAGCGCGAACTTGCTGTTCAGGCTGCTAACGACACCCTGACAAGCACAGAACGCAAGTACTTGGATGATGAATTCCAGGAACTCAGCAAGGAAATCGGTCGTATAGCCCTTAGCACGGACTACAACGGCAAGAACCTGTTAGCCAATGGTACTTACAGTAGCACAGGAACATCTCCAAATGCGAACAATAGCTTTGGCGTTGTTAATTTAAGCAAAGCAGCCGCATCATGGACTTTGCAAGTTGGTGCTAACTATAGCTCCAATTTTGGCGGAATAAATGGCAACCAAACTCCGGTTACATATTTCGGCATAAATTTCCATGCTGCAGGTGGTCCCGGTGCTCTTACTGACCCAGATGACCTGAGAAACTTCACTCTCGGCAAATACGCTAAAACTTCCAAGACGGGTGCTGCTGATAGCGATGTGAGATTCAGCGAGTTGAGCATTAGCGGATTCAAGATGGGTGCCGATGGTAAACCAGTAACTGGGGCTAATACCAAAGAGATCTACAAAGCTATTGATGCACTTGATGGTGCTGTTAAGAGCTTGAGTGGAACTCGTGCTAAGATCGGTACGTTCATTAACCGTTTGGAGTACACGGTTAATAACATTGCTAACCTTGAATTCAACACTCAAGACGCAGAAAGCCGCATTCGCGACACCGACTTTGCAAAAGAGACAACCAACTTCACAAAGAGCCAGATTATCGTGCAGAGCGCAACAAGCATGTTGGCGCAGGCTAATTCTCTGCCGCAGTCTGTTCTTGGATTATTGGGATAATTCTAACCGTTGTAGGGTTAAGAGACCACCCGCTGAAAGGCGGGGGGTCTTTTTTGTTACAAACGGCTATACCCTTTGCAGAATCAGCTGTTATTTCTTTTCACTTTTATGTTATAGGCATTTTTTAGAAAAACCTTTAACGTTAAAAAACGTCTGAACCACGATTTGTATGTAGAGACGCATTGTAGAGACGCAATGCATTGCGTCTCTACATACAAATATTCGTCATTATATGGTAAACAAAATTACTAAAGATTTTTAGGGGTTGTGCCTATAACATTAAAGTAAAAGAACTGAGTGCCAAAATCCGAGTTGCCGGCGAACGCCGGAAAAGGATTAGGCTCCCGGAGCAAGGAGGGCCGAGGGACAACCAACCCTACATGGAGGTCAGCATTATGCAGATCAACCACAACATTCGTGCAATGGTGACACAGCACGCTCTGTATTCAAACAACGGTGCGATGAGCAAGTCACTCGAAAAACTCTCAACAGGTCTTAAAATCAACCGCGCCCAAGACGACGCAGCTGGTTTGGCTATGTCTGAGCAAATGAGAACCCAGATCCGTGGTCTCGGAAAAGCCAAACAGAACTCTCAAGACGGCATAGCCGCTTTGCAGATTGCTGAAGGCGGCCTCGCAGAAATCACGAACATCATGCAAAGGCAACGTGAGTTAGCAGTTCAATCTGCCAACGATACGTTGACAAGCACAGAGCGCAAGTATCTGGACGATGAATTCCAGGAACTCAGCAAGGAAATCGGTCGTATAGCCCTTGGCACGGACTATAACGGCAAGAACCTGCTGTCAAACGGAACTTATCTGGGAACAGGAACTGCACCAAATGCTAACAACAGTTTTGGCGTTGTTGACGCAAACAAGCAAGCTTCATCTTGGACTTTGCAAGTTGGCGCCAACTTTAGTTCCAATTTTGGCGGCATAAATGCTAACCAAACTCCGGTTACATATCACGGCATAAATTTCAGCAGTACCCAATTTGGCGGTAACGATAACGACCTCAGAAATTTTGTTATCGGCAAGTATGCTAGCACTTCCAAGTTTAATACCGGTACCGGCGAAGTAAACTTCTCCACTTTGAGCGTTTCCGGATACAAAATGGATTCGGCTACAGGCAAGCCAAATACCAGTGCTAAGGCTGATACTTCGGAGATCTACAAAGCAATTGATGCGCTTGACGGCGCGATCAAAAGCATAAGTGGAACTCGCGCAAAGATCGGTACTTTTATCAACCGCATGGAATACACGGTTAATAACATTGCTAATCTTGAATTCAACACTCAAGATGCAGAGAGCCGCATTCGTGACACCGACTTTGCGAAGGAGACAACCAACTTCACAAAGAATCAGATCATGGTGCAGAGCGCAACCAGCATGTTGGCGCAAGCGAACTCGCTACCACAATCTGTCTTAGGATTGCTTGGATAATTTTTTATAGTCTGGACCTTGATTTAATCGGGGTTCAGACGTTTTTTAACACTAAAGTTTTTTTTTAACCTGCCGATTATAGGCGTTTTATTGTAAAAAAATGTGCAAATAAAAGACTAAAGATTTTTTTGGAAATCTCCTATAACATAAAAGTAAAAAGAACTGAGTGCCAAAATCCGAGTTGCCGGCGAATGCCGGAAAAGGACGAGGCTCCTTAAGCACGGACGCTTAGGGACAACCAACCCTACACGGAGGTCAGCATCTATGCAGATCAACCACAACATACGCGCAATGGTGACGCAACACGCCTTGTATTCAAACAACAATGCGATGAGCAAGTCACTCGAAAAACTCTCAACTGGTCTTAAAATCAACCGCGCCCAAGATGACGCAGCTGGTTTGGCTATGTCTGAGCAAATGAGAACCCAGATTCGTGGTCTCGGAAAAGCCAAACAGAACTCTCAAGACGGCATAGCCGCATTGCAGATTGCTGAAGGTGGCTTGGCTGAAATTACGAACATCATGCAAAGGCAACGTGAGTTAGCAGTTCAATCTGCCAACGACACATTGACAAGCACGGAACGCAAGTACTTGGACGATGAATTCCAGGAACTCAGCAAGGAAATCGGTCGTATAGCCCTAAGCACGGACTACAACGGCAAAAACTTGCTATCCAACGGAACTTATCTAGGCACAAATACGGCTCCAAATGCTAACAACAGCTTCGGTGTTGTTGATGGACGTGTCGATGCAAGTGGAGCACCTCTTAACGCTAACACCTATCTAAAAGCCAGTTCTTACACTTTGCAGGTGGGTGCCAACTATAGCTCCAACTATGGTGGCATAAATGCCAACCAGACCCCGGTTACATACCACGGTGTAAACTTCAACAATAGCCAATTTGGTACCAGTGCTGGTGATCTTAGAAATTTCTCTATCGGTAAGTATGCCGTTGGCGTTAAGGACGCAGATGGCACAACTGATATTGGAAAGACTAATGTAAACTTCTCCACTTTGAGCATTACTGGGTACAAAATGAATGCAACTACCGGTAAGGAAGATAGAACCGTGGCAGCTAACACCAAAGAGATCTACAAAGCAATTGATGCGCTTGACGGCGCAGTCAAGAGCATAAGTGGAACTCGTGCTAAAATCGGTACATTTATCAACCGTATGGAATACACGGTTAATAACATCGCTAACCTTGAATTCAACACTCAAGATGCAGAAAGCCGCATACGCGACACCGACTTTGCGAAAGAAACAACCAACTTCACCAAGAACCAAATCATGGTTCAGAGTGCTACCAGCATGTTGGCGCAAGCGAACTCGTTGCCGCAATCTGTCCTTGGATTGTTGGGCTAATTTTAACCGCAAGGTTAAAAGATCTCCCGCCGAAAGGCGGGGGTCTTTTTTTTTATTATGGCGGCATTAGCTGCTTCTTAGCTTCTGCCAAAGAAACGCCCTGCTCCAAAAGAGCAAACACATCTTCGCGACCTTCCATGCGACCTTCCATGCGACCTTCCATGCGGCCTTCCATGCGACCTTCCATGCGGCCCTCCGCACGACCTTCCGCTTTGCCCATAGCAATACCTTCTTCCCGGCCTTCACTTATAGCCGTCATTCTAATCGCATACTGGTCGCGCTTGTTTATCATATCTGCCTCATAAGCCGCTCGTTCACTTACAGTAAATCTAGAAATTCGAGCGATGTCAAATATCTTGTCAAACACACCCTCGCCAAACTGCTCCGGTTTACCCCTTAATTTATGGGCATAGCAAAGAGAAAAAAGCAACTTGTCTTGCAGAGTGACACATTCCTCCAGCGTCTTTGTAAACCGAGAAAGTCGCACAAAAACCATTCCCATGTAATTGTATCTTATTTCTGGATACACATCGTTGGAAAGAGAAATGTACTGGATCAAGTCGCTATTTTTGAAATCAAGGTCAAAGTTCATAAAGCTAAGGGAATAGACCGGTGGAAAATTAAAGTCCCAGTCTCCCTTCTTGCCGCTGTTGGCAATTGCCATGCAAACGTAATAAAACACCCTTTTTATGAAATGCACCTGCTTCCCAACTTGAACTTCCACCAAAAACTGGTTGCCTTCTTTGTCTTTACAGTAAATGTCAAAGACAGAATCCCTGTTTTCAGAGGTTTGCCCTGCAATGTATGGATTTTTTATGTGCACGTCCACTATTTGATGAGTTAGTTTTCTTGCGAGGAATACATTGAGCATTGTGATAATAGGCTCTTTTTCATCCTCGTTAGCGAATGCTTTTTTGAAAGGCGTATCTGCCGTCAAATCGGCAATGACTTCTTCATTTTCTTCAACCATAGGCTGGTCTCCTCTTTTTGTTTGCCTATTAGACGGAATTCAGCGGGGAAAAAAGTAAAAAAGTGCAAAAAATCGTAAAATGTAAACAAATGTTGACATTTTTGCATTTTTTTGAAAAAAAATCTTTTAAAATGCGTCTAAGTATAAAAGATTAAAGTTTTTTAAAAACCTGCCGATTATGGGCATTTTTTGTCCGAATCCGCTGTTTTTCGCCTAATTTCGCCGTTTTTGCCAAAAAATCCCTAAACGCTAAAGGTTTTTTGGAAAATAGCCTATAACATAAAAAGAAAAAAGAACTGACTGCCAAAATCTGAGTTGCCGGCGAG
>JGI24695J34938_10002842_pt1 | contig 12628 bp, 7 predicted proteins | sample TergutCo191P3_FD_34938 | JGI IMG/M metagenome (IMG submission 34938) | reverse complement strand
GGAGCCGGTATCGCTGTTTCACATAACCGCCATATTGTCTGCCATAAAGACGAAGGTCTTGTCAGCGAAGTTTTTTCAGGCGAGGATCTCGCGAAACTTCCCAAAGGAAGAACCGCTGTCGGGCACGCGCGTTATTCGACGACGGGAAATAACTCAAAAGAAAATGTCGGACCTTTTGTCACAGAATACCTGACGGGAAGAATCGCAACTGCGCATAACGGCAATATAACAAACGCGAAAGAAATCCGAAGCAGGCTTGCGAAGTACGGCTTGAACTTTAACGCGACAAGCGACAGCGAAGTTGTCTCATCTTTAATCGCGTACTATATTTCTAAAGAGCAGAGTTCGCTTTACGGCACCGCGCACGCCGCCGGTTTGCTGCGCGGTGCGTTTTCGCTGATTATTGTTACAAGCAAAAATAAACTGATAGCCGTGCGCGATCCGTTCGGTTTTCGTCCGCTCTGCATCGGAAAAAACGGCATCGGCTGCGCGGTCGCGTCTGAATCATGCGCTCTTGAGACATGCGGTTTTGAATTTGTGCGCGATGTGTTTCCCGGCGAAGTTGTAATAATTGAAAACGGAGAGATAACTCAAACCTTGTTTTTTCAGCAGATAAAAGATTCCAGAGAAGAAACGGCGGATATTCAAAACGAACATGGTTTGTGCATTTTTGAGTATATTTATTTCGCGCGTTCTGATTCTGTGATTGACGGATTGAGCGTATACGAAGCGCGTTACAACATGGGGCTTGCGCTGGCGCGTGAGTATCCCGCGGAAGCTGACGCGGTCTGCGGCGTTCCTGATTCCGGTCTTGACGCGGCGTGCGGTTTCAGCGCCGCAAGCGGGCTTCCGCTTGTTACGGGTTTTGTAAAAAACAGGTACATCGGGCGCAGTTTTATTTATCCGACCCAGAGCAAACGCGACAGCGCGGTAAGATTAAAATTAAATCCGTTATCCGCGAATATCCGGGGGAAGCGGATTGTGTTAGTTGACGATTCAATCGTGCGCGGGACAACATGCGAAAAAATTGTAAAAAGCCTTAAAAACGCGGGAGCGAAAGAAGTTCATATGCGCGTTTCTTCGCCGCCGTTCCGCCACACCTGCCATTACGGGACTGACATCGACAGCGAAGAAAATTTAATCGCAAACAATATGAGTCTTGATGAGATTTGCGGAAAAATCGGCGCGGACAGTCTGGGATATATCAGCATAGACGCGCTTAAAAACGCGTGTAAAAAATGCAAATTATCATTCTGCACGGCGTGTTTCACCGGAAATGCGGAAGAGCAGTCTGCTTTGCAGAACTTGAAAAAAAATGTTTTAGAGTAATATTCTGTTTATTTGGAAAGATATTTTTTCATCATATTAAAAAATTCCTGAACATCAAGCGGCTTTCCGATGTGATCGTTCATTCCGGCGGCAAGACACCTTTCAATATCTTCCCTGAAAACGTTAGCTGTCATTGCGATAATCGGAATTGTTTTCGCGTCGGCGTGATCAAGTTTTCGGATTTCACTGGTCGCTTCATATCCGTCCATTTCAGGCATCTGCACATCCATGAGGATCAAAGCGTAACCGCCCTGCGACTTTTTAAATAATTCTACCGCTTCATTTCCGTCCGCGGCGCAGTCCATTTTAAGAAGCGTCGGTTCAATCAATGTGGCTATTATCTCGCGGTTGATCTCCACATCTTCGGCAAGCAGAATTTTAAGACCGTTAAAAATGCCTGTGTTGTCATCCTTTTCTTGCTCCTCAATATGCTTAAGCCCAATCGCTTCGGATATAACGTCAGCGACAGCGGAAGGGAACAGCGGTTTTGACAGGAACTTGTCAATGCCTGCTTCTTTCGCTTCGTCCGCAATGTTGCTCCAGTCGGCGGCGGAAATCATAATGATAACAGTATCGTCAGGATTTTGGGATTTCGCTTTCAATTCCTTCGCGAGCGCTATTCCGTCCATATCCGGCATTTTCCAGTCGATAAAATATATGTGGTGCGTGTCTTTTTCTTCGGTTATAGACAGCGCGTCTTTCGCGTTTAAGGCGGTATCGCATTTTGTTCCGAAACCGTTCAGGATCTCATTGAAATAATCGAGAATTTCCTTGTCGTCATCTACCGCCATTATCGAGATGTTTTTCCAGTTTACGCCGGTTTCCGATATGCTGTTCGTTTTTTTCTTGCTGCGCTTTGCCTTAAAATTAAATGAAAAAGAAGAGCCTTTTCCCTGCTCGGATTCCAGCTTCATTTTTCCGCCCATCATTTCCACAATATTTTTTGATATAGCAAGTCCCAGCCCGGTGCCTCCGAATTTACGCGCAATTCTTGAATCAGCCTGTTTGAACGCGCGGAAAAGCTGTTTTTGCTGTTCCGGACTGATGCCGATTCCTGAGTCAATGACCGTTACCTGAATATTGTATACGCCTTCGTCTTCGCTGAGTAAATTAGCATTAAGTCTTATCGTTCCTCCTTCAGGAGTGAATTTGACCGCGTTCCCCAAAAGATTTGTAACTACCTGAGCGAGCCGCTGATCGTCTCCTATCAGAAGGCGCGGTATCGACTTATCAATATGAACAGTTAATTTCTGTTTTTTTTCCTCAGCGCGGAATCCCGCAATGTTGATAACGCGCTGAAGCATTTTTTCAAAAGAAAACTCCTCATGCGAAAGATCAAACATATTCGCTTCTATCTTTGACATATCAAGAACATCATTGATAACTCCCAAAAGATGCTGAGAAGCGTTTTCTATTTTATCAAGGCAGTAATCTTTCCGCGGCACATCGCCCGCTGTTTTTCCGATATACGTCATGCCGATGATGGCGTTCATCGGAGTGCGAATCTCATGGCTCATGTTCGCGAGGAACGCGCTCTTCTGCCTGCTTTCTTCGCCGGCTTTTTCTTTTGCCCTGTCGATTCTAATAAGAACGATAATAAGAGCCGCCGCCATGATTGCGCCTAATATGCATGAAACTATCAGCATTTGAGTTGTGCCTGAATAATATTGATTTCTCGGCGATAGAAGCAGCAGATACCAGCCGTTGGGGAGAACGCGCGAGAACATAATAACGTCTTCGTCTTTCCAGTTTTTAATTATTTGTTCATATAAATTTTCGCCGCGCCGGATTATATCCGAATACACGGAAAGAGAGAGTTCCGGTTCATCTATGCGCTTTCCTACAAAATCATGGTTCGCATAATAAAGTATAGTTAAATCCTGAGCGGCAAGCATGCCATATCCGCCGTCGTTGAGCGCGGCATTAATAACTATATCCCCGATTTTATCCAGCGTTACGTCAATGCAGACAACTCCTATGTGTTGATCTTCTTCGTTATGAACGCAGCGCGCATAAGTAATAACGCTTTTACCTGAATACATATCATTATACGGTTCTGTCTGAATAATTTGACCGCAGTTTGCCACCGCGCTTGTATACCATATCCGTTCAACCGGTATGTATTCATCCGGCGGAATCCAGTCAAGACCGTCAAAATAAAAACCTTCATCAAAAACATTATCCAGATAACCGTAAAGACCGTTGATATTATTTAACCCGGATTCTTCAGACAAGACATAAGCGCTTGTGATATTTGTAAAACGCTGAATATTATTTTTTGTAGTACCGTCTATAATCATCGCCCGAATCGATTGAGCGAATGACCCAAGCATCATTCTTGATGAGGTCAGCTCGGTCTCTATTTGTTTTTGAGTAAAAGAAAGAACGCTGTCCGCGTTCTTTCTCAAATTTTCCCTGACTGTTCTTGAATTAAAGGCATAATTCAAAAAAACCAGTACTGTAAAAGCCAGTATTGTGAACAATATCTGTAAATATAAAGGCTTGATTTTTGTTATTTTCAATATATTACTTTTCCTTATAATTATTATGCCATAATTTGAATATTATTTCAAAGGAGAAACGCGCATTTTCTGCTATATTAAGCGTTATTATAGTAAAAATTCTTTTAAATTTGATATTTGATTGACATTCTATTTTTTGTCTTTTATTCTTATACAATAGTAATAAAAATAATAATTGCTTGTTTTTAATAAGGAGAAACAAAAATGAAGCTAAAAATAAGATTAAGCATTCTGGTAATCGCCATTCTGATTGTCGTTATTGCCAGCGTCTCAGTATTGCTGTTAACCGAAGCTTCCGTAATCGCGACAAATCTGAACTTAGACGTAATTGAATACCTGTCCGGCGAATTATCCGAGTTCTGGAAAGGGAGGCAGGATACTCGTTTCTCAATGTTAAATACAATAGCCGAAATAATGGCTGACTATCAGGATATAGAACAGGCGGAACGGCGGGATATATATGATCTTTTATTAAAAGGCGTCATGGAAGCCAGACCTGAATATTTACAGCTTTATACTGTATGGAAACCAAACGCTATAGACGGTATGGACGCGCAAATGATTAACAGAACAGGTTCCACCGCGACAGGGCAGTACGCGATGACTTTTACAAGGGAAACCGGTCAAATAACTACCCGCGCTACAAGCGATGTAGACGCTGCGATGGCGTATTTAGGCACTGTTAATCCCAGAGCTCCAAAAGACCGCGTAGAACCCCCGCTGTTCAGAAACGGCAAATTTTTACTTAGATATATGGTTCCTGTTGTATCTACGCGTACCAACGAGGTAGTAGGAGCTGTCGGTTTATTGATGCATACCGATCAAATGCAGCCGCTGGTTGAAAGAACCGTTCAGACACATGATGAAATAGCCGTAATGGGCATTTACACCGATACAGGATTTATTTTAGCTCATTCATTCCCGGATCGTGTCGGGAAAAATATGCTTGATACAGAAACTTTTTTAGGCGCTGATTTGCAGCCTGCTCTGAAAGCTATTGCCGAAGGGAAGGATTTTCACACGTCTTCGCATTCTGACACCTTACATACAAATCTGGAAACTTTCTTTTCTCCTATTGAGATTGGCGTTTCAGGCAAATACTGGGCTGTCATGGTCGGAGTAAGCGAAGATCATGTATTATCCGAAGTAAGACATATAACAGGATTTACAATACTTATCGCTATACTGGCTGTCGCTATTTCGGCAGTGGTAATATATTTTGTTCTGCATTTTGCAATGATGCCTGTTGTCAATGTTGCGGAAACATTAAAGGATATCGCTCAGGGCGAAGGCGATTTAACGGTTAAAATCGCAGAAAAAGGAAAGGATGAGATTACCGATCTGTCCAGATATTTTAATCAGACGATAGAAAAGATTAAAGATCTTGTTTTGATGATTAAACATGAAGCTGATAAATTATCCAGTATCGGAAACGATCTTGCCAGCAATATGAATGAAACAGCCGCGGCGGTAAACGAGATAACCGCGAATATTCAAAGCATTAAAGGCAGAATAATTAATCAGAGCGCGAGCGTAACGGAAACAAACGCGACAATGGAACAGGTTACGATTAACATTAACAAATTAAACGGCAATATCGAAAACCAAACTGCGCATGTTTCTCAGGCTTCGGCAGCCATTGAAGAGATGGTAGCCAATATCGCTTCTGTAACGGATACGCTTATTAAAAACGGAGCCAATGTAAAAACCTTGCAGGACGCGTCCGAGGTAGGGCGCGGCGGCTTGCAAGAAGTTTCCGCTGACATTCAGGAAATTGCCCGCGAATCGGAAGGCTTGCTGGAAATCAACTCGGTAATGCAGAATATAGCAAGTCAGACAAACCTGCTCTCCATGAACGCCGCGATTGAAGCGGCTCATGCCGGAGAAGCGGGGAAAGGTTTCGCGGTTGTCGCGGATGAAATCCGCAAACTCGCAGAAAATTCATCCAATCAGTCCAAAACTATCAGCGCGGTGCTTAAAAAGATCAAGGAATCCATTGATAAAATAACCCGTTCCACAGAAAACGTTTTAACAAGATTCGAAGCCATTGATTCAAGCGTAACGGTAGTCGCTGAACAGGAAGAAAATATCCGCCGCGCGATGGAAGAACAGGGCGAAGGCTCCAAGCAGATACTGGAAGGCATCAGCAACGTAAACAATATTACAAAGCAGGTACAGGCAGGTTCCCGCGAAATGCTTGACGGAGCGAAAGAAGTAATACAGGAAAGCATCAACCTTGAAAAAGCAACGCAGGAAATAACCTCCGGCATGAATGAAATGTCTTCCGGCGCGGATGAAATCAATCAGGCGGTGCATCAGGTTAACGAAATCAGCATGAAAAACCGCGAAGGAATCAGCACGCTGATTAAAGAGGTTTCGCGCTTTAAGGTTGAGTAAAACAGACTACTAGGTTTAAAAACGAAGACGATTAATTAATCATCGAATGTTTTTATCATATTTTGCTTGCCCATTAAATATGATTTTGTAATAAACATTTCGATGACTTTCTTCGCGTCATCGCTGCTTTTGCCGAAAACCTTTTCTGATAAAATTAATAAATCTTCTACAACTCCTGTAGAATTTATTTTTTCTTTTAATTTCTCAAAATTCATATTTGCTCCTTATCACAAATGAAAAATGAAACAGGATTATTAATATCATCTATATTTCATAGTATATCAATATATTGGCTTCTTTGGCAATAGCAATTTTGGGGTATCAGCGCCCTGAAATATCCGGTTTATGTACAAATTTTCATGGATTTACTTTATTGCTATCTTGACTAATTTTCAATTTCTTTGCATCTTAATCTTATGTATCGAGGTCAGCCAACAAAGCCATTTATTATCCCCGGCGATTATAAAAAAGCGGCGGAACGCCTGTTCCCGAAAGACGGTTTATTTAAGGCTCAAGGCCCGGATTTGAAAGCTTCGGCTGAATTTGCCAAATACCTCGGTATCGGCATTGAGTATCAGCGTTTGCTTGTGCTTGATAAACAATGCGGCGATTTGCAGAAATTTCTTGAGCAGTTTCAGAATAATCTTGATTTATTGATAAAAAAAACATGGGTAGAAAAGTCGGACGAAAACCGCAAAAATATCCTTCAGGATGAGGTTCCGGCATTTATGCAGACAATTGAGCGCGGAGACTTTGTAAAATCCGTCGGAGAGTTCAGCGTGATTCTTGACGAGCTGGCGTATCTTTTATTCGGCGCGCAGAGTGAAAAAGAAGATTTTACCGAGTACACATTCCGCATTGACGCGCAGATGGGGCTTTTCTGGTGGTATGCAAGCAAACTCACTTTGTTAAAAGAAATGAAAGATGATAAAGTTTCCTGGGCGGTTTTACTGCTCGGTCTGTGCTATTTAACTAATTTTTAATTAAGCGTTTTTTTTAAGGATGATAATATGACTAACGCGGAAAATACTGATGCCGCAGCAAAAACCGATTCCAACAGTTCGGATTTTATCAGCGAATTTATAAAAGAAGATTTAGCTTCGGGGCGGTTCAGTTATGTACACACCCGCTTTCCGCCGGAGCCGAACGGCTGGCTGCACATCGGTCACTGCAAAGCGTTCTACATTGATTTTTCCATGGCTGAGCGTTTCGGCGGCAAGTGCAATCTGCGTTTTGACGACACTAATCCCGAAAAAGAAGATATTTCTTATGTCGAGGCGATCAAGCGCGACATTAAATGGATGGGCTACGATTGGGAAGACCGCGAATTTTACGCTTCGGATTATTATGAATATTTATATGACCTTGCGGTGAAGATCATCAAGAAGGGAAACGCTTATGTTGATGATTTGACTGATTCTGAAATCAGCGAATACCGCGGTACGGCGGCGCAGCAAAAACAGCCTGCGGATAAAAATAACGCCGCCGCTGCCGAAAGCCGCATAACGCCGCCGGGCAGGAACAGCCCTTACAGGGATCGCACGGTAAAAGAAAATCTTGATCTTTTCGCCCGTATGAGAGCGGGCGAATTTCCTGACGGAGCGAAAACGTTACGTGCAAAAATTGACATGACGCATCCTAATCTTATTATGCGCGATCCTGTTATGTACCGCATCCGCAGGGAGCATCACTACCGCACAGGCAATTCGTGGTGCATTTATCCCATGTATGATTTTCAACATCCGCTCTCCGACGCGAAAGAGGGAATCACTCACTCCCTTTGTTCGCTTGAATACGAGATTCACCGCCCTCTCTACGATTGGTTTATCCGCGAAGCTGAGGTTTTTCCGTCACGCCAGATTGAATTTGCCCGCCTTAATTTGACATACACCGTTATGAGCAAACGATGGCTGTTAAAGCTTGTGCAGGATAAGCGCGTCTCCGGCTGGGACGATCCGCGTATGCCGACAATCGCGGGACTGCGCCGCAGGGGTTATACTCCGCAGGCTATACGCAATTTTGTTTCTCAGATCGGCATCGCGAAAACTGACAGCATGGTAGACATCGCCTTTCTTGAATACTGCCTGCGCGAAGATTTGAACAAGCGGGCTGTGCGCGTAATGGCGGTTTTGCGCCCGCTTAAGCTTATTATCGAAAATTGGGAAGAAGGAAAAATTGAGGAGCTGGAAGCGGTTAACAATCCCGAAGATGAAAGCGCGGGAAAACGCAAAGTGCCGTTCTCGCGGGAATTGTGGATAGAGCGCGAAGATTTTGAGGAAACGCCCCCCCCTAAATATTTCAGGCTCTTTCCGGGGAATTCTGAACGCTGCGGAAGCAGCGTACGCCTGCGTTACGCGTACATTATCACCTGTACCGGTTTTGACAAAGACGCTGACGGCAATATTACCGCGGTGCGCTGTACTTACGATCCTATGACAAGAGGCGGAAACGCCGCCGATAATAAAAAAGTAAAAGGCACAATCCATTGGGTATCGGCGGCAAACGCGGTTCCTTTTGAAGCGCGTCTTTACGATTATCTTTTTAACACGGAACGTCCGATGGAAATTGCACCTAACTCAGACGGCTCTCCCGGCTTACAGGTTAGTCAAGGCGATTTTACCGATAACTTAAACCCTAACTCGCTGGAAATAATTTCCAACGCTTACGGCGAGCCGGCAATCGCGGATGCAGCGCCGGGCATCGCGGTACAATTTGAAAGGCTGGGGTATTTTGCCCGTGATTTGGATTTATCGCGGCAAGATGCGGACGCAAACGGGCGGCTTGTGTTTAACAGGACTGTCGGTCTGCGTGATACATGGGGAAAGATCGTCAAGAAGGCGTAACAGCCGTTATTTCTTCTATAAGATCATTAAACTCTTTCCGCTCTTCATCAGAAAGAACCTCCGCAGAATAAATAGCTTTTTCAAAAATCGCGCCGCAGCGGATAATGTTTTTGTTCTGCTTCTGTAAATCAATTCCGCCGTTATGTGAAATAATGACGGCGTCACAGCCTGCCGTGCCGCAATAAACCGCGTCGGCAAGTATTGCGCAATACTCTCCCGGCGCGTGAGAAGGCTTCCATGTAACATTTCTTGTTTCGCCGCCCCAGATAATAAGCCGCGCGAAAAGCGTAATACTTTGGCGCATATCCTGTTTTTTTACCGGCGAATATACGTTAAACAAAATTTCCGCCGTTTTATTGATTTGATCGGTATTTTGCTTTCTTAGTTTCATTGTATTGTTTTCTTTAAGATTTGCGAAAAAAGAAACGATTGCTTCTATTATTCCCCTGAACCATTCAGAAATTATTAGAAAAATATTTTTACTGATTTTTATCTTTTCTTTTTTTTCGCCTCTGTTTAAGAGCGGTGAAATCATAAATCTGATAAAAAAGACAGCAGCTAAAATAATTAAACTGTATTTAATAATTAATAAACCGTATTTTGATATTGTCTGCAAAACCGGAGAAGAAGGCGGCAATTCTTCAAAAACAGAAAGATCCGGCGTTATAACCTGATTTGTAAAAGCGTCATAACCTGCTGCCGTATCAATTACAGTGTACTGCCTGTCAAAAAGGGAAAAAAACCATGTAAAAAAACCGGTAATTATGGAAAAAGGAATTAAGTTTTTATTAGAAGATAAAAGCAATGCAATAATGATTCCCGGAATAATTATAATAATTACCGCTGATATGCGTTTTGATCTGTCGTGCGCGGAAAGGTTTATTCCTTCGCTTGCGAAATATTGTTCCCAATTAATTATTTCAAAAAACCCGTAGATGCATACAGCTGCAGCGATCATAATGATTATAAAGATATATAATGATAAAGGCAAATGTATATTAAAAATTAAGCATATTACAGTAAATATGCAGATAACGCTTAGCTGAAAAAAGTAATTATACCTCGCTTTTCTTATGTGTTCATCATTGTACAGCAACAGAGAAGGATCGCTGAATAATCTTTCTTTAAGCTGTTCTCCCTGAAAACTTTCCGTTATTATTTCAAATCTTATACGCGCGTTAAAAAATTGTTTTAATGAGATTACGCTGTTCCAGATAAAAACAGCGCAGACAGAAACTGAAATATTTATCATGTTTGGGAAAAACTTATCGATCCATGAAAGATGACTCCTGTACAAGGAAGAAATTATATAAAAGATAACTAAAATTATTATACCGCCGCGGATATTTGCCGCCGTTCTGCCGGATTTAACATCTTTCATTAAGACTGAATATAATGAAGCCGCAAGCGCGCTTATTACGCTTGTTGATAAAAATAATACTTCAGGTATTTCTCCGCCAGCCATTGAATCTAAAATAAAAGTAAACGCAATAATGACAGATAACGGCATGTAGAGCGCAAGAAGAGAATACACAGAGCTGTTTGAAAGAATATTTTTTTTGTCAAACGATTTCATAGCCGGTTTCCTTCATCTGATAACAAGGAGAATTTCCGGGAACAACGGAAGGCAGAGCGCGATCGTCAATTATCAGATATTCAAGAGAAAGATGATATTTTTTTAATAGATTTAAGGTAATGTACGCTTCATCGCCGAGGTCAGGTCCCGCGTATAAATATCTTGTTCCGTACGGCAGGAATCTTCCGCAGTTAATCATTGTTAACAGGCTGTTATGCGCATATTGATTTTGCTGCGCAGAACCGCATGGCTGCGCGTTTTTGGACGATTTTGACCAGTTGAGGGCAGCAAGACGTTCAAGAATGGGGATAAGGTTATTGGAAGACGGCGTTATAAAACAAAGTCCGTCTTTCTGATTTAAATTGTAAATGATGATTCCAAGCGATTGTCTTTCTCTGAAAGTCATTAAGCAAAGAGCCGCCGCCGCTTCTATTGTCCTTTCGATTAATTCTCTTTTGTTTCTTCCGCGGTATTCATTTTGATTAACGTTCAGAAAAATCATCAGCGGATATGAAGCTGTCGCTTCGTATTCATTTACAAGAAGTCCGCTGGACTGCGCTCCGTATGAGACATGGGCGCTTGCCTTCCAGTTTATTCTGCGTCTTTCATCTCCGTGATAATAAGGGCGAAGAGATCTGCATCTTGTAATATCTTCAAAAATTGGGTTGATGCTGACAATGTTTCCAAGAGGAATACCCATTCTTTTTTTTAAATTAATTGAACGAACAGCGGGATAAACATAAATCTTTGTTGTTTCTTTGTTTGTCAGGTGAAACGGAAAAATCCCGAGAGGATCGGCGCCGCGTATTAACGCTGGACCTGCGGAAAAAACTCCTCTGTCCGCGCATAAACCGTCCCAGCAGAGCATGGTCCATGTATTATGGAACAATGTGCAAAAAGTTTTTTTCATTTTTATGACTTGTATTTCGCCGGAAAGATCGCCTGAAACAAGCATAAAGGCTGGAAGTATTCCTCTGTTCTCAACTTTTATTTCCACGCGAACCCATTCATGTCTGAATACCCGAAGTTCAGAATCTTTTCGGGTGATAAAAATATTTCTTACAAGGTATTCAGTATAAATTCTGGAGAATAAAATGATAAAAAGAAAAAATATACAAAGAAATTGTATAAACGCGATCGGAGTAAAAAAATATACCGGAAGAAAAAAAATAAAGCTCCAGAATAATAATTTCTTTCTTTTAATTTGAACTTTATTCCGGAGAGATATTTTCATCAGGAACCCTGGTTACGCGGAACGGTATTCAGGAATCGGAGTTGCATCAAGAATGGATTGTATTATCCTGTCAGGCGAAATTCCGCGTACAACCGCCTCCGAAGAGAGAAGAAGGCGCTGCCGGAAAACGCTTGCCGCCATATCTTTAACATCTTCCGGAATAACATAATTTCTGTTATTTATTCCCGCCAGCGCCTGCGCGGAACGATACAAAGCGAGGCTTCCCCTCGGAGAAATCCCTGCGCGCAATTGATTATGACTGCGCGTAGCGTGCACAAGCGCAAGGAGATATTCTTTTACAGTATTTTCAACATGAATGTGCGTAACAGCTTCCTGAAGCGGCGCAATTTCTTCCAGCGATGCAGCGCTCTTGATATCAATTACAGGGTGGGTAAGGCGGCGCTGGTTTTCCAGTATTTGAGATTCGAATTCCGCGTCAGGGTAGCCAATGTTAAGCGAAATTAAAAAGCGGTCTTTCTGCGCTTCAGGCAGAGGAAATGTTCCTTCAAACTCGACAGGGTTTTCCGTAGCAATAACAAAAAACGGCTCAGGCAGGGCTATGCGGCTGCCGTCAATCGTTATTTGTGATTCTGCCATCGCTTCAAGCAGCGCGGATTGAGTTCTCGGTGTCGCGCGGTTAATCTCGTCAACTAATACAAATTGATTTACAAGCGGTCCGGGGCAGTAGACAAACCTCCCTTTTTTATCATCAAACTCTTCAGCCTGC
>JGI24695J34938_10002838_pt1 | contig 12647 bp, 11 predicted proteins | sample TergutCo191P3_FD_34938 | JGI IMG/M metagenome (IMG submission 34938) | reverse complement strand
CCCCAAAAGAATCGCTTCTTTTGCCATTTCGGCAGCCGCTTTTTCATCATGACGCCCCAGATGATATCCGCATAAATTAACAAGTATCTGCGCTTTTAAAACCGGAAAAGAATCGCAGCCTGAAGATAAATTGCCAAGCTGGCTTTCCAAAAACGCGTTCTCAATATCTTTTTCCAGACCTGAAAGAAGCGCTTTTGAAGTTTTAAAAATATGACGTATAGAGGACGCTTTCACTGAAACAAGCTCTTCAAATTGTCCGTTATCCATCGCTGTTTCAATCGCTTTGGTTGTTTTATTTACAATGTCAGATGAAAAAGATTTTAATAAAAGAAGATCATCTATCTGTTTCGCGCCGTCTAGCCGGGCTATTGACGCAAGCAGACGAAAACATGGATTTATATTGCGTCTTGCAGCCCAATTTAAAAGACGTCCGCGCACCATGGCTTTTACTCTGGCGACTTTATCTCCAAGAATCTGAGAAGCGTATTCTTCATAATGTCTTTTAATCAAGCGTCCTTCGCGCAGGTTATCAATAATTCCAAGAGAATACAGAATAGAGAAAGCTTTTGTGATCATTGCCGGATTTTTACTTTCTTCTTCAAAAAGACGCTGAAACAGCTCCGGTGAAAAATAGCGGCTAAAAAGCGAAATCGCGTAGATGATTTCCCAAAGATCAATTGAAAGCTTCGGATAGAATAATGATTTTACTTTCACATCGTTAATTTCTTTAATGTAGTCAAAAACATTTTCCAGTTTTAACATTCTCTCAGACGGTATATTGTCTTCGCTTGTTCCCAGTATTAAAAACTTTCTGCCTGTTTTCTGTTTTGATTCCGCCAACGCGTCAAAAAGAAGATTGATCGCGTTATCTTCAGCCAAATGAATATTTTCAAATGTTAAAATGGGAGTTTTGTTTCTTATGTACGCGGCATCAAGATAAAATTCAAAGACTAGAGATAAAAATTTTCTGACGCAGCGTATAACATATTCGGATACCTCATCGCGGATGCGTTCGCAGAATAAAAATTCCCAAAGATTCTCTATTTCTTCAATAAGAGCTTTCCCTCCGGAAAGAGAACGAACGCTCTGAGACCATATATCAACAAGGGAACCTAACCCCATGCTTTCGAAACATACTTTTAACGCGGGGAAATCATCATCATTAAATTCGCTGCAAAACATGGTAAGCGCGCCGCGCATTTGAAAATACGACTGTCCCAAAACCAGAGTGTTTTTATTCTTTTCCCGCTTGAAAATACTGAGCACATTATCCTGAAGATCGGCGTCATTATTTACGCTTCTTTTAAATGTTTTTAATTCTTTAATTTTATAATAACTGCCGCAGCCGTATTTGCGTTTCTTTTGATTTTTAAGCCACTCAGCCGGTTTTTCAAATGAAGCGTACGGCAAAAGTTTTTTGGTAACTTTGTCATCTGCAAAAACGCCGTTATAACACGCGAGAAAGCGCGATAATAATTCAGGAGCGTCGGGCTGTTTACTGCTGATAATTAATGAAAAACCAAAATATTCAGAAGAGGAATCTATTGTCTTTTTCAGGTTCTCAATCAGAATGAACATATCCAGCCAGAACCCTATTGTTTCTTCGTTAAAAACCGCGGAGATTACAAACCGGTCGCCTGTTATTTTTCCTCCCGCGTCAATAATCGCTCTGCTGAGGGATTCATCAAGGAGCCGGACCAAATCCGGCCGTGTTCTGCGCAGTTGGGACTTGAATTTCAGAAAAAAGAACAGGCTTATCATTATTAGTTTATTATCGGCACAAAGGGAGTTAGGAGTGAGGAGTTAGAAGTTAACAGTAAAATAGTTTATGGCGTTCCGATTGATACAGAGGCTTGTATTTACGTATAATCTGGTTATGGGAATGAATGAGACTCCTCAGGCGAACAGGCTTCACATTGCCTTTTTTGGCCGCAGAAACGCGGGAAAATCCAGTCTTGTTAACGCTGTTACAGGGCAAAATCTGGCTATTGTAAGCGATATAAAGGGAACGACTACAGACCCTGTCTATAAGTCGATGGAACTGCTCCCGTTGGGACCCGTTGTAATAATAGACACCCCGGGATTTGATGACGAAGGCGCGCTTGGAGAGCTGCGGATAAAAAAAGCGAAACAGGTTTTAAATAAAACCGATGCCGCGGTACTCGTCCTCGACGGCGAACTTCCGCCCGGCGCTCCCCTGTCTGCCGAAGAAGAAGAATTATTATCGATCTTTGAGGATAAAAAAATACCTTACATTATTGCCGTAAACAAAATTGATTTAATAAGTTCTCACACAAAGGTACAAAGACACGAAGAAAACGGAGAAGAAGAAGCTGAGGTTCGTGCTGGTTCGTGTAAAAACCAAAGGTTTTATTCGTGGTTTAAAAAAGAGAAATTGCCTGTCAGCGCGAAGAGCGGTTTTAACATCAATCTGTTAAAAGAAAAAATTGCAGAAATCGCTCAGAAAGAGGAGACGAAACAAAAGCTTGTCGAAGACCTAATAAAACCAAATGATTTAATCATTCTTGTAATTCCCATTGATAAAGCCGCTCCCAAGGGACGGCTGATTCTTCCCCAGCAGCAGATGATTCGCGGCATCCTTGAAGCTGGAGCCGCGGCTATTTCAGTGCGCGAGAGTGAATTGCAGCGGACGCTGGAAAACATCGGTAAAAAACCGGCTCTTGTAATCACAGACAGCCAGGTTTTCGCGCAAGTGTCCGAAATAGTGCCCGGCGAGATTCCTCTCACTTCTTTTTCAATATTGTTCGCCCGTTACAAAGGTTTTTTGGAAACAGCCGTAAACAGCGCGCGCGCCCTTGACGATTTAAAGGACAGCGATAAAATCTTAATCTGCGAAGGATGCACGCATCATCGTCAGTGCGACGACATCGGAACAGTAAAAATTCCGCGCATGGTAAAAAAACACTGCTCTAAAGATATTGATTTTTCTTTTTGCTCAGGAGGAGATTTTCCTCAGGACTTAAAAAAATACAAGTTGATAATTCACTGCGGTTCCTGTATGCTTAATGAGCGTGAAATGCGCTGGCGCCGCCGTCATTCGGAAGAACAAGGCATTCCGTTTACAAATTACGGAACAGCGATCGCGCACATGACAGGCATATTAAAGCGAAGTATAGAAATATTTCAAATAAACCCGGATTAACACGGATTTTAAAAGAGAAGAGAATGAACGATAATTTTATAAATCTGGAATATATAGAAAATCTGCTGGAAAACGCAAAATATTCAGGCGACGCGTTTATCAGCGCGGCTTTGGATAAAGCTGAAAAAGGTGAATCTCTTGAACACAAGGAAATCGCTTCTTTTTTAACAACAAAAAATCAAGAGCATATTTCGCGGATATTTGAAATTGCCGGAAACATCAAAAAACGCATTTACGGCAACAGAATTGTTATGTTCGCTCCTTTATATTTAAGCGACTATTGCGTGAACCGCTGTGTTTATTGCAGTTTTAACAACCGTAATAATTTTAAGAGAAGCCGCCTTACAATGGATGAACTCAAGGAAGAAGTGAAAATCCTTGAAATGATGGGGCATAAACGTCTTGCGATTGAAGCCGGCGAAAACGACAGCGAATGTTCTATTGACTACATCCTCGAGTGCATTAAAACAATTTATGACATGAAATTTGAAAACGGAGAAATAAGACGCGTCAATGTAAATATCGCGGCTACAACAACAGAAAATTACCGCAAGTTAAAGAACGCAAAAATAGGCACTTATATACTTTTCCAGGAAACATACCACGAACCTGCTTACAGCAGCGCTCATCTTACAGGTCCTAAAAAAGATTTTTTATATCATCTTAACGCTTTTGACCGCGCGCAGGACGCTGGTATCGACGATGTCGGAGGCGGCGTTCTCTTTGGACTCGCTGACCCTTACTTTGACGTAATGGGTCTTCTGCTTCACAACGAACACCTTGAAAAAAAATACAACACGGGTTTTCACACAATTTCAATTCCGCGTATTTGCCAGGCGCAGGGAATGAGCGTTAAAGATTTTCCAAATCTTGTTAATGACGATACTTTCGCGAAAATTACTGCTATTATCCGCATTGCTGTTCCGTTTACCGGAATGATACTTTCAACAAGAGAAAATCACGAAATGCGGAAAAAACTGTTACAGTTGGGTATATCTCAGATAAGCGCAGGTTCCAGCACGGAAGTAGGAGGATACACCAAGCGGAAAAACAATGAAAAAACAACTCCTCAATTTAATGTTAACGACGACAGAAGCGCGTTATCGATAATAACAGAGCTTATGGACGACGGCTACATACCAAGTTTTTGCACTGCCTGTTACCGCGGCGGAAGAACAGGCGATCGTTTTATGTCGCTCGCAAAAACCGGTGAAATCGGCAATGTCTGCCTTCCCAACGCGCTGATGACATTATGTGAATACACAATGGATTACGGTGATGATACATTCAAGGAAAAAGCAGCCGTATTAATTGAGAAAGAAATCCCTCACATTGCGAATGAAAATATTCGCAATAAAACGATAGAGAATATAAAAATGATACGCTCAGGCGCAAGCAGGGATTTTTACGTATAATTATCATGGTTGAATTTTATTAATATTTTCCATATAATATGTCTAATACAACATACGGAGTAAAATATGAAATTTTTCAAAATCTTTCTTTTATTGGCGGTTTCTATTTCGATTTTTATCAGTTTATTTTCCTGTAAACATGAAAATACAGACGGGCTGCGTTTCGGCTATCCTTCGGAACCAAGAACGCTTGACCCTTTAAGCACATCGGGCACAGCAGACGGCAGAAGTATTCTTTTTAATGTCTTTGAAGGACTTGTAAAGCCGAACGCCGAAGGAGTTTTAATGCCGTGTATCGCTGAATCATGGACAATTGAACAGGACGGATTAGTATATATTTTTCAAATCAAAAATGATATTTATTTCCATAACGGCAATTTGCTTACTCCGTTGGACGTTAAGTTTACGCTGGAAACAGGAAGAGACGCTGGTATGGATGGATTAAGAGATATCAGCGATGTGACGATAACAGGCGAACATGAAATAAAAATTACTTTAAAAACACTGGATCCTGAATTCCTTCCGTATTTGACAGTTGGTATTGTAGAAAATAACAATAATGACCGTGAAAAAAATATAAACGGAACAGGTCCTTTTAAAATTGAAAGTTATACGCCGCTTAATAATCTCGTGCTTGTAAAATTCGACAAATACTGGCAGAAAGGTTTACCTCATCTTGACAAGATTACAATAACTTTCTTTTCCAATTTCGATTCTCTTATTTTAAGTTTAACCAGCGATAATATTGACGGCGCTTTTTTAACAGGGGATATGGCGGCGAAACTTGATCACAGACAATTCGATGTTTTTAATAACAGATCAGCAGGCGTGAATTTAATTGCGCTTAACAACGCTGAAAAACCTCTTGATGATGTACGCGTACGGCGCGCCATTAATTACGGCATCAACGTAAAAGAAATAATTGATACCGCGTTTTTTGGATCAGGAATTCCCTCAAGCAGTCCTGTTATTCCGGGATTGCCTGTCTACTATGACGGTTCTCTGTCTTATTATGATGATTCGGTATTTTATCCGTATAATCCTGATTTGGCGCGTGAATTGCTTTCCGAAGCGGGATTTAACGATTCAAACAGACTCTCTCTGGAAATAACAGTTCCTTCAAATTATACAATGCATGTTAATACAGCGCAGGTAGTTGTCCAGCAGCTTTTAAATATCGGTATTAACGCCACGATTAAATTAGTTGACTTTGAATCCACATGGCTTAAGGAAGTTTACAGAAATCGTAATTATCAAGCTACCATTATTTCTCTGGACAGCACTACTGTTTCTCCCAGAGGTTTTCTTGCACGTTACAATTCACAGAGCAGCGGCAATTTTATAAATTTTAACAACGCAGAGTATGATCGTGTTTACAATTCCATTAAAACAGAACTTGACGGCAACAAGCGCATAAACCTTTATAAAGAAGCGCAAAGGATTATTTCAGAAAACGCCGCAAGCGTTTATCTTCAAGACATTGTTTATTTTATGACCTTTCGTAAAAACAAATACGCGGGCACTTTGGATTATCCATTATACGTCATTGATTTTTCCACAATATACAGGAAAAATGAAAATTGAATTTTATCGCAAGAAGGCTGATAATCGCTTTAATTACTTTATTTCTTGTGTCGATGTTATGCTTTCTTGCTTTTAGTGTTATAAAAGGCGATCCCGCTACCAGTTCAGGCGGAATATACGCGACGTCCGAGCAGCTTGATGAATTACGCAGACAGATGGGATTGGATCGAAATATAATAATCCGCTACTTTGACTGGTTAATTAATTTTATAACAGGAAATACCGGCAATTCGTATAATTACCGCGGCGAAACCATTTCTTCATTAATTTCACAAAATCTTCCGGTTACGGTCTCGCTTGCACTGCTTTCTTTATTCTTTATTATAATTATTTCATTAGCGGCATCTGTCTTTACAATAAAGAAAGAAGGAAGCCTGACTGATAATATTATTAATTTTTTTACGGCGGCAGGCATCAGCATCCCGGGATTTTTTTTGGGACTGTTATTAATATTCGTATTCGGTTATACATTCAGAATATTTATTCCGGCGAATTTACTTCTTCATGATGAAAACTTTTTTAACTTTCTCGGGGCTCTTTGTTTTCCGGCGCTTGCTATCGCGATTCCAAACGCCGCGATATTAACCAAATTTTTAAGAAGTTCCATTTTCAATGAATTGAACAGCGATTATGTCAGAACCGCGAAAAGCAAAGGAGCCGGGCGTCTTTATATACTTCGCCGTCATGTTTTAAAAAACGCGTGTCTTCCTGCAATTACAATGCTTGGAATGATAATCGCGGAAGTATTTTCAGGCAGCATTATTATCGAACAGGTTTTTAATATTTCAGGAATAGGGAGACTTCTTATAACGGCAATAAACACAAGAGATTATCCTCTTATTCAGGCGCTTATGGTATACATCGCATTCCTTGTTGTTTTTGCAAATACGCTCGCAGATATCGTTATTATGATAATTGATCCAAGAATTAACCAGGCAAGGAAAATTAAATGAAACTTAACCGGCATTTAATTTCTGGAGCCGTAATAGGCGCTTTTGTAGTTTTAATGTCGCTTTTAAGCTTCATTTGGGTTCCTCATGATTACAACAAAATAGATCATAACCTAAGGCTTAAACCGCCTGATTCACAACATTTACTGGGAACTGATAATTTCGGCAGAGATATTTTTTCGCGTATCATGGCGGGAGGAAGGAACTCTCTTCTTCTTGCTGTTTGCACAGTAACTGGAGCCGCGGCGGCAGGCTGTATATTGGGACTTCTTGCAGGTTACATGGGAGGAATGACTGAAGAAATTATTATGCGCTTTATAGATACTCTAAGCGCTTTTCCGGGAATTGTTCTCGCTCTTTTATTTGTCGCCGTGATGGACAATAATCAATTTAGTTTATTTTTGGCGCTAATTATTCTTTTTACGCCAAGCTACACCCGCATTATCAGGACAGGCGCGCTTCAATACAAGAACTCGATCTTTGTTCAGGCGGAGAAACTTTTAGGAGCCGGTTTTTTTCGCATAACATTTATTCATATACTTCCTAACCTGACTCCATCGCTTTTATCCGCATCTGTTATTGGGCTCTCTAACGCAATACTCGCTGAATCCGCAATGAGCTACCTTGGAATGGGTATTCAGCCGCCCGACCCTTCATGGGGACGAATGTTATTTGAAGCTCAAGGCTGGTTTTTCACAGCTCCATGGTATTCTATTTCGCCTGGTATTTTTATTATGCTGACTGTGATCGCTTTTCATCTTTTAGGCGAAGGGTTCAAGCAGGCATTGATTCACCGCGGTTCGGGAGGAAATAATGTCTAGCCTGCTTGATGTAAAAAATTTATGTGTCTGCGTAAAAAAAGACAATCATTTTTTAAAAATAATCAATGATATCAGTTTTTCAATTAATGAAGGAGAAATACTCGGCATTGCGGGAGAATCGGGCTGCGGCAAGAGTATGACAGCTCTATCAATTTCAAACCTTCTTCCCAAAGCGGTGCAAATTACAAGCGGTGAAATTATTTATAACAATCAATCGTTAACAAATCTTGGTGAAAAAGAAATGCGCAGGTACAGAGGCAGCGAAATATCCTTTATTTTCCAGGACGCAAAGCAGGCACTGAATCCAATTATGAAAATTGGAAATCAAATAACAGAAAATCTTGAAATGGAAAGAAGCAAAACAGAGCGCGGCTTTTTTAGAAATGACAAGAAAAACAATAAAATTAAAGCTTTGGAAATACTCAGTACTCTGGGTTTCCCTGATCCGCAAAAAATTTTTAACGCTTTTCCTCATCAGCTTTCAGGCGGAATGTGCCAAAGAGTAATGACAGCTATCGCGCTTGTCCGCTGTCCCAAACTTTTATTAGCTGACGAACCTTCCAGCTCTCTTGACGAAGAAAGCCAGGAAAAATGCCTTTCCCTTCTTTTAAAAATGAATCAAAGCAGCAAAATGTCCCTTTTAATTATTTCTCATGATCTTTCCATTATTAGAAACTTCTGCAGCCGTTTTTTAATTATGTACGCCGGAAAAATTGTAGAAGAAGGACAATCTGACATGCTGTACTCACCCTTGCATCCGTACACTCATGCGCTTGTAAACGCGATTCCAAACAAAGAGAAACGCGGTACAAATCTCGCGAACATTCCCGGAAAAGTTCCGTCTGTAGAAGACATAATACCAGGTTGTCCATTTTCTCCCAGATGTTCAAAAGCGCAGGAAATCTGCAAAGAAACGTTTCCTCCTGTAAAAGAATTTGAAAACAGAAAAGTGAACTGCTTTTTTCCGATAACAGGAGAAGTAAATGACTGATAATGTTCTTCTTTCAATCAAAAATGTCTCCAATGTATACGTTAGCCGCAGGTTAAATTTATTTGGAAAAAAAGAAATAAAAAAGATTCTAAATAACATTAATTTGGAAATACGCCATGGTGAAATTTTCGGACTGACAGGAAAATCAGGCTGCGGAAAGACAACGCTTGCCCGCTGTATATTAAATCTCATTGATTACGAAGGAGAAATAGAAGCTGAAGGAAAAAAACTCAATGCGGCGAAATTTCAAGCGCGCCGCGCAAAGAAGTTCACCGCCCAGATGATTTTTCAGGATCCGGGTGCTTCTTTAAATCCCGTAAAAAATATCGGCTGGCTTATAGAAGAGCCTCTTGTCATTCAAAAAACGGGAACAATGCAAAATCAGGCGAAGTTCACAGCGCAGGAACGTCAAAAGAAAGTTGATCAAATGCTTTTAAAAGTCGGACTCGATTCATCATATAAAACCCGAAGAGCTCATGAACTTTCAGGCGGTCAAAAACAGCGCGTCTGTATCGCCAGAGCTCTTATTCTAGAACCGCGCCTTTTAATCGCGGATGAAGCAATCAGTTCCCTTGACGTTTCCGCAGGCGTTCAAATATTGAATCTTTTTAAAGAATTAAATGAAAACACTGGGCTCGCAATACTTTTTATATCACATAACAAAGACGCTGTTGAATATCTTTGCGGCAGGGTCGCGGTAATGGAAAAAGGCGCTATTAGAAATATAATTTAAATATATGTTAATACACCATCGCGGCAAGAACGGCTTCTATCCATTTATTGGCTTCTTCAGCATTAAGCGCTCTGTAAGACAGAAACTCCATTAACGCCTGCCTGAAATTACCGGTAAAATAAAGCGTTTGTCCGAGATAAAAACGCGCTCTTGCTTCAATTTCTCTGGATCTTGGCAATGCCAAATAACGTTTTAAACTTTCGCGCGCTCCTTCCCAATCGAACTTAATAAATTGTTCGGTAACAATTTGAAAAAGAGCCGAATCCTCTCCCCCCGCAGGAGCCGCAAGATCATCAGTATAAACACGCGCTTTTTTTAAAACCAGCGGAGCTTTCTGCGGCATTTCTTTATTGCGAAGAAGAATTTCTGACTCGGCGCTTAACGATGTTTCAACGGGAATCTCCGTAATAAAAAAACTGTCAGGCATCGCGTTTTGCAGAGTCATGACAGGAAGAGGTATCGGACGCAGAGAACGCTCCATTGCCTGACTTCCCGAAATTGCTACCGGGTTTATAGTTGCGTTTACTCCGGGTCTGATACCCATATTACCGCTTGCGATTTCATCTTCAAAAATTAGCGCGTAATACCACGTGAGCCCGGGAATCGGATAATCAACAAATGGCGATCCTATCCTTGATCTTACGATAACAGCGTTTAGTAAATCACGGGGAGTTTGAATAGGACGCGTACTTCGGTATAAAATCGCGTTTTTTGGCTGACCTGCGATATTAAAAGTTATAACTACCTTGTCTTCTTCTCTTACTGCTCTCAGATTGTAAATACCTTCCTGCGGAACGTCTATTTCCGCTTCAAACAAGTCAGCATCTTCAGCCGATACTGACGTTAAACTTGCGCTGTTAACACGAGGAAGGATGATATCGTAACGCCGCCCGGAGGTATCGCTTGCAGCAACGTAATAGAAAAGATTTTCCATGTCGTCGGCGTCATCAACAAAAAACTGCTCTCCGTATCTGACAGTTATGGGTCTCAAATTCGCCGGAACAGAACCTGTAAACGGACGAGCCGACCTGAAAACATACACAGGTCCGCGCGCATCGGGAGAGTCCACCCAGGTAAGTCTTATCAAATTATTTCTGGCTTCAACATTGATCTGCGAAACATGAGGCGGCAAATCCCTCCTTTGCGAAGGAGACTGCGCCGCATTTTGAGCAAAAAGGGGCGCTCCTGCGGCAAAAATGAGAAGAAATAGTGCGGTAAAATACAGCTTTTTCACCTTATTATCATTTTAATTGATGAATATATTAAATTCCAGTGAAAATTCAAGTTTTTAACACGAACTATACTAACCAATGCGAACTATTATTTTAATATCTGTACTTTAACCGTTAATAATTTTTAAAATATCTACCGCTTTTGGCGGACAACCTTTCACATATGTTTTAAATCCTTGCGTACAATTTCCAATTCCAAAAAAATCGCTGCTGCTCTTTTCTTTAAAGCCTTGCCCTATGCAGATTTTTTTACCTTTCATCGAGCTTCCTTTACGATGCAGCGCGAAAATTAAAGCGGCGTAGCAAACGGAACAGGCTTCCCTCTCATCTATAATGTTTTGATATTTCTCCGCAATCCTTGGTACGCTTTGCGTACCTTGGCTTTTTACATCGCAAACAGGTTTTTGTTCCGCGTTAAGTTCAATTATTTTTGTATCCTTTGAATAATATTCACCGATTCCATATTTTTTACCGTATGAAAGATATCCGATATCGTTAATATTGTAACCGATTAACTGCGCGCAATAAGAATCTATCAAAAGCGGATTAAGACCGGCGATAATACGATTTGCTTCTACAGGAGTTCCGCCTTCTTCATAGCTAAGGTCTCCGCAGATACCGTCTACCACACAGAAATGCGTTTTTAATAATACGTTAAGCCCCGCGATCGGTTTATGAAGTCCCAGCGCATGGAAACGTCTCATCTCACTTTGCGGCATGCAGCCTTTTAAATTTTTCATACAGCAAGTCATGCGCGTCTGGCAATGCGCTTTTAGAACAGGAACGTTGATTAAAAAATCACTTTTAAGAGCAGTTTCGCTAATTTGATAATCAATGCCATCATGTCTTAATGAAATAAAATTATCATCTTTTAAATCTTTTAGGGGAACGCCGTATTTTTTCTGTAATGCTTCGTAACCGCACACTCTGAACGCTTGTTTTGTGCTGTGACCGCAGGCGGAGTTTTCTATAATATTAATATTTTTTATTCCAAAATCTTTAAGAAACTGAATAATTCCTTCTACTACTTCCGGGTGTGTAGTCGCTCCGCCGGATCCGGGCGTTCTACGACAAGGTTTGGCTTCAGAGAAACTGATAAATTTTTTTGAAGATATGTCTTTATATCAGAAGCGACAAGGGTGTCATAAGCGGTTTTAATATAATCTTTACCGTAATTTATTGTGAGCATGGAATTCCTCCTATTATTTTTTAATGATAATCAATAATCTCTACGTCAAAGGCATTGCTTCCTTCCCATTTAAAGCAAACTCTATATTGAGCATTAATGCGAATTGAATATTGCCCCTCTCTGTCTCCTGATAATTTTTCAAGATAATTGGAAGGAGGTACTTTTAAATCATCAAGCCTGCCTGAACGATTAATCATCGCAAGACGAATAATTGACGATTTTAAAATACTTACAGGAAACTTGCGGGAAAAGCCGGTATCAAAAATTTTAGCAGTTTCTTTGCATTTAAAGGATTGAATCATGGTTTCTATTTACAACATTGCAGCTTTTAAAGGAATTATCTTTTTAAGATCCTTTTGCAATTTACGCTTGGCGGCTATCCTTTCAAAGTCCATTTGTAAACCTGAAAAATAACCGTCTGTTAAGCCAAAGTATTTGCAAAGGCGCAAGTCAGTGTCCGCCGAAACGCCTCTCTTCCCGTTAATAATGTCGCTTAAACGGTTTTGAGGTATTCCAAGAGCCTTTGCAAGGCTATTTTGGCTGATATTCATAGGTTCAAGGAACTCAAG
>JGI24695J34938_10002837_pt1 | contig 12653 bp, 9 predicted proteins | sample TergutCo191P3_FD_34938 | JGI IMG/M metagenome (IMG submission 34938) | reverse complement strand
TTTTCCTTGCGAATTACCCTGAAAAACTCCTCATCGGTCGGGTTGCCTTCATTTGGCCACCCGCCTTCTATGTAATCAACGCCAAACTCATCCAAAAGCCGAGCGATTCTAATTTTGTCGTTAAGCGACAAGTTTATAAACCGAGCCTGGTTGCCGTCTCTGAGCGTGGTATCGTAGAGGGATATGAGCATTGTAATGGGAATATAGAAAAAGCTTGAACCAAGGTTCAGACCTTTGCTTTTCCGCTTATGCTGAACTCCATTTCTCCGACATGATTTAACTCAGGCGAAAACGCAAAAGTAAAATAATAAGTATAGCTTTCCGGTTCGGAAGAAACAATATCCTCTGCCGTTATTTGCCTGACATAATAGCCGTTCTCGCTTTTTATCTTCAAATATAATTCAGACATTTCGTTTGCGCATATAACTTTAAGCGTTATAATGCCGCCGGGAGACACAGTGCCGGTCCATTCAGGATCATCGCTAAAACTAACATAATTTGGAGGAAGAGCTTGACCGCTCACAAAAGTCAAGCCTGTGGTTTGCAAAATTGTGGATGACGAGCTTGATGAATTGCCAACAACGGAGCTTGAACTGATTCCCGAGTCATCGCAGGAACAGGCCGGACTATCGCCAGAGCAAGAGGCCAGAGCGAAAATAGCAGCTAAAGCCAAGGATTTAAGTAAATTCATAAAAAACCTCCTATGATATATAAATATATACTTTTTTGTCACAAAAAGGCTATTTTTCTTAAAATTTTCCCAAAATGTAAAAACAATGTGATATTCAAAGGTGTTTTTTGACAATTCCAAATCATGCAATTTCTACATTACTTTAATGAATAAGAAACCCTTCTTTTATGATATCACGTTACGTGATGCAAATCAAGCATTGGCTACTCCTTGGAATAAAGAGGAAAAAGAAGTTGTTTTTAAGCAGCTATTAAAGCTGGGAGTGCAAGGCATAGAAGTTGGCTTTCCCATTGCCTCTGAAATGGATTTTGAATCTTGCCAAAATTTGGCAGAGCTTGCAAATAAGCTCGGTACTCAAGTTGTTATATCTACACTCGCAAGGGCTAAAACCGCTGACATTCAAAAAGCGTGGGACGCAGTCAAAGCTGCTCCAAAGCCACGCATTCACACATTCCTTGCCATGAGCCCGCTTAGCATGGAACACGTATTGCAAATGGAACCCGCTGAAGTTAGAAAACAAGCAGTAGAAGCGGTGGCTTTTGCAAAGTCACTTGTCGGTGAAAAAGGCGATGTTGAATTTAGCCCGGAACACTTTGGCGATTGTGTTGAAAATATTGACTGGGTTGTAGAGTCGCTGAAAGAGGTAGCAAAGGCCGGAGCTACTACCATTAACTTGCCGAACACCGTGGAAAGATACAGGCCCATGCTATTTGTGGACATGGTTCGCACGGTTGTTGATGCATTGCCGAAAGACATCACCGTTTCCGTTCATTGCCACAACGATTTGGGCATGGCTACCGCCACAACCGTAGAAGGCTACTTTGCCGGAGCTGCGCAAATGGAATGTGCATTGAACGGCCTTGGCGAACGTTCGGGAAACACAAATATGTACGAAGTTGCCGTTGCGCTGCACAACTGCGGCGTTAAAATGGATATGAACCTCGGCGAGATTTACGAAACCGCCCTGCTAACAAGCAAATGGGCTAAAGTTCCAATTTACTCAAAAGCTCCGCTCATAGGCATAGAAGCCGTTGCGCACAGAAGCGGCATTCACCAAGACGGTGCTTCAAAAACCAAGAACATGAAAAAAGGAGCCTACAGGCCCATAGACTACTCGCTCATAGGCAGGCACGAAAACGATGTGCTGGCATTCACAAGCCAAAGCGGAAAAACCGCCGTTTACGAAATCTTAAGTCACAACGGTTACCCCGTTGACCTTGACGAAGCTGCGGAACTCCAGCCCGTGCTAAAAGAGATAAGCGAGCGAGAAGGCGAGCTCTCGGATTCACGTATTTTAGAAGTATTCAGGGAAAAATGCTGCAACTTGAACGGCAAAATTATTTTCAACACCATAGACGTTATCCCCGGAGAAAGCCGCTTTGTGTTCAAATTCACCAAAGACTCAACCGCTTGCGAAGAATCCATCTCCGCAGAAGGTCCCATAGAAGCTGCGCTTTTGCTCTCTCGCAAAGTTGGGCTGCCGGTTGAGCTCAACAGCTACAAGCAAAGCGTTGTGAGCGAGGCAGATAAACTATGGTCAGGCAGAGCACTTTCAGAGATATCACTCTCGGCAAACGGAAAAACCGTTATAGGCAGAGGAGTTTCCAGCGACACGCTCGTTGCGAATATGCGAGCTGTATTCGGAGGAATAAATAAATTGTATGCGTAAAAATATTTTAAGAAAAATCCCCGCCATTGTGGTTATGATAGGAATTACCGTACTTTCCGCCATGCCAGGCAATGATCCTTTCTTGAATGCTTTTCATTTCAGCGATAAAATAAAACATTTCATAGCCTATTTTGCTCTGGGAATGTCGCTTTGTTTTTGGACACCCAGCAAAAAATGGCTTGCAAAACCCATTATTCACGGCATAATTGTAGTTTTTATATGCGTAGTTTTCGGAATTTTCGATGAATACCATCAATCATTTGTTCCCGGGCGCAAGGGAAATGATTTGGGAGACTTAGCTGCGAACACCATTGGCGGATTAGTTACGCCTTTTTTATATTTTTTAATAATTCGCTGGCGAGCGTCAAAAAAGGGTTAAGCACTAGAACTTATCCAGCTTGTGCAGTTTTGGCGTTTTGCGGATGAGGCGGAAACTTCCGTAACTAGCTCTCTTGGCTATTAATTTGGGTTTTTGTTCAATATCCTTGCATGTCCAATCAGCTTCTTCTTTACCAGACTCTCTTTTTTTGAGTGTACATATTTGAGATTCGGATGGCATTCTCATTGTCTGCACAACCGTCATTATTTTTTCCATAAAAACACTCTCTGGGCACTTGTTGCAACCAGAAAATCCAGCATCGTAATATTCATAGTGCATGCCGCTATAAGTTGTACCAGTTCTACGTGCCATAACCCGCTCGCCAGCTATGCCCATCATATCATAAAGCCCGAATCTGTTGGGAAGTAACTGTGCAACTGGTTTTAAGCCAATAGGGCGTACCCAAGCATAGCGAGAAACAGTAAGCGAATCTTCCTGATTACCCCAATAATAGTCCGTGGAAGCACCGGCACGCATCAAAAAAGACCATTCGTCATCAAACGGCAGCCGATAACCCGAAGCTGATGTATCCACTGCAAGAAAAGTATTAGAAGCATCAACTGCATAAGGGTTGCCTAAAAGTATAAGATTTTTGGCATATTTGTTTTTATAGCTGCGAATATCCACTACGAGGTATGCGGTATCCAAACCCTCACTTTTGGAACGTTCATTCGCAAATTTCCAAGCAAAATGCGACTCCGGTTGTGGCAATTTAGAGTTTTCAATCTTTTCGGGATATACTGATGAATTGTAAGTTCTTTTTTCTACAATATTACCGTTCTTATAATAGTAATGAGCATCCCCCATCGTGAATTTGGTTTTATCTACGATAAGCGGTTGATTGTACGATCTGCTTTCATAATTTCCTGGCAATATATCAAAACGCCAAGCTATTGGGCTGGAATTAATGATAGATTTTATTTTATCGTAATCCGGTACCCACATTTTATGCGAATAATCTCCCATTTGTATATAGCTTTGGTCAACCAAAATTTGAATTGTGTCTATACGACCATTGGTTTCCACAAACAATATGTTGAAAGCTCCGGCAATATTAGGAGCTTGAACGGAAAGACAATTTTCTGCATTTAAAGATACGGAATACTCACTAATCCAAATACCATCAATCTTTTTATCGGGGCAAATAGCAAAAGTCTCTTTTCTTGATACTTCAATATACGCTCCTATTTTTGCTTTGTAGCGGTAGCGGGAACTTGGCTTAGAACCGCTACTTTTTTGCATAGAAGCCACATACAATTTCGTATGTGGATTATCACCTTTAATTTGCTGTGTTTTTTCTGGTAATTCCTGCAACTCCGCCTCAAATGTGAAAATGCGGGTTCCCTGCAGATCGTAAACGCCATATTTTTCGCCAGCGAAAGCGAGATGCGATAGAACCAAGAAAAATACCAAACCTATTTTCATAAAACCTCCTATCTTACGGCTCTCTATATATAAAATCAGGAGATGCGCAATTTATCTTAAAATTAACCCCCTGCAAACATTCCCACTGAAATTCTTGCTTACCATTTTTATAACTATTAACGCCTCTTTTCTGCAATATACGATTTGTTCCATTATTGGCATAATGCATTAAATTTGAACTAAGATTAACATCCTCTAGTCCCATGGTATGACCCAATTCATGAAGTGCTACTGTTTTCGTAGCATTCAAACTTCCTTGCCAAGGTAATATGGCTGTGGTAACTTTCTCATTAGGTTTTCTAATTGTTTCTGCTCCTCTTCCAAAGGAAATTTCTCCTATATTTTGTTCCTGACCTAAAGCTTTTGCATTTTTTTCCGCAAATACTGCGCACTCTGGGTGTGCATTATCTATGGTAGCCAGTTCCATGTCTCCATCATCATACACCAGAAACCAAGCTTTTTCGTACCAACGCACAGTTATTCCATGTATTATCCTATCAGTACAATTTAAATCTGGTGAGGTGTTTGGCAAGAGTTCTAATACAATATTTATATTTTGTAATCTAGTAGGATCTTGGTCAATATCTGGGCTACCACAAATTTCAATGTTTTCCAGAAAATTTTTTCCTTTTTTCAAAGGCCAAAAACGTTTAACTGGAGAATCTACTTGAATAACAGCATTTCTATTTGGAAATGCTGTTTCTTCCATTTCATTTATGACTTTACCTATATCGCCTTCAGCACACTTGACAAAATCATAAGCATAATCGTCATAATTGCCTCGTGCTCTAGAAAGAATATAGGGTCTTTTTGTATTAGATAAATAAACGGCGTCCCTTTTATAATTAGTTATGACATTATATTCCACAATAGCTTGATTATAAACATTGTTAAAATCATTCCAAAAGGAATTACGGTCTGAGTACATAAATTCATACTGAGAAGCTGATGAATTTCCGAAAGTATAAACATAAAAATTATAAGTTTTCCATGGATAGCGATGTATATATAATTTTTGAATTATCTTTAAATTTGTCCAATCTTTTTTTTCTTTACAAAGAGCTATTTCCTTTCTTAAAAAATTAACTTCAATTTTTAAAGTATGTTCTTGCATTTTGTCTGCTGGAATATATTCTAAATCACTTAAAAGGGCTCCATCTAGATCACAATAAAAATAATCAAAATCTTCTGCTTGCACTTTATCTGTGAGAACCTTGACATATCCAATTTGATCCCTAGGAAGAGAAATATGCACAACATCACCATCGGAATCAAAACCATAAACATGATTTGTATGCTTTTGGAATCCTTCTACGACTCGTCCAGAAGGTGTAGGTGTAAAATTTTGACCTTCTTTATCATCAACTGGTCCTAAATCTATATCTCCTGAACAAGAAGTAAATAACCATGTAACTACTAGACAATAAAATATTCTTATCATTTAAGTACCTCATATCTAAAACGATCTGTGACGTTTTTAACATATATAACAATTATGTTATCATACACTCCCTGATCATCAGGATCTTGGGAAAATAAAATTAAATGTCCATGCTCAGCAGCATTATAGCCAGGTCTAATGGCATGTATAAGCGTTGAGAATACATATTTCTTGTCTCTTTCGCCATATCTATAAAATGGTATGTCTATAGGTTTGGTATCTGGATACGCCGTTGCTGAACTATCTAGTAACGTAATGCGTACCATAGCCTTGGTTCTTTTCGTCTTATCATGCTTTTTCACCAAACGCATTATAATCCTGCCGTAACCAATATAGTCCTCTAAATTCTGACCCGAAAAACTCGAGAATAAGTGTCTTGCAGGTGTAGCGTTCTTAAGATTCCCAAAATTCCAAGTCATATACTGAAACACCTCGTCTTCATCGCTATAATCCGCATACGCCCCCATAGCAACCTCATTGCCCCTCTCCGTCCCAATCAAATCCAACTCAAGCACCCCATCTGCCTTGCTGCCCTTAAGCGCAGGAGACTTGTCTGCCAATATAAGCCCCGCATCGTAGCCAAAAAAATATGTTGTTCCAGATGGATTCTTAGCGTCAATGAACTGCGGATCACCAGATATGTTGCCTACACCAGCCCTCGCCGAAGGAAAAGAACTGTGTTGTGCAGACCAAGATACCGGAATGCCACCGCCTGTATTCTGCCAAAAAATTGAATTGGAAACGCTGCCGGAATTCCCGCTGAAAGCATTGCCGCCGCCTGACTCATTGCTCACAACAGTCGCATTCCAAACAGAAGCGCCATTCGCATAAAACGCCCCGCCTGCTCCCTGACTCTTGTTGCCATGAAACACAGCATTGGCAAGCCTAAGACCGCCATGAACAGACAAACAGCCGCCTTCCTGCTTGGAAGTATTTTTAGAACAGACCAAATTCTCAATCTCCGCATTGCCATCTATGAAAGCCGCACCACCCTTATTGCCCTTGCCACTCTCAAACAACAACACTTTGCCTATAAACAAGCCTTTTCCGCCATAATGCACAGCACCGCCATCACCATTGGATTCGTTCTGCGTAAATGCCATGCTCAAAAGCTCAAGTCTTTCTGTCGAGGCCTTGAGAGCTCCGTCCGTACCGCCTGTTATGTGCAATCCTGTAACACGGCGAGGGGACTTGCCAGCTATCTCTATGGGATTATTACCGACATTCAAAACCGGAACTTCTGAAAAAGAAGACAACTCCCAAAACGGCTTCTCAACACCTACAAGCTCCAAGCCAACAGGAAAAATACTTTGCTCTTTGGGGACTTCCCAAACGCCACCAGTCATTTTTATCTCCAAGCCATCTCTCTGAACTTCATCCAATGCTTGAGAAAAAGAGCGCAAGGCCGTTTCCGCTGAATTGCCATGGCAATTTGACACGCAGGGTGAATTGGGATTCCAGTAAATGCGGTGGCTTGATGTTTTGCTGAACGCAAATTCATAAACGCTTGAAAATGCCTCTGAAGGGAAATCGGAAACGAACGGGCGGGATATTCTGACGGAAACCTTTTGCAAAGTCTTCTCCAAACTTACATTGCGACTTTCCTTGCCATCAACTCTGACATCAAAATTCTGGGCATAAACATACATGTCTATTGAACCTATATTAATTGGCAGCGCAGAACGATAACGAAAAATGCTTTTGTTGTAGAAAGGTCCAAAATTGTACTCGCTGTGAGAAATTTCCTCCGCACGGGGCTCAGCAGACACTGTTGACTGAGGTTCCATCTGGAAATGGCTTGCCTCTATTCCGCCTACCAAATGGCTTCTGGGAGCAAGGCGGACACGGCTACTGGGAGCAATGAAACGACCGAAAAACTTGCCGTCAGTTCCTATGTCCACGCTGCCGGACGCAACACGCCATTCTATCTCGCTCGGATTGCCGCCTGTTATGGAAAATGCATTCCTGTCCGCAAATCTTATACCATTGAGAACATAAATTTTCACTGGGCCATTGCTTAAATCAAAATGCCATTTCACATCTGGCTCCGTATGGAGAGATGAGAACGCATAAGAGCCGCTTTGAAGGCGAACGGTGGAACGGGCATCTATGCGAAGAGAGCCATACGCTCCGGGAAGCAGTACTTCATCTGAGCCTATTGCTACAAATTTGTCATGGCTGCCTGCCGAAAAGTTTCCAATTACAGTGCTTGCGTATTCGGTTTTCGCCTTGACTTCTTTGCCTATTACTATGCCATTCTGCTTTGAGCAAGAAGTGGGAAAGCTTAAAACTCCTATTATAGTGGCTCTTTCTCGCAGAAAGCACTTTATGTTCGCAGACACATTGTCGTAAACTTTAGTGTCTGCCCCTATCTCAAGAACACCGCCGTATATGTCACCGCCCAAAGTCTTGGTGTAGTCAGAGAGATGCACCGTGTCCGCTGATATAAGATAATCATTGAAGGAAGCAGCATTGGCCACTGATGCGCAAAAAAGTAACAAAAAAATTGAATATCTATTAAGCATCAGCTACAAATATAGCATTATTTTTTGACCTTGTCAAGGGTAACTCTTAATTTGTGCCTCAAGATGGGATTTTTTCATAATAGTTCGCTGGCGAGCGTCAAAAACTTAGGGGATTTTTCGTCTCCCAACATTCTCGCAATCTCAGAAACACGTTGCTCTTTGCCAAGCGGTTCAATCGTTGTATAAGTGCGATGCCCTTCTTCAATTTTTCTAACACAGAATTGCCCGTTCGCAAGCGCAGCAACCTGATGCAAATGCGTGATTGTCAGCACCTGATGATATTTGCCGAGCTCCTGCAAACACTCCCCTATTTTATGCCCAACTTCGCCGCTAATGCCGCTATCAACCTCGTCAAAAACCAAAATAGGAACCTTGTCTCGCTCTGCCATTGTTCGCTTAAACGATAGCAAAACTCTGGAAAGCTCGCCTCCGCTCGCCGATTGCCTTAACGGCTTCTCGCCTTCGCCCTTGTTCGGCGCAATCCAGAACTCTCCTTGCTCCGCACCGTTTGCGCCAAGCTCCGCAGAAGTCCAATGCGTAGAAAACACCGCCGTTGGCATAGAAAGCGCATGCAGCCTGTTCTCCACCTCAGCGTCAAGTTTTTTTGCGCCGGCAAGTCTTTTTTTAGAGAGCTCTGCACATATTTTTTCAAGTTCGGCACGAATTTTATTTGCGGATTTTTGCAATTCTTCCACATCAGAATCGGAATTTTCTAAAGATTCCAACTCATGCTTTCTCTTTTCTCTAAGTTCTATAAGCGAATTTAAATCCGTTTTATATTTGCGCTTGAGTTTTTGTATAAGAGCTATGCGGGTATTCGCTTTTTCTATTTGCTCAGGACTGTAAACCTCTTGTTTGCCTAGTTTCTTGAGCTCCAAAACCAGATTGCTAAAGTAATCCTCTGCGCTCGCTGCCGCATCGCTTTTGGGTGCATCGCTACATTTGCCTTCTAGTTTTTGCAGTTTTGAGACCAGTTCGCCCAAAAGATTTGAAATCCCGGTTTCACCTATTAAAAGCTCCAAGCACTCGTTTGTCATTTTGCGTTTGAATTCACCTCCGGCAGATTCCTGCACAATGCGCTCACATTCATCTTCTTCGTTTGGACGTAAATTTGCATTTTTGAGTTCGTTCAGTTGGAATTGCAAAAATTCTTTTTGCTGCGCAATGCTCTCAGCGTTTTGCTTGCACTCCTCTATTTTTTTATTTATTGCGCTAAATTTTTCAAAAGTGTCCTTACATTTTTGCAAAAGCTCTTCGTTTCCGCAATAAGCATCTATCAGTTTTTGCTGAGACTTAACATCTTTTAAAAGGGTTTGCTCGCTTTGCCCATGCAGTTGCACCAGCATTTCTCCGAGTTGGAGCAAGTCGCTTTGGCTCGCCATTACTCCATTTGCACGAGCCTTACTTTTGCCGTTGCTGAAAATTTCCCTCTGAATTTCAAGTTCACCGTCTTCAATATCTATTTCTCTCGCTTCTAAAAATTCCTTAGCTTCCGGCAAACCATCTATATCAAAGCTTCCTCTTATCACCGCAGAGTCTTCGCCGTTCCTCACCATGCCTGCGGTCGCTTTTGCGCCGCATAAAAGTTTGAGCGCATTCAAAAACACAGATTTTCCGGCTCCTGTTTCACCTGTTATTGCCCAAAATCCGTTGAAGAACGAAATTTCCGCATTTGCGATTAGAGCTAAATTTTTAATTGAAATCTGTTTTAGCATACCAAAGTTTTAGCTTCGCAGTTGTTCCAAAGGTGCCAAAGTCATATTTGGCATACGCCGGTCTATCAGCGAAAACCTTTTCTGTGCTGTAAATAGAGTTATAAAAGTAAAGGGACTGGGGAATTAGCATGGGAGATCCCAGCCTAAATGCAAACTCAGTCTTGCCTTTGCGCATGCCGTTTGTGACCTGCAGTTTCAGGGTATCTCCTCCGCAGAAAACGAGATTCGGGTGCAAGCCATGCTCATTTACGTAAGCAGTGTCCACTCTGTAACTCTCCACGATTCCTTCGCTATCATATACATACACAGGTAACGGAAGCCCGAATTCACTACCGCTGAGATCAGTCTGTTTTGAAAAAAGCAACAGTTGCGCAAACACCACGGTTTTATTGATATTTATTTCATCAACAATAGACACTAAAAGCGATTCTCTAACTCCGGCATGCAAGCATTGCTCGCAATCATCGGTAATTACCGTTTTTTGAGCGGCACGTACCAGCCTCGGTATATCATCAGTTAACGGCCTGAATATGCGCAAAACAGTATTATTTTCGTGCAATCTCATTGCTACCAGCAATCTAAGGGTATCGGATTTAGAGCCTATTTTCGGCATGTGTTCCGGCATCTCAACATAGAATGTATCTTTTGCCCATTTAAATGTCACTGGGGCTGACTCCATAGATTCGGTAGAGGGAAATTTGAGCCAAAGGGTATCGTGCAGAAATTCACTCTCTTTTTGCCAATATACCGTGGCTGTAAGCTCGTTAAAATCAAAATCCTTAAAAAGACTGTCCGTATCTGATCTGAATCTCCATATCTGCGGAATTGAATCTGTGGTCTCAAAGCCAAAATAAAGAGTATGTTCCATTCCGTTTACATTGCCAAGCGCACCGTAAGAGCCAAGCAAGTAGGCAGAGGCATCGAAACCGGGAGTAAATTTCACCGAAACATCTATTGTAACAGGCTCCATGCCATAAGAGGCCGCAATATCATGGTCGTCAAACCATTGCTTTAATGCAGTGGATTCGTCAGAAGAAGAACACGCCATAAAGATGGCACACAGGAATAAGGTTAGGAGCAGACGTAACATCGTAGAGGGAATATAGAAAACTTTAATGCGTACTCAGCTTCTTAATCCTTCTTAAAAAATAAGTTTTTGGATGGTTCCTCACCGTTATTCTCCAGCAAAGCGCATTGCCAAAAAGGATAATGCACCAAAAACCGAACAGCAAAAACATTATCATCGGAAAAACCGCAAGAGAACCGTAAAAAAGCGACCACTTCGCAAACATGCTGGCCATCACAAATATCATCGCAGTGATAAAGCCGAATATTGCCCCATAAGTGAAAGCAGTGGAAATAACAGCGGGAAACCATCTCCTTTTTGTTTTTTCAATAAAAGCTCTCCAAAAACCATAATCAGATGGAACATAAGGCATATAACAATACAACGCCCACAAACCTGCCAACGCAAAAGAGAGCAAAACCGTTGGAATGCTGAGATCCAGCAAGAATTCTCCGAATTTGCCAAAAGACAGGCTGTGTGTCAAAATATTTTCCAAAACACTCTGCATATAATGCAGCAATACACCGCAAATAGCTATACCACCCGCAAACAAAAGCAAAAACGGAATGAATATAGCCGCTTTTTGCCCATATCCTCTGGTTTCATTTACGCCCCAAACTATATTCATATTGCTTTCTATGGTGTCTATAGCCAAAATAAAAGTCACCAGCAATCCGAGACCACCTATTATCCCCAGAGAACCTAGGCTTATTCCCTGAGCTTGAATAAGAAACGGCATCACATTTTCCAGAATCAAGTCTGTCATGGCATTGAGATCTATAGCATTGTCAAGGGAAAGCAAATGCAATATATGGTTTATATAAGGCAGCACTTTTTCTAAAATTTCCGGCAGCAACACCGGCAAATGCGCTATAAACAACTCACCCACGCCAAGCGACAAACTTATAGAAGATAGCAGAATCATCAACGGCACAACCGCTAAAAGCGAAGTATAAGCGAGTGCCGTAGCCCGTATGGTGCAATGCTCAAGCAAAAAAATGCGCAAACTGTCGTAAACTATGCGAAACGGCAAAGGCAGCTTGTTTATCAGAATATCAAGCTTTTCCCAAAGATCAATGTCTTTTCTTTCGTTGCGCAACACTTGTATATAAATATATAAATTTCTACATTATATTCATGAAATTAGCTCTTACATTTGACGATGTACTCCTGATACCGGGAGCTTCCGATGTTTTGCCCACTCAACACACTTCTTTGAAAACAGAAATCGGCAAAATAAAACTCAATATTCCCATTTTAAGCGCTGCTATGGACACTGTTTCAACCGCACCACTCGCAATTTCGCTCGCTTTACAGGGTGGAATTTCCGTTATACACAAAAACATGAGCATAGAAAACCAGGCCAGCGAAGTGAGAAAGGTAAAAAGATGGCAATCCGGCGTTGTACTGGACCCAATAACACTGGACGCAAACGAGCCCATATCCAAAGCTCTTGAAATCTCGGCAAAACAGAAAATCAGCGGCTTTCCTGTGCTTTCCAAAGGCAAACTGGTTGGCATAATCACAGGCAGGGATTTGCGCACAGTGACAGATCTCAGCATAAAGGCAAAAGATTTGATGATTACAAAACTCATCACTGCCTCGCCCAAAGTATCGCTTGCAAAGGCAAAGGAAATTCTAAACACAAACCGCATTGAAAAACTGTTGCTGGTGGACAATAAAAACCACTTAAAAGGCTTGATAACCATTACGGATATTCTTAAAAGAGAGTTTAACCCCGA
>JGI24695J34938_10002836_pt1 | contig 12657 bp, 10 predicted proteins | sample TergutCo191P3_FD_34938 | JGI IMG/M metagenome (IMG submission 34938) | reverse complement strand
ATCAGGGCTTGCCCCTCGCTTGTGTGTTCGCCGCCGCTTGCGGCGGCGATTGTCTAAAAAAGCCTAGTGCTACCTTTTTAGACACATCTGACACTGACACAAGAATAATAGGAGATTAAAGAATGGGTCAACCACAATTGAAAGAAAATTTTCAAACTCAACAACATTATCAACATCAACAACCAACAGAACAAAAGAAATTCAAGAAATTAGACACCTTTTCACGCTCGTGGATATTGACGCAATCAGCCGAGAAAGCAACGCAAGAAGATTTGGAAAAAGCACTGTCAAAATACACATGGGTGGGTCAACTTGAAAAGGGCGAAAAAGGCGGAGAGCAAGGATATTTGCACTATCAAATTTATATCGAAAATGTGAGAACAATTCGCTTTTCAACGCTCAAAAACAAACTCCCAAATGCCCATATTGAGGAGCGGAGAGGAACAAGGCAACAAGCCTATGACTATGTGACAAAAGAGAGAACAAGGGTCGGCGAGGTCATTGGCAATGGCGAAATTCGCCTTGAGGAGGAGCAAGGCAAGCGAAACGACCTTGACGGCATCACAATGCTACTCGAGGAAGGTGCTAATTTAGACGAAATACGAAACGCATTCCCAAAGCAATTTGTTCGCTATGGCAACGGAATTGAACGCTTTAAAAACTCACTCATTGAGCAAGAGCAACGCTCATTTTTGAAGAAGTATCGTGACATGAAAATAACCTATATTTGGGGCGATAGCAGAGTTGGAAAATCACGATATGTCAACCTAAAATATGACTACGAAGTCTACTCAATCGGCAACTACGACAAAGGAATGTGGGATTTATATAATGGCGAAAAAGTAGTGCTATTTGAAGAATTTCATAGCGACATCAAAATAAACGATATGTTGCGTTGGCTTGACGGGAACCCAGTCCAACTGTCAGCAAGGTATCGTAACAAAATAGCCTGCTTCAATAGGGTCTACATCACAAGTAACGAGCCACTCTCAAAACAATACCCAAACATTCAAACAGAAAAGCCAAAAACCTATGAAGCGTTTTTGAACAGAATAAACTACATTTGGGAAATAGGCAAAACCTCTGCCCCAGTTTCCGCAAAGCCAGACAAAGGCGGCAAAATGTCAGTCGAACAAATAACCGCTTTTGGAGCAGTTGACTTAGATATTTTTTAGTAATTGAATTTAGGAGTATTAGGAGAGTTGGGGCAATAGAAAAACCATCAAAGGTGGTCACAGACTTGTTTTGCTCTAAGGCAGATCAAAACAAGTCTTGGGTGGGTCACAAAAATATTTGAAAATTAAAGGAATTTAAGAAAAATGAGGAAACAGAGAAAGGAAGAAAAAAATATCTACATCAGCAATGATTTCATAAAAAACTGTGCAAGAGCCTTTGCACATGACTTAATTGCGTTACAGCGAAAACGGCGGTGACATGAAGAACATCACCGCCAACAAGGTCTATGGGTTTTTAGGGAAACTAGACGAGAAAAACAGACAGTCACGAAAATAATTTTTAGGCTTTGTGTTTTAAAATAGATTTTTTATAGATAGTTTTTTCTTTGACAAAACAACAAATAATGTGCTAGACTAAATAGTGTTAAATAATGTTTTGGTCAAGAAGTCACTAATGAAGATAGTATTTCTTAATCAAAATGTTACTTTTATTTGCATTGCAAGAGCATAGGAGGAAATTATGGATGTAAAAAATTATAGTATACATGAAGTTCTATCACACGACACTTCTTTTTATATACCACCTTTTCAAAGGTCGTATAGTTGGGGTAAAACAGAAATTGATAGATACTTTACGGATGTTGAAAAAATAATTAAGAGTGAGCGAAATTGTGACGAAAAAGATAAACTTGAGCATTTTTTCGGAACTCTAGTTTTGAAGAACGAAACAAATGGATTGACCACTAGAAGAGTTGTTGTTGACGGACAGCAAAGACTGACAACGACGCTTTTGCTGATAATTGCGTTGCGTGATTTTGCTAAAGGCAATGATGAAAAAAGCATAATTGAAAATAGATATCTTAAAAATAGTGCCTCAACATTTAGTGATAAAATTAAACTAAAGCAAGTAACAAAGGATTGGGATGCTTATTTAACGCTTGTGAAAAATGGTAGCGTTGAAGTGGGAAATAAACTTGAGTTGGTGCCGGGAAAAATCACAGATGGATATAATAGATTTCTTTCTAAAATTAAAAAATTGGACTACGAAATAAAAGAATATTTAATTGCATTGTCTAGAGTAAATGTTGCTTGTATATTTTTGGATGAGAGACCATTTAAGGGTGAAGATCCCCAAATTATTTTTGAAACATTAAACTCACTGGGAAAACCTTTAACTTTTGCTGATTTGATTCGTAACTACATAATGTTAGGTTTGCCATCTAATGAGCAAACTGAAATTTATGATAAAATATGGTATCCAAAAATTGAAGGTGTTTTGCATGAAAGAACTTCATATTTCTTTAGAGATTTATTGCAGTATAAAGAAAGCAAGCCATTTAAAGTCATAAGTGACAACAATACTAAAGAATTATATGCGATTTTTAAAGAATTTGTGGAAAGAGAATATAAAGACAATAGAAAGGCTTTTATTGAAGATGCAAAGCGTTTTGTTAATTTGTATAAATGGATTGACGAAGTGGAATCCGAACAAATCCCTAAAATATCAAGTAACATAGATAATAATAAATTAATTATTGAATTGCTTAGAAATATTTTTCACGACATCAAAACAGAAGCATTTAAACCTTTTGTATTAGGATTGTTAGAATTTCATCAGTTTGGTTTTAATTATGAAAAATTATCAGATGAGAATTTAGTCGAAGCATTAAAAATTATCAGAACTTATTTGATACGCAGGCGTGCATTAAAAGTATCACAAGGAGAGAACAAAGAAATACCATTATTAAGTAAAGAAATTTATGAAAATCATTCTTCTTGGTTTAATGGGGCAAAAGAACAAATGCTAACACTTTTGTCGAAGAGGGCATATAATTTGCGAATTCCTAACAATGTTGAAGTTGCAAGTGAATTAAGACGAATAGATTTTTATAATGGATTAAGAACATATAGCAAATTTATTTTGGGCAAAATTGAAGAAATGCAGGCAAAAATGTCTGTAGATTTTCGTGATAAAAAAGCCACCATTGAGCATATCATGCCTCAAGAAGTTGAAAAAAGTGAGTATTGGCAAAATGAACTTGGTAATGACTGGAGTAATACTCATAAAAAATATATTCATAATATTGGAAATTTAATTTTAACTGAATTTAATTCTGAAATTGGCAATAAACCTTTGGCGAGCAAGAGAGAAAAACTGAAAGAATCTAATTTTTTATACAGAAAAGATGTCATAAATAATGAGACTTGGAAGGAAAAAGATATACTAAATCATCAAAAAAATATGATAGAGAGATTTTTGAAAGCATTTCCACTTCCACAAGAAATGCATCAAACAGAAAATTGGGACAACTCAAAGCCGAAATTTGATTTAGAAATTTTTTCCCCATTAAATGATGCTTATGGTGAGATTGTCGAAGGAAGAATACACTCAAGGAGAAAGCGTGAGGGAAGAAAGCCTAAAGAGATGACCCTTTATGATGATGTTTTTCATGTTAGTGAATGGCAAGAAGTTTATTTAATATTTTTGAGATGGTTAGAAAAAAATAATTCTTTTGCGTTTGGAAATTTGTTTTATAAATTTAGTAATGCTAAGAATGAGAATAGTTATCCTCTTTTGGCAAAAAGAGAAAAGGTGTTATCCCTTTCAAAAGAGAACAAAAACATCGGAATATATTATAAACGATTATCTGATGATATTGCATTTAAAGATTCTTCAGAAGAAATAGAGGAAGATTCAATATATGTTTTTGCACATAGAGATGCAAAAACTCTTGTCGGATGGATTAGCGAAATTATGAGTGAAAATGGTATGGATGAAGAATCAGTTTTGATTGAAATGAAACCGATACTATAATGGGGCATATCCCGTTGTTGAATTTTATTCTGACCGAGTTGAAGTCACTTCGACTGGCGGACTGCCATTTGGACTGGCTGAAGATGAATTTTTCTTGGGTCGCAGCTTGCCTCGTAATCGCGAAATCATGAGAATATTTGTTGATTTGGACTTAGGCGAGCATCTAGGCTCAAGTATGCAAAAAATAATGAGTTGTTGTGATTAAGTCTGTTTCTTTGAAGGTGTTATCTTCTGCTTGGATGTAGACTTTTTGAATTCCTCCAGTTCTGTTGGAATAAATGAAGTGCCTAAAAGAAGTTTTGTAATTAATAAATCGCGAATCGGAATATAAAATTCCCTCACAACTAAAGTTTGAATTATAATGCCACGCCTTGAAAATATAACCGTTTCTTGTGGGAACAGGGACATCATACATCTCCAAATGCACTATTTCCAGATGCAAAAACTGTGGAGAGGTCGGATTATTGTGAGCCATGTGGAGTGTAGATGTTGAAGTCGGGAACTGTTATTTTCCTTGCTGGCGGTGCGCTCACTAGAATTGAGAATGCAGCTAATAACGGAAATATGAGTGGCGCAGATAATATTGGTGGTATTGCAGGAAGAATGCTGGTGTCTTAAGTTTGAGGCATCTTTGAATACAGGACGACAAAGAATAAGAAAAAACCCACAAGTGGCTTTAAACGCATTTGTGGGGCTTGTTTTAGGTTTTTGAATTGTTGATGATTTCTCGTGCCATTTCTTTAATTCGCTTGCCAGTCAAGCTGATAGTATTTTTGCTTAAGTTGACATCGCTCGTTTCTAAGGTCTTTTCAGAATTGAAAAGGTGCATGGCTGTGGTGCGAGTGAAAGTAGATTTTTTAATGGACGACTTGATGCAAAGTCATTTGATGTTAAACTATCAATCACCAGCTGTCAGTTGTTCATCTTTACTCGGTTGATGAGTATTCGTGTGCGGCTGTTTTTGTTATGATATCAAATAGGATTTCGTTGCCTTTTGTCATTTTGTAGTTCACTTCTCGCATTAGGCTTTCAAAAATTGTTCTTCCCATTTTTCCGCTTTGGGGGGCGAAGAGGGGGAGGGGGGTGATGTCGTCAATGACTTCGACTTCAAGAGTTTTGTTGCCTTGTTTGATGAGGAGTCTTTTTTCATCGATGATTTTGACTTTTGCTCCGAGGTAGGTTGCGAAGCGATATTCTTTTTCTTCAAAGTGAACGACACAAGTTGTTCCCATGAAGCGAATTCCGAGATAGGGAATGATTGCGGCGGAAACGAAAAGGCAGAGACGGTCATTGATATTGCATTGTGACCAGAAGTATTTTTTGGGAAAAGATTTTCCTCTGTCGCCCTCAATATAGCCAACTCCTCCATTGAAATTGTAGACGCGACCGTTGATAGTGATTTGTCCTTCAAGAGAATGTTTCATGCTCACGACTGTGTGTTTGCATTCCATTTTTGGAAAGAATTTCAAAAAGCCCATTGCGTCATACTTGATTGGTGAAAAGTCACCAAAAGATACACTTCCACAAGCAACAAAATCGTCATCCTTGACGTCGAGGAACATTCCCATTTCGTCCACATAGTTTTTATCAACTCTTGCTTCAAAGTTATTGCCATAGGCAAAACGATATTCCGCATCTTTAAAAAATGTGGAATAGGTTTTTTCGGGTGTGATAATTTGAACAAAAGATGAACTTTCGTCCTTGTGGGTGTTTCGCCCAAATATTACTGCAATGCTCTCTGTTTCGCTATTGCATTTGACATAAAAGCCTTCAAAGTAGTTCATAAATATTGAATAAATTATTTTAAGTCTTTCACCGCGGGTCCGTCGAGCAATTTTCCGTCGACATTGAAGCGTGAACCGTGGCAAGGGCATTCATAGACATTTTCGATTTTGTTAAATTTGAGGGCACATCCAATGTGTGAACAGCGCTTTTTAACAAACGGTGCTTTCAAAAGTGAGCCAGCGGAAATTAGTCCGTGAGGAAGGAGGCTGCCGATGTTTTTTCTGCAATACTTTCGGTGAGGACTAAAGAGTTCTGCGAATTTTTCGTGTTGATTTGCAATGAGGTTTGAAACAACTCGTCCGCAAATCATACCGTTTAAAAGCCCCCATTCGTTGAAGCCTGTGATAACGAAAACATTCGGGTGTTTTTTTGAAATTGAACCAGCGAATGGGATGTCGTCATAGGTCACTGAGTCTTCCGCCGACCAAAAGTCTCCAAAGTCTTCGTCTTTTGCGCCAAACATTTCTTTCGCTTTTCTTTTGAGGTTGAAGTAGTAATCTGCACATTTTTTGTGTTTTCCAGTTCGATGGTCATAGCCGCCGAGGAGCATATAGTCTTTGTAGGAACGCATGTAAAGCCCACCGTCTTCCGCTCCATTGAACATTGCACCAAGTGGAGGGTTTTTGAAGGTCACGACATAAGACTTCGCTTGATACATTTTGAAATAGTAAAAATTGTTGAGTATGACTGGAAAACGAGTTGCAATGATGATTTTTTTTGCTCTGATCGTGTTGCCTTTCTCCGTGATTAGTTTGTTTTCATCAAGTATAAAATTGACGATTTTTGTGTTTTCAAAAATGCCGAAATCTTTTCCAATGCCAGCAAGAAATTTGAGGGCATTAAATTGTGCTTGGTTTTCCATTTTGATAGCATGGCCAAAACGAGATTTGACAAAATCAACTTCGTCAGTGAATTCACGCATAGCAGTGTATTCTTCTCGAAGTTTCATTTCACTCTTTTCATTAGACGCAAAAAGATACGACGGCATTGTTTCAAAATCGCAATCAATATTGTGTTTCTCGATTATTTCACGATATAGTTTGAGTGCTTCTTTTTGAGACTCAAAGTATTCATGCACTCGAGGATTTTTTTTTGCAAGCCTTGCATACATCGGGCTTTGAACGCAAGAAAGTGTCGCTGTTGAGCGAGCTGTCGATTTTGAAGCAATTTTGTCTGCTTCAAAAACTGAAACCTTGAAGCCCTCTTTAGACAAAAAATAAGCGGAAAGAAGTCCAGCAACTCCTCCACCAACAATCGCGATGTCAGTGTCCAAATCATGGCTAAGTGAGGGATATTCATTAAAACCTTCAAAATAATCTTCAAAAATACTTTTCATATCCTAGTAATATTGCCCACTTTTCAATTTTCTAAACATTGATGAAGATAATTAAATAATATTTGTGAACTACTTTGAAGGCTTTTATGTCAAATGCAATAGCGAAAAAGAAAGCATTGCAGTAATATTTGGGCGAAACACTCACAAGGACGAAAGTTCATCTAATGATTAATTTTCAATGCTAAACACACAGCTTACTATCAAACTTCATTGACAACAGTCGAAGACTGTTGTCAATTGCTAGTTGTTTGAATATTAAAAAAGTGCGAATACATTTTGTCTTCGCACTTTGATATAACAATTTTTTTATGTCGCGAGCCACCAAACTAGTGCTAGCACAGATGCGGCGGTTGATGCAACGCCCATGATTAGGGTTATTAGGAATCTTTTTTTGTTGTGGTCTCTTCCTCTTAGTGCTTGGAAAATTGCAGGCAAACTGCAACTGAAGTCGACAATAATGAAAAGCAAAACCCAGAAAGTATTGTCAGAAAATAATCCAGCGAAAACAACAATAAGAGTCCAAACAGAAAATGCGACAGCAAAAATACCGTTCCAAAAACCTCTGTTAGACTGTTGTCTTGACCACTCATTCTTCGCAGCATCTCTTGCTTTTTGTTGAAATTGCAAGTGAGGATCGTCATTGCTCCAAATTGGCTCGTCTGGATTTGAATGTGAAATGTTTTGAAAAGGTGGAGGTGGCAATGAATTGGACGGAAAATCTTCCGCCACCGCTTCTTGTGGCGTTCTTGCAGTTTCGTTGTTCACATTTTTATTGGTTATGTTTTCAAGAGGTGGATTTTCCACCGTCACTTCTTCATTAGTATTTCTCATCGAAAAACTAGTTCCACAACTAAGGCAGAACTTGTCATCTTCATTCCCAACGCTTCCGCATTTTTTGCAATTCATTTTGTTTTCTCCTTAATTTTTTGAGGTGCTGTTTTTTCGCTGTGTTTAATGATTTTTTGAGTATTTTTTTTATTTTTTCGCACTCGTTGCTAATCGTTGCAAATTCTTCACTGCCGATATAATTTGTTTTACTCAAAATAGTAAGCCAATATTTTGTTTTAGTTGTTTGTTTTGAAGAAGCACGTATTTTTGAAATAAAGTGGGCTCTACTCTTTCTGATATTGTGTTTTAGGAACAATTTGCTTTAGTGATAAAAATAATGAAACATGAAAAATTAAACATACAAACTTGGCGAGGATTTGAACTCTCGTGAAAGTCAAATATGTTTAATGTTCCTTGTTTCATTCTTGGCGAAGCCAAGTTTGGTGGTGGAGATGCGGCGTACCGGTACTAATACTCGTCCGCTTTTGGCAGTTTCTCCCGTTTTCCTCTAGTTTCCCAAGAAAACTCGGCTTTTCCGCCCCCTCAATTGGGATTTTGTTCTGTTTTCTTAAGAAAAGTGGACGAGTTTTAGTTCGGCTCGGGGGTGTCTTTTTGGGCTACGGTGCCGAACCCCCGTCCGTTAAAATGGCTGCTCTTTTTTGAGTTGTGATTATTCTGCTTGTAAAAAGGTTTCCAATTTTTGCTTTTTTGAACTCGCTAATTTCGGAACTATCGTCAAGAGCAGTACTCCCGCCAATAGTGTGATATTTAAAAAGCACAGAAATATATGCCCATACGCCCTAAATCCTGCATGAATTGTAGCCAAATAAATTATGGCTGATGTGAGATATGTTATAACTAATGTAGCAGTGATAATGATCCAAAAAGCACTTTTTTCTAAAAAGTCTTTTCTAAATGCCCTAATAACAAGTAGCACTCCTACTGCTACCATTATTGCAGATGCAATTAAAGTGAAAAACAATGCACCACCAACACGCCCAACTACATCGCCAAATCCTGAATTAAGAAAACCTTGAAATGTGCTTCTCCAAAAAACAACCATTTGCATCATGTGTACATGACTAAAAGCTAGGTTGTCGGTTATCAGCGCTAGCCATGGCAGAATGCTAAATGCTATCAGCGCCGCCCCAAGTGAAATGTATAACACCTTTCGTTTTTTACTATTTTGCATACTTTGTGAGTCTCCTATCTCTGCCTAGTCCGCACAGATCTATGGTACAAAATAAAATTTTTTCGTGTTTTAATTATTCCTAGTTTTTCAACATCCGTTTTTTATTTGTTATAACACACTATTATAGTTCACAAAAAACGAGTATTGAATTGCCGATTGTCCTATGTCCGCTAGAAACATTCTAGCGGACATATATATCGATGGTGGAGATGCCGGGCTCTGCCTCCCGGTTCCAACGTGAATTTAATCTTAAGGGTCTATAGGCTTAGTCTTTTTGGTGATTCGAGACATGGAGAGACGAAAAAGACAAATCCATGCGACTAGGTTTTTTTGAAGTGTTTCGTTTGATGAGAAAAACCAAACTCATTGAACGAAATCGCCTTGGTTGACACTGATTGCGTCTTAAGCGAGAAAACGGTCAGCGACTACTTTAGATTAAGCAGCAAACGCGAATGCAGGTTGTGCATAAGCAGTTTTTTGATTGTTGTTATTTATTTTGTTTGCCCTTTTAAGGAAGACTGGCAACTTCCGCCTACAACCTTAGGAGAATCCACGCTGTCGAAACTATTACATCCCCATGTGTGTTCAATGCGCAACTCACAACATTTAATGCACAATGATTGCTAAACACAGGATATCACATTTTTTGAAGAATGTCAATGGTTTTTAAAAAATATTTGAAAAATGTTTTCGACAAGAAAATAGAATGTTGAAGTTGGATTTGTTGAGTCCCATTTGTAATGGGGTGATGTTTTCACAAAATGAAACATTCTCAAAAACATAGTTTCCGTTTTTAATGATGAACACCAAAAATTGTGCGCGGAAAATTTAAAAAAATTGTGAACAAAAAAGGAACAACTTTTTTTCAAAAAAGTATTGACAAAAAACATATTTGTGTGCTACAATAATACTGTTATAGTGAGATAGTGCCGTGTTTTGAAATTTGTTTGGTGGTTTTGAGAGCAAATCTGAGTCCAAAAAAATTTTGAAAAAAGTGTTGAAAACGCTTTAGAGTGGCATGAAAACCAAGGAGAAATGAATGAAAGGAAAAATGATGAATTTTAAAAGGAGGTCGGCTTTTTTTGCGGTCGTTGGCACAATGCTTGTTTTTGCGTTGGTGCTTGTTTTTGCGTTCTCATTGAGTGGAAGAAATATTTCAGCGGCAGCAAACTCGTCGGTTGAAGCCCCAAGAATAACGGGGATTTCTGGACAAACTGTTCATTGGGAACACAACACTTCAATCACGGCAACGGTCTTTTTTAGGGTCTATATTGATGGCACCCCTCGAAATGCTGGGCAAGAGACAAGTGACAATTTTTTTGATTTTTCAAGTTTGACACTTGTCGAAGGAAGAGCGTATTCTTTTGCGGTCAGAGCAATTTTTGGAGGAATCCAATCGGATTTTTCGGATTCGGTTTTGGTGACAATACGAACACCTATTCCGCCGTCGGGATTGACAGCAGGTCAGCTTGCTGGAATTATTGTGGGCGGTGTGGCATTGCTTCTTGTTGCTATTGTCGTTGTTTTGATTCTTCTCAAAAAGAAAAAAGGAAACAAAGAGCAGTGTGGTCCGTTTGAAAAAAAGTCGAGTTCGTCTCGCGTTTCAAATCAAAATAGTCCAATTACTTCATCAACACAAAAGTCGTCATGCTTAAGAGATGCGAAAGAGGAAGTTTATAAATGTAGTGAGATCTATGACATTGCTCTTCGTCAAGTTGAAATCGCAAACTTGGATGAGGGCAATGAGCTGCTCAAAAACCAAGCAATGAACACAATTCTGCAACTATCCGCTCAAGTTGAAAAAGCGAGAGAGTGTGTTGAAAAATATAAACAGGAGGTCTGCCACTCATGAAACACACCAGAATGAACTTGAGAAAAAACCTCGTTTGTAATAAGAAAAAAGGAGGGGTGCAGATATAATGAATGATAATCTAGTTAATGAAAATGACAAAGCAACGAAAGCACCGACCTCACTTGAAAAAGCGAAACTATCGGTGACAAAACCGAATAAGGCAACAAAGGTTGGAAAATCTCCAGCAAAAAAAGCGGACGATGTGGCCAAGCAACTAAAAGCCGATGTCAAAAAAATCAAAACCGAAAGAGACGAAATTTTGGAACAAATTAAAGCGGAACTTGGAGAAACTCTTGGAAAAAAAGGTCAACTTCGTGATTTGAGGGTCAAGGAGCTTGAAGCGCTTCAATCAGCACTTAATGCAAGAAGTAAGCGCGAAATAATGGAGCTTGAAAAGAAAGCGGGACTTGAGGTTGACGAAGAAAAATTTCACAAAGCAAAAATCAAGGAAGTTGAGACCGAAAGAAAAGCGGCGAATGCGAAAGCGAAAAGGGAACTCGTTGGAATGGGTGTCGACTATGCTGTCAAAAAACCGCCAACAAAGAAACCGAAAAAAGATCCAATAGTCGAAACTAAGAAAGTTGAAAAAGTCGAAGAAATCAACTCAACTCCGATGTCAGTTGTTCAGCCAATGCAAATTGTGAAACCGCCACCCGAACCAATAGTTGAAAAATTTGAAAAAGATGAGCCAGTTCAAGAATTTAAGCTGGTTGAATCGTCCTCAACAGAGGTAATGAAAGAGGTCGCGACAACTGTGCGGGTCGAAGACGGAACGCTCACAAAGATGCTCGAAAAATTGAAGCACGAAATTTATCTCATCTCAAAAGACCTTGACAAAACTGAGGAAATGGCAAAAAATTAAATGTGAAATTAATTTCGCATTCGGGAACAGAAAATGGAGCATGGGGAACGGGTATTGTTAAAATTACATTTACTTTCACACCTGTCCCCGAGGGTTTCGCTTTTCATTTACCTTACATAAGGTAGGGCCCCCTTTGTGTCAAGGGGCACACCTAGATTTCCAACTTTGTGTTAACCTCGTTTAGGTGTGCCTTATGAACAATAAGCCCTCTCGAAACTTCAAGTTCAATAATTTTCGGGACGACGAAGATGACTCCCCTAGAAAAAATAAAAAATACTCTCAAAAAATAAGGAGAAAAAATGAAAAAGAAAATATTAGGATTAATGATGGTGCTTGTTATGATGGCGATTGCGGTTTTTGCAATTGTTTCATGCGCACCAAGAACTTTTGATGTCGAAGTTGTCGGCGCGCCTCAAAATGCAACGCTATCAGTTCGTCACAATTCAAGCACTCTTCCAGCTGGAATTCATGAGATTCCAACGGGAGACACTTTGCAAATAACCTTCGGTGCAAACGCAGGTTTTTTGGCAACTCTTCATGTTGGTGAGGGCGCACCCCTTATGAGCAATATCCGTGGTTCAATGAACGCCGAAGTGGAGGTCTATGAAGATTTTCGTATTTGGGTCACTGTCACGGTTGACAATGAACACAACGCACTAGTTTCAGCAATGCAAACTGAAAGAAACGCAATCAACTTGATGATTGAAGATTTGGCGGCTCTCACGACTTCATCGGCTCTCGCATCGGCAGTCGCTCAAGTTGACCAAAGAATATCGGCTTGGACAGGAATGGCTTTCCAAGGCTTGAACACC
>JGI24695J34938_10002833_pt1 | contig 12670 bp, 10 predicted proteins | sample TergutCo191P3_FD_34938 | JGI IMG/M metagenome (IMG submission 34938) | reverse complement strand
CAGCGCGTCGTAAAATTTCACCACCCTGTCTCCCCTGCCAAGAATGGCTTCCGCCGCCCATGCCCACGGATTGGGATGGCTGAAAATGGCGGCGTTTTCCTTAATGCCTTTGTAAACGCGCGCGACAAAACCAACTTCGTCATCGGGCTTTGAAAAAGCCGGATCGCAGAGTTTTAAACCGTAGGGAGTAAATAAAAATTTATCTACAGCGTCCATCGCGGCTATTCCGTGCTCAGCGCTTACAGCGCCGGAAAGAACTGCCCATGTGTTTGACTCCATAAAGATGCGGCCTTCTTCGCATTCAGGAGAGCCAATGCTCCTTCCCGATGATGTAAAGCCGCGCGTATACCAGCTTCCGTTCCACAGCTCGCGCTCGCATACTTCGCGGACGTTAGCCGCCATTTTTTCGTACTCCGCCATATCGCGTCCAAGGCGCTTTCCAAGGGCGGTAAAATGAACAAGAGCCCAATGAAAAAGGAACGACACCATCGCGCTTTCCCCGCCGCCAAGGTTCAGGCAGTCGTTCCAGTCCGCCCTCAGTCCCTTGCATATCCCGTGAGGTCCAACTTCGCGCGCGGAAAAATCCAGTATGCGCTTCATGTGATCGAATACCGTTTCTTTTTTGCCTTCGCCTGTCGCGGGATCGAATGTATCAGCATAGGTAAACTGCTCGTCGGCAAACGCGAAATCTCCCGTTTCGCGGATATATTCAACGATGGAGGGAATCAGCCACAGCGCGTCATCGGCGCAAGCGTCTTCGATTCCGTGAATCATCTGCGACCGTGAAGGAGAAGGCACTACGGTCGGCGATTTGAATGCGGCTTCTTTCTGTTTCTCGAACCAGTCAGGATTGAACAGATGAAGTCCGTAACCGCTNGTTGTAAGACCTTTTAAAAGCTCAATCAGGCGGGAACGGCTCTTTTCGGGATTTGAATGGGGAACCATCATCGCGTCCTGCGACGTATCGCGGTATCCCAAACCCGTCCTGCCGCCGACTTCGATAAAGGAAGCGAAGCGCGAGAACATCACATTAATCTCCGCCTGATACAGCGTCCATGTGTTGATCATCGCGTTCATCCCTTCGTGGGGAGTTTCAATCTGTAGCTTGTCGAGTTTTTCTTTCCAGAAATTGCCGAGCTTTTTAAAAGACGCGTCTGTTTGCGCGAAATTGTCCGCGCAGTATTTATCGCGTATCTTTTTTCCCGTTTCGCGGTTTCCCTCTCCAAGAAGGAACACAATCCGCGCCTGTTCTCCCGGCTCCAGCTCTACAGTTTTGCGTAACGCGCCGCAGTGGTTCCCGCCAAGTTCAAAAGAACCCGAACACACGCCGCGCTCCACGGCGATTGGGTTTGATTCTGTTCTGTAAGCGCCGATAAAACTGTCGCGCAGACAGTCAAAATATTCGCCGCTGTCTTCAGCGCTGTTTTTGGCGGAGCCGCTTGCAGATGATTCCTTTTCACGCTGCGCGGTAAAGTACTGAAACCCTCCGTCTTCGTAAAACAGATCCAGCTCGATTATTCCGTCTTTATAAGAGGAGCCGCTGCAGTACAGACTCATCTGGAAATTCTGGTTGTCAATTGTGATATGGTGAAAGGAAAATTCGACATAGCCGAAAACGCTCAGCCTCCGCCTGCGGCCTGAATTGTTGCGTAACGCGACATCCCAAATTTCGGCTGGATCATCAAGCGGAATAAAAATTTTCTGCTCTCCCGAAATGCCCGAATACTCGCATTGGTATTTAATGTACGAAAGGCCGTGTCTGCAAACGTATGCCGCATTTTCAAGACTCTTGCCGACAGGCTGCCATGACAGCGTCCAGTACTCGCCTGTATCGTCATCACGCACATACACGTAATGGCCGGGTCTGTCCATTGGAACGCCGTTGGGCCGAAAGCGAGTAATTCTGTGGTACTCCGGGCTTTTGTAGAAAAGGTAGCCTCCGGCGGTATGGTTAAAAACGCCGCACAGATCCTTTACGCCGATATAATTTGTCCACGAAACGGGCACATCGATTCTGTCTATCACATACTCGCGGTTTGCCTGATCAAAATATCCATATTTCATGTTTTACATTATAACATAAAATTATACGGATAAAGAAATTATTTTATATCCCAGACGCTTCTGAGCTTTAACTTTCCGGGTTTGCCGCTTAAAATCTTAATTTTCTTCTCTCCGGCGTTCATGTCAAAATAATTGTCGGAAAGTACGATGTCCTGATTGCGGTTTTGAATCTCCACGCTTTTGGCGTAAGCGGACGCTTTTACCGTAATGACATCGCCTGCGATTTTATAAGATAATTTCGGATCCGCCCAATGGAAATATTTGGGAATAGAGAAAATAACCGTTCCTTCCGAGACAACATTATCTCCATCCAGCAGATGATAACTTAAATACTCGTCGTTCAGTTTGATGTCGGGAACTTCCACCTTGTCCAGCCAGACCGAAGAAAGAGCGGGTGCTTTAACAGGTATTGTTTTTTCTTTTATTACCGAGGCTTTTGCGTCGCGTATTTCCCATTTTACCGTCAGCTTTTTATCTTCCATTGTTTCGTTCGCGGCGCAAAGGCGGAAACTTTTTTCAATCGCGGCCTTTACCTGCGGCTGGTGATTCGCGTTGGGGTTCTGTGTGAGCAGCCCTTCCTCATGGCAGGAGATCATCAAAGGCTGGAAGAAACGTTTCGCGTAATAGTGAAGCGCCTTCCATCTGAAAAAGTAATCGATTGACGACCAGGAAGCCACAGGCCAGCAGTCATTAAGCTGCCAGTAAACCGCTCCCATGCAGCGTCCCCTGTTGCGGCGGAAATGCTCCACTGCGTATTTAATCGCTTCCGCCTGGATAAGCTGCGAAGCGTAAAGCAGCGTGTCAAAATCATTCGGGTAAAGGAAAGTCTGATACATATAGTTCATGATCTTTCCGTTAGCCGCGTTGTTCCTCTGGTGGCGTTCCATCACATAGGAGAAAATGTTTCTATCCTGGGGAAGCGTAAAACTTTCGACTGTTTTAAGGTGAGGGAATGACTGAAAACCGAATTCTGACGCGTAACGGAAAAAGAATTTCCGGAACTCCGTGATAGGTTTGTCTCCATGCCACACGTCCCAGTAGTGAACATCGCCCCTGTCCGGATCATTTGGCTTGTCAAAACTTCCGCCGGATGAAGGACTCGCAGGCCAGTAAAAAGTAACGGGATCATGCTCTTTTAAAATCTGCGGGAAAATATATTCGTACATTTTAATATAATCCGCTTTCTGCCTGTGCGTGTTTACCCATCTGCCCTGATCCACAAACCATTCCATCTCATTGTTTCCGCACCACAACCCAAGACAGGCATGGTGGCGTATGCGTTTAACGTTGTCCTCAATCTCCGCCCTTATGTTTTTCTCAAATTGATCGTTAAGATCGTAAACCGCGCAGGCGAACATAAAGTCCTGCCAGACGACAAGGCCAAGCTCGTCGCAGATATCAAAGAAGAAATCGTCAGGATAATAGCCGCCGCCCCACACTCTTATGGTGTTGAAATTCGCCCTGACGCACTGTTCAAGAAGTTTCCGCGTGCGTTTAGGCGTTACCCTGCTTAATATATTGTCTTCGGGAATGTAATCCGCGCCCATCGAGAAAATGGCGGTTCCGTTTACTTCCAGCGCGAAACTTTCTCCCCATTTATCCTTTTGCCGCCTGACAGTCATTGCGCGAAGACCGATACGGCGTTCCCATCTGTCAAGCTCTGTTCCTCTCGCGCTTAACAGAATTAGTTTTACCGTGTAAAGATTCTGTCCTCCATAGCCGCTGGGCCACCAAAGCTGCGGCTTTTCGATGATAACCCGTTTTGATGATTTGTCAAACTCGACGTTATTGCCCTGCGGGTCTGTAATAATCAAATCCCATGCGTACTCAGTTCCGCGGGGTAAATCCGCCGCTTTTTCTATTTCTACGGAAAAATCAAGCTCCACGGAATCTTTTTTATGTTTCTGCGTTATGTACACATTGTCAATGCGCGCCATGCGGATGCCGGCAAGGCTGATGTCCCTCCAGATACCGGCGTCGGGAAGTCTGGGACCCCAATCCCAGCCGAACATGCAGTGCGCTTTCCGTATTTGGGGAAAACCGTCAAGACAGTGAGAAGTTCCGTCAACCCTGTTCTTTTTGTGGGCTTCTCCGGCAAAATTTACGGGTGAATGAAAAATTATTTTAATTTCATTTTTTTCTTTCTTTAAAATATTTTTTAATATTTCGAATTCCCATACGCGGTGCATATTACAGGCGGAGGCAATGCTGACATTATTAACTGAAATGTCCGCGATGGTATCCAGCCCTTCACAGCGGAGAAGTATCTTGTCCATGCCGAGCATTTTTTGGGAAACTGAAAATTCACAGCGGTACTCATAATCGTTTTCCATAAGATCAAAGGCTATATCCTCATTATCGCGCCAGAATGGATCTTCCATCTGTTTGTTTTGCAATAAATCGTTATAAACCGATCCGGGAACTTTCGCGGGCAGAAATGAACCGCCCGGCAGTTTTCGCATTTTCCAGTTATCATTCAGCTTTTGTATTAACATATTTTCAGTATACCTTCTTTACGGCATAAAGAAAACAATTATTTTAAACAAATAAATTTAAAAAGAAAAATCATAAAGACGGTTTAAAATATCATTCAGTTTAACCGAGTAAGTCCGGTCGGCTGCCCATGTTCCGGCAAGTCCTTCGATTGTGGGGCTTGATCCTTTGCGCACCCACTTGTAACGCGGATCGACCAGTTCACCTTTCAGCGGTTCCCCGGTAGCGTAACCTTTCAGGTGCTGAACATGAGCGCGCACTCCTGTCTGAGGATCGGGAAAAGAAAGACCAGGTTCCCCATTTCCAACCGCGCCAAGTCCGCAATAATTGTACTGAAGCGGGCTGACATCTCCGCCAAAACGCAGAAAGCCGGTTTCCAGGCACATCTGGATAAAAGCGACATCGTGGCTGATTCCCTCAAAAGCCGCCTCGTTGATATAGTGCGCCGCCAGACTGCGCACATAGTCCATATCCGCCGCCGGGTTGTTATATTGAATAAAGAGCGATAATTTCTCTCCGTCTACCATTCCATTTCCCATAATATTTGCAGAAGGAACAGGTTTTTCCGGCTGAACAGGCTGAACAAGTTCAGGAACCGGGACATGCTCAACCGGCGGCATCGCAACGCATGAAAAAAGGAACGGAAACAACAAAGCAAAAACAAACGTTATAAAACTATATTTCCTCATATTGAATTTTCGGTATTTTAGGAAAAAACATTCGCTCAAAACAAAGCGCCGCGCACGCATGCGCCCAATATAAGGTATGAAGATAAAAAATAAAGAAACTAAAGTTCGCTCCCGGACACTCCCGGGCGCGCTCTCCGGCGCGGCTTTTGCCGGTATTCCGCCGAACGAAAGGCCGCGCGAAAAATTGAAATCCTTTGGACCCGCTTCTCTCTCTGACTGGGAACTTTTGGCAATACTGATGAACACAGGAATTCACGGGAAAAATGTGAAAGAGCTCGCCGGAGATCTGCTTGATCTTCTGGACAGATGCAAGGACATTCCATCCATAAAGGAAATCTCCCGTCTGTCCGGCATCGGCCTTTCCAAAGCCTGTTCCGTTGCCGCGATGCTGGAATTCGGCAGAAGGCGCTACGGCTCATTTTCCTCCCGCGTCAAACAGCCTTCCGACATTTTTACTCTTGTCCGCCATTTCGCCGACCGTAAACAGGAGCGTTTTATCAGCGTTTCCCTGAACGGCGCGCATGAAGTGCTGGCAGTGCGCGTTGTAACCATTGGGCTTGTCAACAAAACAATTGTCCACCCGCGGGAGGTTTTCGCGGATTTGATTGCGGACAGAGCCGCAGCGTTCTGTGTTGCGCATAACCATCCTTCCGGGCAGCTTGAATGTTCGCCCGAAGACGAGGAAATAACAAGCCGCCTGCTGTCAGCATCTAAAATACTAGGTCTGCATTTTATCGATCACATTATTTTTTCAGAATCATCATGGTGGAGTTTCAGGGAAAAGGGGAAACTGGAGGAGGGTAACACGAATCCCATCTGAAGCTGAACTAGAATCCATACTTCCGCATTTGGGACGCTTGATATAACCGATTCTTATCCACCTTTTTTAAAATGTATTATTTTCGGCAAAGTGCCACACGTTTGTGTGCTATTGTTATATAGATTTCTTATTTTTTACTAGCGTAGACCTCTAAAGTATCCATTAAAGTGATTGCTAATACCGTTTATGTCATTGTGTCCTCTTATGTTTGTTATTTAAATAAAAATTATTATTCTCATGCTAATTTATGTCGATAATATCTAAAAGTACTATAAAAATTATTAATATCATGAGTTATTGGGAGGATTTCTAACTATGGCAAAAATAAATGATAATGATATTTTTGGTAATTTAATGGCAAGTGCTGAAGCTGGAAATAAGAATGCTCAGTTTGATCTTGGTCGCCTCTTTCGAAATGAAAATAATTATGAACAGGCTGTGAAATGGTTTGCAAAAGCAGCGGAAAAAGATCACATCATTGCACAAATCATACTAGGGTACTGTTATTATGATGGAAAAGAGGTTGATCAAGATTTTTTTCAAGCTGTGAAATGGTATAGAAAAGCAGCTGAGAAAAATAATGACCTTGCTCAGCGCATTTTAGGAGAATGTTATTATAACGGTAAGGGAGTAAATAGAGATTATAATCAAGCCTTCGAATGGTTTTCAAAAGCGGCAGAACAAAATAATGCTATTGCTCAAGGGATGCTTGGTGTCTGTTATTATAATGGTAAAGGGGTAAAAAAGGATTTAAAGAAAGCTGTAAAGTGGTATACAAAAGCAGCAGAGGAAGGAGATGTCGTAGCTCAACGCTTATTAGGGTATTGTTATTATAACGGAGAGGGGACAAAAAAGAGTTATAAACAAGCAGTGAAGTGGCTAACCAAAGCAGCAGAAAAAGAGGATGCTCAGGCTCAATATATGTTAGGTGAATGTTATTATAACGGGAAGGGGGTAAAAAAGGATTTAAAAAAAGCTGTCGAATGGTTAAGTAAAGTAGCACAACAAGGTGATTCGCAAGCTCAATATATGTTAGGTGAATGTTATTATAACGTTAAAGGGGTAAAAAAGGATTTAAAGAAAGCTGTCGAGTGGTTTTCAAAAGCAGCAGAACGAGGCAATATCAATGCTCAATATATGTTAGGTGAATGTTATTACAATGGCAAAGGAGTAAGAAAAGATTTGGAACTGTCTGTTGAGTGGTTTTCTAAAGCAGCAGAAAATGGTGATATTAAATCTATGCGAATATTGGGACTTCGATACTATTCCGGTGAAGGTATAAAAAAAGAATTAAAACAATCTATCGCATGGCTAACTAAAGCAGCAGAAAATGGTGACGCGAAAGCACAGGTATTCCTGGGATATATATATAAAAATGGAGTAGGGGTTAAAGAGAACCATGCAAAAGCATTGATATGGTATAAAAAATCTGCTGAACAAAACGATGGATTAGCTTGTAATCTTTTGGGTGAACATTACTTAAGTGTAGGAGATAGTGAACAAGCTGAGAAATGGTATGCAAAAGCAGTAAAACAGAAATATACACCTGCTAAAACGAGGTTAAAAGAGATTTTAAATGAAGGCAGCGATGAAGAGAGCAATATATATAATCATACTAGTTCGATTGATATTGTTGGCAATTTCTTTCAATTGTTTGACAAAGATGAGCCTCAGAAAACAAAAACTCACTTGATTGAAGATATAAGAGCGTCGGAAGATCGCCCAGAAGTTTTTATCAGTTATTCGCATAAAGACATGAAATATCATGATAAATTACAAGAGTATCTTCGTCAATTAAAGAATGTTGGAATAACGGTATGGTATGATGATGCAATTAAAACTGGAGATAAATGGAAAAAGGAAATTAAGAAACATATTTCTATGGCAAGAGTTGCAATACTTATGGTGTCGCCGTCGTTTCTTACTTCTGAATTTATTCTTAATGATGAATTACCCGATCTATTGCAAGATGCTGAGGATGTAAAAGTAAGAATCATGTGGTTCCCAGTCAGACATTCTGATATAGAAGATTTTTACATTACTGGAAAAAATGGAAAGAAAATCTATATTAAAGATTACCAGGCAGTTTACAAGAATATAGGAAAGCCGTTATCAGAAATGGATGATTCTGAAATTGACAAGATATTTAATAAACTTTGCCAAGATATAAAGAGTTGTTTCTAGCAAAAAAGAAATTTTATATCAGGTGGCGATATTATTCTTATTCGCAGCGTAAAATTTACTACAGCTATAGAAAAAACTGAAAATCATACTTTTTTTAATAAACTTCGCTTTTGTCTTTGACAAAACCATCTCGGTTTTATATAATATATAATGAGACAAAGAGAAAGTGCGAGTTACTAAAAATTAAATGTTTATAATTTTATCTCTAACTTAAGCGTAAAGAAAGGAGGTACTTATGGACAAGCAAAAAATACCTCCATGTGACTGCGATCACACGGAGGCTGTTTTAAGGTTGCTGACAGCGCTTGTACTTCTAGCTGCCAGCCTTGTTGGGCTTGTCGGACTTTTTTGATCTGACAAGTAGACGTAGAGTTGCCGGTTCTCTCTCACAAAACCGGCTCTCATTTTAAGTTTAGAACTAAAAAGAATACTTGTCAATATGGGTTACATTATTTTTAACATGAACGGTATTTGATACAACCCACGAAAAATTCAATTCAAAATACTCATCCTTCATCAATCCAATAGTAACTTAGTCTCTTGCACCACACTTTGTTAGGAAATCCTCAACCTTTCCAAGTCTAGCATCTTAACCGTTATAGTCGCAGATGAAATGGTCTGCAAGGACCTGAAGGAAAAAATGCGGGTTTATAGATGATAAGATTTTACAATATTATACACTTGGTCTTGTTTTGTTTTGTTTTCGAATGTAGACCAATAGACAGACAATACTAAAAAATTAATCTACTGATACCGTCATATAATTATAATATCTTGAAAAATCAAAATTTAATATTATTTTAATTATATTATAAAACAATTAATATTTATTTGAAAATAAATTCCAAATTTTTCCATTTTCAGTCAAGCGCCATGCACGGCTGAACCATATATAGCTGACGTTTTTTAAAAAATTTGCGGCGTCAGGAGAATATCCATGCGAAAGAAAAGAGAGTTTATTGAGGGTGTGTTTTACCATGTAACTTCCCGGACAAACGATAAAATCAGGGTTTTTGAGAATAATCTGGGGCGAAAAATCATGCTTATTACGCTTCAGGACGCAAAAGACAAGTATCATTTTAAGCTTACAAACTTTTGCGTTATGCCGACACATATTCATTTGCTGATAAAACCTGAAAATAGCGCTAATTTAGGCTCAATAATGCAATGGATTAAAGCGCAAACGGCAAAAAGATGGAATTTTTCTCATGGTTCTACAGATCATTTATGGGGTCACAGATATTTTGCCAGGCATGTAAAGGATCATTTAGAATATGACCATGTTATGCATTACATTGACGAAAACCCTGTAAAAGCAGGACTTGCCAATATTCCCGAAGAATGGAAAGCGTCAGGAGCCTTTTACAGACTGCATGGTTTGGAACTTGTAGACAATTCTCCGTGTGATGCTCCGCTGATTGTTAAACAGCTTCCGGCTCTGCCATTTATGCTTTCCCGCCTTTTTCCGCCCGTTCAGCTCAACCATATTGAAAAATACTACAGCTCATATGAGGATAAAATAGACAGGCTTTATTATGCAGTTCAAAAAATACCGATGTTAGGCGTAATAAGAAATGAAATCAACCCGTCTGCGTATCTTCATTATTACACCGGCACAGCAAATTACTTAATATACGAATACGACAGGCAAGATACCATGTATGGCAAGGTTTGTATGAATGTATTTCCGGCGGAAACATTGTACAAGGAGATAAGCCTTTCCAAATTGTTAAGCAATCCTTATGTTAAGCTTGATTTGTCATGGAGAGCGCCGTTTAATTAGCGTATACTATACATTTGTATAGTATACGCTATATATAGCGTAGGTGGTATAGTGAACAACACTATGGAAAAGTGGTGCCTGACACCGTTGCGTGACCTAGACTCCTATCGCTAGTCAGTGCATCGGCGATATCATAATTTACTTCCATTATAGTACGCGCAAGAACAATAGCTCCATCGCCGGCATAACGGCGGTACGCTTGCAGAAGTGCATTATAGGTTGTTCGACTTGGAGCAAGCATAAAATCTGTTATAACATTTTTTATTGCTGATAATGTTTGGCTATTTATACGCGCACTAGAACGGCTGACCTGTTCATCTACAAGCTGCGAAACAAGCCCGGATATACCATTGCGGTAGAAACTCTCCACCTCACAGCGTGTGACATTTCCCTTATCTGTAATAAACTTCAACATTCCCTCATATCTCCCTACAGCATTAGTATCGGCAAGAAAACGTAAAACTTGATTTTCTTGGAATAAATTTGCACCCAAAGTCAGGTCAACAAGCCTCTGATTATTCGCTGGGAGTATCGCGTCCGCTCTTTCAGCTACTTCTACCGGGCGGACATTGATTACACCAACAGTATTAGCTAACAAAGCAATTTCTAATGGAGTGTCTATCGAGTCAGGGTTTCCGCCTAAAACACGTATCATGTCGCTATCCTCACGTGAAGCGGCACTTAGATAGTTGGTCCTCATTGTTCCGCTTCTAGTTGAAAAAAGACTACCATACTCAGCCAATCTTCTCGGACTTAACATTATTTCTGTAGACGCAACGGTGTCAGGCACTGAATTTCCCTGGTGTCCTCTGTCTTGCGACCACGCTACCTGTAGCGTACTTAAGGCAAATATAGTCAATAATAATTTTCTCATGTTAAACTCCTTTGAATTTCGTCTAAGCGCTTAGACAAAATAATACTATACAAACGTATAGTATTATTTATCTTCCCTCATTTCTTTAATCAGGCGGTTTGCCGTTCTTTCAAAACGTTTTAATTCTTCCATGTCGTACAGATGTTATACAGCGGCGGCAATCCGTTCCTGAACCATTTCGCTAATTATTTCCGCAGGCGTTTTCTGAGTATCCATAGCTTTGATTTTTAAATAATTAGCTGAAAACTCATCAATTGTTACAGTATGAGCGGTTTTTTTACATTGTGTAAAATAACCTGTTCCATTTAGACCTGGTTTAGGCGGATTTTCTGTCCATTTCTTGTCCAGCCTCTGCGCTTCTTCATCTGTCATATATGCCATATTTACTCCTTTGATTTTAACAAGTAATAATAGATATTCCTGCAAGGCATCGCATGGAATACATTTACCCGATAATCGCCTATAAAATTATACAAAATTTCGAGCAGATTTGCATTACAATCAAAACCTATAAGCAAATATTTATCCCGTGCATCAATATCATTGGGTTCATCCAGCAGACCGTCATAAATAGCTGTATCAAAAGCCTGATAAATGTCTGCCTCACTTACATTGTGATTAAAAGCAGCAGGATTGAACTCAATAATAAAATCCATTCTTCAAGCTTATCGTATATTCAATGGCGGTTCAACTCTTATAAACAAGTTATATCACGCCTCTTCCCTCATTTCTTTAATAAGGCGGTTTGCCGCCCGTTCAAAACGCTTTAATTCTTCCATATCGTACAGACGGACAGGCAGCAATACTTCGTTTTCTGTCATTGCTTTTCCGGCAGCAAGCAGTATTTTTTTGAAGTAATTTGCGGTTTTAGCGTCAAGTTCTTCATTGATATGAACAGCTTTTTTGCCGCCGATATACACATCGTTATCGCGAATAGAGACCTTTTTGCTCCTTGTTTCTTCATCTTCATCCGCTTCGCCTTTGGAAAAATTGATAAATTCCCTTAATGACATATCTTTTATATTCTTAAAAACTTCCTGTTTACGGTTTGTTTCAAGAGCGCGTTCAAGGTATGGAAGTTTAGTAGGTCCGTCATTATCGCTGAAACCGATTTTTTCAAGGTCATTGCGGTATTTTATATACGCCTCGCCTATGTACAGCCAGTTAAAAAGACTTGAACGATCCATTTTGGTTTCATCGCAGAGTTTTTGAATGTATGCCGCCATGCTCTTACAGTCAAGATCGATATAAAGCCCCTTTTTCTTGATTTTCGCAAGCCCCATTCCCATAGCCAATATAGAAAGACGTACTCCCTTAATTGTCTCCCGAATGCCTGTGTCAATTTCCGCCGCATCATCAGAATAGGCGTAATCAAGCGAGACAGAATCCGCTTTCATTTTTGTTACAGGTTTTAACGCTCCGTCGTATACATTTGGTATAGTCTGCAGTTTCATTTTTTATTCCCCTCCTTTCGGCACATCGCCGTTCTTTTGTTTCTTTCGTATTTTATCCATTTCCAGAGTGCCAAACATTGAAATTATGGCATCCATCGGCTCAAACCTTATTTTCGATACTGTTAAAATTACAATGGGACTTTTCACTTCGGGAGGAATTATGGTCAGGCTGAGTGTAAAAATTGCAGTAATTATTAGGAGTATTTTCTTCATGGGGTGTTATACTGCAGCCGCAAGTTCCTTTTGCACCATTTCGCTGATTAAATCACCCGGAGTCTTATGCATGGCTTTTGCCTTTTCACTTAAATA
>JGI24695J34938_10002829_pt1 | contig 12677 bp, 7 predicted proteins | sample TergutCo191P3_FD_34938 | JGI IMG/M metagenome (IMG submission 34938) | reverse complement strand
ATCGCCGGCGCTATAACCGCTCTGGCGTGTAAGCGTCATCTGAAACTATTCAGCAATATGATTGAGGCCCAGACAAACGCGGCCAAAACAAACGCCAGAACAATTGAGCAGACTCATAATATTGCTAAAATAATCCATAAATCGACAGACAAGATATTTCTGTCCTCAAAGGAAATTCTCGCTACCGCGAACAATCAGGCAGTGAGCATTCAGGAAATAGAGACAACATTAAATGAAAATTCCCTTATCGCGGGGGAGATCGCGGAAAAAACATCCAGCGTCGCGGTAATCGCCGCGAAAACTGAGGATGATGTAAAAAAAGGATTTAACGTTCTTGAGTATAATGTCGGGCAGCTTGAAGACATAAGAAATAAAAACGACAGCGTGATCTCCGGTATAATCGCGTTAGGAAATAAAATATTTAAAATACGAGAAGTAATAGAAACAATTAACGCGATTACAGATCAGACAAAAGTAATAGCGTTTAACGCGGCGTTGGAAGCCGCCAGCGCAAGGGAATACGGCAGGCGTTTTTCGGTAGTATCAAGCGAGGTCAGCCGTCTCGCGGACGATATAACATCCCTTACAAAAGATATATACAGACAGTCAGGTGAGATACAAAAATCTTCATCCGCTTTAATAATCCGCGGCAGGGACAGCGCGGCGATGATCAGCGAAGGTAATAACCTTATTAAAGACCTTGAAGGCATCTTCCGAAAAATCCGTTATGGCGCGGAAATCACAGCGGATCAGGCGAAAGATATAACAATATCAAGCCAAAAACAACGAAAATCAGCGGAACAGATAAATATCGCGATCGCTGACATTTCAAAAAGCCTGTCAAATTTTATCAGTTCAACTGAGGCCGCGACATCATCCGCGGAGGATTTAATAAAAATGACACAGGATTTAGGCGATCTGTTATCAGCGAAAATTGACAGCAAGGAAGACTTATGACCGTAACCGAAATCGCTGAAAATATTAAACGGGATGAATTTGACGGAGAAAAACTTATTTCCTATTTCCGCCTTTTAATGGCGTTCATCTTTATTTCAAGCGTTCCGCTGCTCTCTTTCTCAAAAGTATTAAAAGGGGAAAATCATTTCCCTCCTGTAGCCTATATTTGCTGCGCAGGCTTTTTAATTTATTCTGTTTTCATTTTCTTCTATCTTAGAAAAAGAGAAAGTGTCAGCCCGTCTTATAAATATATCTGTGTTATTCTTGACATACTGATACATTCCGCCAGCATATGGATTGGATGCACATATCCGTTAATCGCTCCCGCGATTTCGTATCTTTCAACCTGGGCGCTCTTCTATTTTTTACTTATAATGGCAGGCGCGTTCAGATACAGCGTCCGCTGCGCTTATTTTTCAGGTTTCTTCGGCGGAGTCTGTTATTTTCTTGTTGTGTTAATAAACGGAAAACAGCTTGACCTGCCTTATTATTTCCTATACGCAAATGATATTATTAATGTTAATTTTCCTGTTTACAACGAAGCGTTCCGCTCTGTCGCGATGATTATTATCGGCATTATAACAGGCATGGCCTGCAAAAGGCGTTTTAATGTTTTTAACAGTCTTTTGGAAACGCAGAATTCGGTTTCTGACGCGGCTGAAAAAACAATTAATCATACGCGCAATATGGCTTTAACAATTCAAAATTCAACCGGGGTTTTATTTAAATCGTCAAAAGACATCTTTACAAGCGCGAATAACCAGGCCGCGAGCATTCAGGAGATTGAGAGCACTATTCTTGAGAATACGCTGATCGCTGATGAAATAGCGAATAAGACATCAAGCGTAGCTTCAATAGCGCGGAATATGGAAAATGACGTAGCGGGCGGATTTTCAATTCTTGAAAGAAATATCGCTCAATTATCTGACATTAAAAATAAAAACGATGATTTAACAGCGGGAATTATATCACTGGGTGAAAAAATATCAAAAATACGCGAAATCATCGCGACCATAAATACAATCACGGATCAGACAAAAGTGATAGCGTTTAACGCGGCGCTTGAAGCCGCTAACGCTGGCGATCAGGGCAGGCGCTTCGCGGTAGTAGCAAGCGAAGTGAACAGGTTAGCTGACGATATCGCGTCTCTTACAAGCCTGATAAATGATCAGGCAGGCGAGATACAAAACTCCTCATCATCGCTTATTCACTCCGGCGAGGAAAGCGCGCGTAAAATCACAAAGGGAAACAATCTTATAAAAGAGCTTGAGGAAATATTCGGCGAGATAAAAAACGGCGCTGAAATTACTGCGAATCAGGCTCAGACAATTACAGTATCAACCCATAAACAGCAGAAATCATCCGAGCAGATAAAAACAGCGATCGCGGACATTTCAGCGGGGCTTTCAAATTTTATTAACTCGACAGAAATAGCGTCTTCCTCCGCGGAAGAACTTGTTAAACTAATAAAGGAACTGGAAGAGCTTATAGCTGATAAAACCGGCCGGGAAAATAATAGCGGCGCTTTTAAAACGGAATAAATATGGCAATAGATAAAGAAAAATATATTAAAAAATTTATTGATGAAGGCCTTGAGAATATCGCTCTTGTGGAAACCTTAATCTTTGATATTAAAGACGGCGTTTCTATCGAAGATGATCTCGCGACCCTGTTACGCTCTCTTCACACGCTTAAAGGCACCTCAAGGATGCTTGAGTTCAAGCGAGTAGAAGATCTCAGCCACAGCCTTGAAAGCGTATTTGTCGCGTTACGCGAACAGCGCGTCGGTTTCTCGGAAAACGCGTTAAAGCTGATTCTGTCATCTCTTGACATCCTGAAAGCCGCCTTTGAAAACATGCGAAAAACAAATAAAGACACTGTGGAAATTCAGGATCATGTAAAAAACCTCGCGCTTCTCGCGTCTAACGATGATTTTACAGTGCCCGAATATGCCCGGGATAATTCCGCGGCTTCTTCCTCCAGTTTTATAAATGAGGAATCCGCGAGAGATGATAATGACGGTGAAACCATAAACGGGAATCCGGCTATTCAGTCAAAAACCGTTGATTCTTCTCCCGCGCGCCGCGGCTTAAACGCGAATAGCGAAAACACGCCCCGCAAAGAAAATAAATCTGAATCAATAAGGCTGTCCCTTGAAAAAATTGACAGCATTATAAAGAGTATCGCGTCATTGCAAACGCTGGAAATATCCGCGAAAAGCTTAACACAGAACAGCGCGGCGCTAAACAACGCGATTAAAGATTTTTCCTTAAGCTTAAAAAATTTAAAAAAAACAGATCCCGCGGTAATTAAGGAATTCAGGAAACTGGAGCGGCTGGGCGGCAGGCTGAACGCGTCTTTAAAAAATTACGCGATTGACGCCGGCAATCATGTCAGAGGCGCTTATGACAGCGTAATCTCGCTTCGCACTCTTCCGATATCTACCCTCTTTGACAGCTACCCCCGTTATGTTTTTCAGCTCTCGCAGGAATTAGGAAAAAAAGTACAGCTTGTAATCGAAGGAAAAGAAAACGAAATTGATAAAAACATTATAGAGTCTCTTTCCGAAGTTTTCATCCACATGGCGCGTAACGCTGTGGATCACGGGCTTGAAACACCTGATGAACGCACCGCCTCTGGAAAACCAGAAACAGGAAAACTTTCCATAATATGCTCGCGCGAGAGCGGCAATATGAAAATAGTTATATCAGATGACGGACGCGGCATTGACCTTGAAAAGATCAGGGAGAAAGCGGTAAAGGAAGGCCTAGTCTCAAAAGCGTCAGCGGCAGGTCTTTCCAAAGAGGATTTAACAAACTTTATTTTCCAAAGCGGCTTTTCAACATCCGCTAAAACGAATAACATTTCAGGCAGAGGCGTCGGGCTCAATATAGTGCGCGAGAGCGTTGAGTCCCTGAAAGGAAGCGTTGTTGTGGAGAGCGTTCCTTCCAAAGGCACAAGTTTTACAATTATTGTGCCTCTTTCTATAGCCGCGATAACGGGGTTCCCGGTAAAATGCGGCGGCATGAAATTTATAATTCCCTCTAATTTCGCCGAAAGTGTCATTCTTTTAAACCGCGGCGAAATAATAACGGTAGTTGATCGTCCTGAAATAAAATATAATAACCGCCTGATAAAACTTTTCTTTTTAAGCCAGATTCTCGGCATCAAAGATGAGGCAGCGCAGGCCTCCGATATTATCTACACTGTTATTATACGATCATATGACGATATCGCGGCTTTAGCGGTGGATAATATTGACAGCATGAGGTCTGTGATTTTAAAAACAATTCCGTCCTTTATGGAAAAAATAAATATCATATCGGGAATAGCGCATAACGAAGATTATGAAATGATAAGCGTTCTGCACATTCCAGCCATAATAAAAATCGCCAAACGGATTAAAACGATTGACATAAAAAAAAGGCACATTGAGCTTGAGAAATCGAGGAAATCCATTCTTGTAGTTGACGATTCCCCGGCTACGCGCGAGATAGAGCGGGAGATTCTTCAGTCAGAAGGATATATGGTGGATACGGCGGCGGACGGAGCGCTGGCGCTTAAAGCTGCCAAACAAAAACATTACGATCTAATCTGCACCGATCTCAACATGCCAGTTATGGACGGATTCATGCTTATAGAAAACATAAAAAAGAATGAAGAGCTTTCAGGCGTTCCTGTTATTGTCATCTCGTCTATCGCCGTCGAAGAGGATCAAACCCGCGCCTTCACGCTTGGAGCGTCCGCGTATATTGTTAAAAGCTCGTTTAACAACCAGAATCTGTTAGCCGCGATAAAAGGGCTTTTGGGAGGCGATAAATGAGCGGCGGGCAAAAAACAGATCCAAAAAGGATTCTGATAATGGAAGATTCAGATATTTTCGCCGATATGCTTTTTAACGCGTTCGAATCCTCTGAATACACAATCCAGAGAGCTGTAAACGGCTTTGAAGGCATAAAAAAAGTATACTCCTTTCTGCCTCATCTGATCATTTCTGATATTGAAATGCCGATTTTCAAAGGTTATCAGGTAACGCGTTTCTTAAAATCACGCAGAAACACTAAAACAATTCCTGTTATAATGTTCACAACGCTTGATGAAACCAAAGACAAATTCTGGGGAACGCAGGCAGGCGCAGATTACTATATTGAGAAATCCCCCGGTAATCTTCGGCCGCTTATAGAAACAGCGGATAAAATTCTTTCTTCAGCGCAGCAGATTGATTTTAGCCTGATAGAAAAAGAAAGCAGAAAAATAAACGATGAATCAATCATAGAAATTGTCAACAACCTTCTTGATAACAAGCTGTTTCAAACGACTGTCATCGGACTTCTTACGGAACTCGCGAGCAAAGTCCATTCAATTGATATGGTATCGGAAGGAATTTTCAAGCTTCTCCATACTATATGCGAAGCTGAAATAATATCAATGATAATCAGGGGAAACCACCGCTCTCTTTATATTTACAGCGCGAATTACGGCGGATTCACGGACGATACAGCCAAAAATTTCATGGAAGTCTGCCAGTCTGATTTTAACACCCTTTTTAATGAATTTAAATTCACTTCTAAAACGGAAAAATATTTTTTCGGCGACTCAACACCCCAATCGTTAAACGCTAAAAAAGTCATTTCATATATTTCTTTTCCTTTACTAATTGCGGGAGAAAATTTCGCGTCTTTGCATATCGGCAATACCATCAATGAATATTTCACTCCTTCTGTTATGGAAAACATTAATGTATTTATCGGAGCGGCTTCTCCTGTAATCGCTAACGCCCTCTCAATGCACGAGTTAAGCGATCTGCAGAAGAACACGCGCACCGCGTTCGCGCGCTATGTCCCGGCTGATGTTATGGACGATATAATCAATGACACTACTAAGATTATCCAGATGAGCGAGAACAGAAATATCGCGGTATTATTCTGTGATATCAGAAACTTTACGGATATTTGCGAACAATCCGACGCGCAGGGTGTTGTGGACTTTTTAAACACATATTTCGACAAAATGGGAAGCGAAATAATTTCCGAAGGCGGGCATATTGATAAATTTATCGGAGACGCGATAATGGCGGTTTTCGGCGCTTTTAATACAAACGAAAATATTTGCGAAAACGCTATAAGAGCGGCGGGGAAAATGCTCGCGGCGATAGAAATGATTAACAGCCTCGACTCCTCCAGCGTTCCCCGTTCGATAATCACCAAAGAAAAAATAAATATCGGGATAGGAATTAACTACGGCGGCAGTATTTTGGGAAACATCGGTTTTAAAAATAAAATGGATTATACTGTTATCGGTGATACTGTAAATCTCGCGTCCCGCGTGGAAAGCCTTACAAAAACATATCATCATCCTCTTATAGTCTCTGAAAATGTATTTGAGCTGACAAAAGACAATTATCTTTTCCGTAAAATTGACAATGTCTGTGTAAAAGGAAAGAACAAGCCTGTGGGTATTTACGCGATTTATTCCGGGTTTCAGGATCAGGACTCAAGAAAACTAAGAGACGGAAAAATTTCCGATCTGCCTGACATATCATCTCTTTTGATTAAACGCGATGTTATAAGCAATTACAATAAGGGCACGCGGGTCTTTTACATGCGGGAGTGGAAACTCGCGCGGGAATATTTTTCCAAAGCTCTTGAAGCCGATAAGGATGATTTTCTTTCTTCATTGTATCTTGAACGATGTCTCGATTTCGAGCGGTATCCTCCAAAAGATGACTGGGACGGCGTTATTACACTGGAAGAAAAATAGAATTTTAGGAGAATAAAATGAAAGAAGATGAGATTAACAGGAAAATAGCGGCTGACGAATATCTTGTGGAAAGGCTTATAAATAAATTCCGCTTCGCTTTGGGAATTATTTTTGTAGTCAGCGTAGCCGTTGTCTCATTCCTGCGGAGTTTTGACGGCCTTGAGCATTTCCCGTTACGCGCTTATTTTTTTACCGGAGGTTTTTTAATTTACTCGGTTATCCTTTACTTTCATTTTAGAAATAAGAAGAGCCTTAGCCGTTCCTATAAATACATAACAGTTGTGCTTGACGCTCTTATTATAAGCGCCGCGATCTGGGCAGGAAGCACGTACCCTGAGATATCCCCGCCAATCGCGTTTTTATCAATTCAGGCTCTTTTTTACATTATTATGATAATGGCAGGCTCATTCAGATACAGCGTCCGCTGCGCGTATTTCTCCGGCGTTTTTTCCGGGGTCTGTTATGTGATTGTTGTTATCGTAAACAGGAATGTTCTTGATCTGCCCTATTTCTTTACAATGGGAAGCAGTGTAATCCCTGTGGGGTTTCCCATTTATATTCAGATATTCTACGCGATCGCCATGATGGTAGCAGGCGCTATCTCAGGTCTCGCTTGCAAACGCCATTTTAATTTGTTTAAGGACGTTATGAAGTATCAGACAGACGCCGCTCTGGCTTCACAGACTGCAGTAGATCAGACAAAATCCATCGCGGATACCATCAGGAGATCCACTGATGAAATATTTCATTCATCAAAAAAAATATTTTCTACAGCTAACAATCAGGCGGCGAGCATTCAGGAGATTGAGAGCACAATAACAGAAAACACCCAAATCGCCGGTGAAATATCCGAAAAAACATCAAGCGTGGCGACCATTGCCTTAAAAATGGAAAGCGATGTCATTCAGGGTTTTTCGGTTCTTGAACGCAATGTTGAGCAGCTTGAGAATATTAAAAATAAAAACGACAGTGTTATAACAGGCATTATCGCTTTAGGAAATAAAATACTGCGCATCAGGGACATCATTAAAAATATCAACACAATTACGGATCAGACAAAAGTAATAGCGTTTAACGCCGCTCTTGAAGCCGCTAGCGCCGGAGAGCGCGGCAAACGCTTCTCTGTGGTCGCGAACGAAGTTAACCGGCTTGCTGACGACATTGCCTCTCTGACAAAGCAGGTGCGGGTGCAGGTTGAGGAAATTCAGGATTCTTCATCATCATTGATAATTTCAAGCGAGGAAAGCGCGGATAAAATAATAGAAGGGAATAACCTGATAAGGGAGCTTGAGGATTTATTCCGCGAGATACGCTCAGGCGCGGAAATTACAGCCAATCAGGCGCAGACAATAACAATCTCAACTCAAAAGCAGCTTCGATCGACAGAGCATATCAATATCGCGATCTCCGATATCTCCAAAGGTCTTTCGGATTTTATTCAATCGACAAAGTCCGCCACTTCATCCGCCGGAGACTTAACGGAGATGATAAATAAATTAAACTCTATCCTCGCTTCTGTGTCGGATTTCCCGCGGGCCGCTGAAGGGAACGCCTCTCTTGATCATCCGCCTCCTGTTGACATAAAATGATTTACAGGAAAAAGTGATGCGTTATTTAAAAATATTTCTTTTAGCCGCGCTTTTAATTCTCGCTGTCTTTCCTCTTTTTTCCCGCGATATCACTGTTTTTGTAAAAGACGCTGACCTTGATTATCCTCTTGAAGGAGCCGTTATCCGCACAAGGGACGGGATTGAATATGTATGCGGCGAGGACGGAAGCGCGTTTTTACAAATCCCTGATAACAGGCAGCTTATATTAAGCGCTTATTATCCCGGTTATGAAACAGGAGTTATTACAATTCCTGTTACCGGAAATACATTCATAATAGATATGCGCCTCTCCGGCATCCTGCACGGAAGCGAGCTTGTAATAGAAGCGTCAATGCCGGGTTCCAGCGAAACCAGAACAGGACGCAGTATCGCGGTCAGCGAGAGGGAAATTTCCCAAACCGGCGAAATAGGAATAGTTGAAGATGTAATGAGAACCATAAAACTTTTGCCGGGAGTAAATTACTCAGGAATTTTTAACGCGCAGCCCAGCATAAGAGGCGGTTATCCGGGAGACATGAGCGCCTCAATGGACGGCTTTACAATCAACAACCCGTATTTCTGGGGAGGAAGCGTTTCTATTTTTGATCCGCGTATGGTTTCAAGCGCGCAGCTTTCGCACGGCGTTTTCTCAAGCCGCTTCGGGAATACAATTTCAGGGCTTCTTGAAATTACAACCAAAAAACCATCGCCTACAGAAACTCTTTTTGAGCTCGGCATTAACACAAGCGCGGCTAACCTCAGCCTTTCGATTCCCTTTCAAAAGGGCGGCATCTTAATAATGGGACGCGTCACTTATTACGATCCTGTTATCTGGCTCGCGCAGCAGCTCTCAGACGCGATTCCGGTTTTATCAGCGGTAAATTACATTAACCAAGCGCCTTATATAAGAACCGCGACAGTCAGCTTTAATTACTGGTTTACGGACAGCCTTGAGTTATCAGCCTCATTATTCTGGGGAATGGACGGTGTCGGAGTAAATTTTAAAAATTCAAACGATACCGATTTACTTGAAAGCGTATCATCCATTGATTTTGATTTTGTGAATCATCAGGGGTTTTTAACAACTTCACTTTTATGGAACCCGGGCCCGAGCACGCTGTTAAGATTCATGCTTGGAACAGGATTTGAAGACAGAAAAATCAAAGGCGATATAAATTACGAGATAAAAGAAATTTATTTTTCAGATATGTTTAAAAACTTGTTTTCGCCGTATTTGGTTCATTTTGGACTTGACATGGAAAAATACGCGTACTATGAGCATAACAAAATCAACCAGTCGGATTCATTTGTAAACGTACAGGGGCGGGTTGACTTTGACTGGGAAATATCAAAGAATTTTTTAGTCGCTTCTGGCCTTCTGGAAATGTTCTCATTTACAAGATCAAAGGGCGTTCAGCAGATGCTTTATGATTCCATGTTTAGCTGGCCATGCTCATGCTTAGTACCGCCGGAAAATATAATATACAAGCAAAACACCGGCAAAAAACCCTGCCCTGTCTGCGGGCAAAAAGCGCCTGCTTCAGGCTATATAACAGATGAAACTGATATAAACAACATCATAGCTGTTTTCTCTCCGTATCCTGTTCCGCCCGGATTGATTGTAGGAATGCCTGTTGAATACTCTCCTGATTCCCGGAATCATCTTCTGACAACATCCGCGTATGCGCTTGGCGAGTACTCCTCGGATAATAACCGAGTAAAAGCGGAACTTGGCATCCGCGTTGATCATTTTATCCTGTTCGGAGACGGTTTTACTTTAAACAGCAGCGCCGCGTTCAATCCGCGCCTGAACCTTGACTTTAACGTTATACGAAATATCGGTTTTTTAAATTCGTTCAGCATATCAGCCGGAACAGGCCTTTTCTCATCTGTAGACAGCACTGTATACAGCGCTGAGAAAAAATATAACCTTGATTATATAAAGCCAAACCGTTCGTGGACATCAGTTATAGGATTCAGGTTCGAGTTTATTGGGGATTTAAACTTAAATATCGAAGGGTATTACAAATATGTTTTCGACAGAATGTATACTCAGGTAGATACTGGTTCCAGCGATCCAGCGGTAAACCCGCGTTTTGACGGCATCGGGCATGTATGGGGCATCGACGTTATGCTTCATAAAATTCAATCGCGCTACTGGGACGGCTGGATTTCCTATTCCTTCAACTGGGCGAAGTATCTTGATCCGGGCGGCGCGTACGGAGGCATGGGGCTCTCCGGCGGGAACCGGGGCGACGACTGGTATTTCCCCTACTATCACAGGTTTCACAATCTTAATCTGGTCGCGAATTACAAACCTGTTCCGTTCATTAATATTTATCTGCGTTTCGGGGTAGCTTCCGGCATACCGCTGAGCCGCCGCGATGAAGCCGGCCCTCAGAGTTATCCTGTTTTAATTTACGATAAAAGCAGCCCCCAAGAAAGTTATTTTATAGAAAAATATCGCTGGCAGTCTTTCCTTGATCCTGATAACCGCACTACTCCGTCGCTGCCTTTAGATATAAAAATATCCTTTTTTGGCGGAAGCCGCAATGGAAAAACAAGGTGGGAAGTTTATGTAGCGGTGGAAAATCTTCTCGCGTTAGTGTATACCGCGCGGGGAAACACAAGTTTTAACCAGTATACAGGTCAGGTTGATACCGGAAGCTCATCGGCAAACTATGAGATACCGATACCAATACCGTCCTTTGGATTTAAAATCAGTTATTGATTTTTTGGCGCGGCTGAGGAATTTAAGTTGAGAAATGTTATGATTATAAAAAAATGTTTTACTCCCGCTCTGGCGCTGATAATCCTGTTAAGCGGATGCGCGGGAATAGTGGAGATAACAGGGCAGTTTCTTGACGGCTCGGTATTAGCGGAAAAAACCCTCTCGCGCTACAGGGCTTATAAAGAATACGGCGCGGTCTGTGACATAGATATAGAGATTGTAGAAAATAAAAACAAAGAAAGCTCTATAATTATCAGCGTCAGCGATTTCCCGATGATAAAATTGCGGGGAACTCTCCCGGGAAATGACGGTGTTTTTTATTTTTCATCGCTTGAGTATCTCTCGGGAAGCACGCACGGATGGAATGAGTATACGTCACAGCTTTACGGATCCGGTAGGCTGGTTCTCAGGGAAATCGCGGTTCTGGAAACCATTGAGCAGCCGTTTCAGGTGCAGGTAACACAGGGGCGCGTTCACCGGTATGATACGCGCGTAACAGGAAACGAAGCGCTGACAGCGATGCGGAACAGGTATGAGCGCGTAACAACGCTCGCGCAGTGGATGCTGTCGAGCGGCAGAATGAAAGGACAGCCTTTAAAAGAATTTGAGAAATACTGGAAACCCATACTTTTCCCGGAGATCGCGGCAGGGAAACAAAGACCGGAAGGCTGGCGGCAGGGAGGCGATATATTTAAAACAGCGGAAGATATAAACTGGAATACATCATACACTGAGCGCGTTTTCCCGCCCGAGCTTGTTCCTGTCCGCGACAGCGGCACGATGCTGCGCGACTGGGAGGAAGCGCTTTCTCTTGTTTACCTTGAGTATGAATGGGAGCGGCTGATAAACATTATATCAGATAAAATAATTTTATATAAAGTAAAGTGAGGTCTTTATGGGAACTGCGTCTTTTTCGGTTTTAGAGCTTTTTCAGCTTGGCGGAATTATCATGTGGCCGCTTCTTATTTTTTCCATCGCGGCAGTCGCGATTTTTATAGAACGGTCAATTTTCCTTTTATATCATAAGCTTGATATTGAGGAGATGGCGGTGAAAACAGGCGAATATATCAAAAATAACGATTACAAAGGAGCGGGCGAGTACCTTAGCGCTTTCCCGAAAAAGTATATGGGAGCGAGAATACTTCTCGCGCTCATTGGGCAAAAAAAACAAGGTAAGGCTTTTTCCGTGCACCACGCTGAACGCGCGGCGGAAACGGAGGCGATGAACTGCGTTAACTCTCTTGAAAACGGGTTTAATTTTCTGACAGCGCTTGGCTCTCTATCGCCGCTTACAGGGTTTCTTGGAACCGTTACGGGAATGATCGGCGCGTTCAGGTCAATCGCGGAAGCGACGGAAGTAAACGCGCAAATTGTCGCTAACGGAATTTACGAGGCGCTTATCACCACTGTGTTCGGCCTTATAATCGCCATTATCGCGATGGTCGCCCACTCAATTTTCAGCCACATAGTGGACAAGTTCGCCTCCCGCGTTGAGGGAGCGTGCTCAGTATTAATCTCGCGCATGGACGATAGACCTGAAGAGCGAATCCATGAAGAACCGTCAGATGACCAGTCCGCAATAAATCAGAACAACGCGCCGGAAAGCGGAACCGCATGAAAATAAAGCGCGTAAAAAAAAC
>JGI24695J34938_10002827_pt1 | contig 12680 bp, 9 predicted proteins | sample TergutCo191P3_FD_34938 | JGI IMG/M metagenome (IMG submission 34938) | reverse complement strand
GAGGAAAACCTGATCGCCAATAACATGAGCCTTGAAGAAATCTGCCGTAAAATCGGAGCGGACAGTTTGGGTTACATCAGCATAGACGGATTAAAAAACGCATGTAATAAATGCGAATTAAAATTCTGTACAGCGTGTTTTACTGGAAACTCCAGGGTTCAGTACGAAAAGAAAAACGTCTTTGAACACTAAGATTAGATCGGCATTACGGTACGTGTATACAAACCATGAATTTCCCCGGAATCTGTATCCCGGTCAAAGCAACTTTGAATTATTGTATATAGACTGTTATCATCATGTTCAAATTTTCTGAATAATGAATATGCAACAAGATCTGCTAACTGTATCAAACGTGACATTTTTGAATCTAAAAAAAGCGGGACTTCACTAAAATTCGCAAGAGTTTTACCCCAGCGGTTACCTGTTTTTTGAAAAATATGTGATAAAACCTGATATTGCTGCTCTAATGTTGATTTATCAAATATTGCTAAACCTCTAACACCTTGACCGCTTTTAATAAATCTTCTCTTCAAAAACATATCAAAGCGGCTTGTAATTTGTGTAAATAACTCCTCAGACAAGGAAAATTTTGAATTATCATAATATGATTTATCAAGCACTACTCCAAAAAGAATAAATTGAGAAGGGTAATTTGAAGCAATATACGTTAATATTTCTTTATAAAGCGTATCTCGAAGATGTTTAGGGAATCTTCGCCATGCTTTTCTTCCACCTCTTATATCTGTACCATGTAATTCAATATCAGATATTCCTAATTGTTTCTCAACGATATTATCGACAGCTTGTTGTACCCAATATGTTTTATCATCACGAATCGCAAAGCCTGCTAAAACACAATGTCTGCATTTTTTATCAATTTCCAGACCGGAATCATCAATATAAAGAAGATACATAGGTTTCTCCCATGCAAAAAAAAGTGAGTTAGGAGAGCTACATAGAACTCAGCGTACCGCAGAAAGGCAGTACTCCCAACTCATATGTTTTAGTATATTAAATAAAAATCATAAAGTCAAGTTGAATCTTCCAATATAGAGACACATTTAAAGTTTCTCCTAAACCTTAAGGTTTAGGCTTCTATCAATATTCCTTCGCCAAGCAGCGCCTTAAATTCTTTTTCGTCCAGCGTCTCTTTTTCCAAAAGAGAGGAGGAAACGCTGTCCAGAATATCACGGCGGTCTTCCAGTATTTTCTTTGCCTTTGTGTATTCAGTTTCGATAATACGGGCTACTTCTTCATCGATATACTGCTGAGTGCTTTCCGCGTATTCACGCTGGAAGGACGGCTCCTGCCTCTCCTGCCCTGTCATGCTAATGCCTCGTGATGTAAGAGCGACATTGCGGAAACGATCGCTCATTCCATAATCGGTTATCATCTTGCGGGCGATGTCCGTCGCTTTTGTTAAATCGCTTGCAGCCCCTGTGGAATATTCGCCGGAGATCATTTCCTCGGCGATTCGCCCGCCGAGCAGGATATCAATCCTTCCCAAAAGATCAGACCTTGTTACTGTATAGCGGTCTTCTACGGGAAGCTGCATTGTGTAGCCAAGAGCGTAACCTCTCGGGATAATGGATATCTTTGTTACAGGATCGGCATTCGGAGTATAGGCGGCAACCATAGCGTGTCCGGCTTCATGATAAGCGGTAAGGCGGCGCTCTTCCTGTTTAATCACCCGTGTTTTTTTCTGTAAACCGGCTACAGTTTTTTCTATAGCTTCATCAAAGTCACGCTGGATTACCATTTTTCTTCCGGCTCTTACAGCGAGAAGAGCGGCTTCGTTTACGATATTGGCAAGATCAGCTCCGGAAAAACCGGATGTTATACGGGCAACTTTTTCAAGACTTACCGCAGGATCACGTCTTACATTTTTTGAATGAATCTCAAGGATCGCTTCCCTTCCTTTAAGATCGGGTCTATCAACAAGCACCTGACGGTCAAACCTGCCGGGACGAAGAAGCGCCGGATCAAGCACATCCGGTCTGTTTGTAGCGGCGAGGATTATCAATCCAACAGCGCCGTCGAAACCGTCCATTTCTACAAGAAGCTGATTAAGAGTCTGCTCCCGTTCATCGTTTCCTCCGGCAATGCTGTTAATTCTGCTCTTGCCGATCGCGTCAAGCTCATCAATAAAAATAATACAGGGAGCTTTGTTTCTTGCCTGTTTGAATAAGTCACGGACACGGGCGGCTCCAACGCCGACAAACATTTCAACAAAGTCAGCGCCGCTCATGCGAAAGAAGGAAACTCCGGCTTCTCCTGCGACTGCTCTGGCAAGAAGTGTCTTTCCGGTTCCTGGAGGACCTACCAGAAGAACGCCCTTTGGAATTTTTCCGCCAATCTCTTTATATTTTTCCGGACTCTTTAAGAAATCAACAACCTCGACAAGCTCTTCCTTCGCTTCATCAACGCCCGCGACATCATTAAAACGTGTGGTGATATCGCCTTCCGCGACAATGACTGCGCGGTTTTGCCCGACAGAAAGAACATTGCTGCCCATATTGCCGATACGTTTAATTACAAAGCGCCATATCAAAATGAAAAACGCAATTGGCAAAACCCAGCTTAATATAAAACCTAAAACAGCGTTCCCCTCGCGCGAAACTGCTCCGTAGGAAACATTGTTTTCGTCCATAAACTGAATAAAATTTTCATCATAAATCGATACTGTTCTATATACCTTATCCTGCTGAGAAGAAGAACTATAAGAACGGGAAACATTGGCTCTTGTTGTATCCCTGTTTGTGTAACCTGTAAAATAGGAATCTGTCATTATAACCCGTTTAATTTCACCGGAAGAAATTCTCGCCTTAAACTCCGAGAAATCAATCGCGGGATTAAGTCTATTAAGAAAAACATAATTAAAAAGGCTTATCCCGACAAAGAGAATGGCAAGGTAAAGGAGAAGAAATTTCCAGCCGCCGAATCCCTTAAAATCGGGCAGATTTCCGCCGCCAAAGGGAAACATGGGACCGTCTTTATTTTCATTCTTGTTATCAGGATTATCACTCATACGCAATTATTACATATATTAAAGCCCATGAAAAGGTGTCATGCGGTGTCACCGGCTAACGTGTTTCTCTATTTAATCTCTATTTATATCGAGGAGAGCGTCAAAAAGAGCGAACATTTGCGGCGTGTCCCAATAGATACTGCCGACAATCCTGCCTGCAATTTTTCCTTCCTTGTCGATGATAAACGAAGTCGGGATTGCTTCAACACCATATCTTGAGCCGACTCTCCCATCCTGATCAAACAGCACAGGAAAGGTATAGCCGTATCTCTCTATAAATTGAAAAACTGTATCATGCCTCTCCCTTAAATTGACAGCAAGCATTTCAAACTCATAATCTCTATAACGCAGATACAGTGTTTCCATGGAAGGCATTTCATGGCGGCACGGCGGACACCATGTAGCCCAGAAATTCAAAATAACAATTTTTCCCTTAAGCGATGAAAGCGCCGTTGTTTCGCCGCCTAAACTCTGTAAAGAAAAATCAAACGGCTCTATACGCTGAGTTACAGGCTGAATTCCAGCGCTCCTGAAAAGATCAGAAAAATCCAAAGATGCTTGAGTCTTTTCCTGCGGCGGCGATTGAAGCTCCCATTTTTGCAGCGCGGCGCTGAGAGTTGAAAATCGACCTGTCAGTATAAGGAGTCCGATAATAATAAGAACAACTGCGCTGATTTTTTTTATTACCGGAAGTTTCTCACGAAACCATTTTAAGGGAACAAGATACCTGTCAAAAAATACTGCCGCCAAAAGAAACGGTAAGCCAAAACCCAGCGAATAAATCGCAAGATAAAAAGCCGCAGTGCCTGCCTTCCCGCTTTGTCCGGCAAGAAACAAAACACCGGTTAAAATCGGTCCCAGACACGGCGTCCATCCCGCGCCAAAAGCCGTTCCCGCGGCAAACGCTCCAATCAATCCCTTTGGCTTTTTATTGGAATGTAAACGCTTTTCATAATTCAGGAAGGAAAGAAAATCAAAAAGCATATTTAAGCCAAGTACAATTACAATTATCCCGGCAGTAATCTGGACATATTTTGAATTTCCTCCCATCAATAAAAAGGTAGAGGAAACAATAATACTAAAAATAATAAATACAACAGTAAAACCGATTACAAAGGAGAGAGCGGTAAAAAATAAAATAAAACGTTTTCTATCCGTCCGCTCATTGTCATCTGACAGATTGGCTAATCCGCCGGCTCCGCCAAGTATGCTTAAATAAGACGGAATCAGCGGAAGCACACATGGAGATAAAAACGAAAGAAGCCCTGCTGTGAAAGTCAGCAATATTGATGGATATTCAGACATATTTACAGTATAACGTATTTTATTTTTATTGACAGTTATTTCCCCTATTTTATGGTATAATGTCAATTAATAATTGGCAGTAACGCTTAATAAATATGAAAAAAACTATTTATTTTATATCTATCGTTATTTTTTTCTCCGGATGCAAATACAATCCTCAGTATGTACAGCAGGAATTTTGTTTAAGCGATGAATTTGAATATACGCTTACTTATTGGAGATATTATGATTTTCCAGTAGCGGAAATTATTTTTGAAGGACATATAAACGGCAAAGGCATTTTAAATTATTTTTATCCGCCGTATGGAGACCAAGACATATTTTACAATGGGTTTATCATTCATGATAAAATTGAAATAAGAGAAGAAACAACATGGTATGGCAATACAGTATTGATCAAATACATTCCCCTTGAACAAAGCGAAGGTAAACTTCTGGTAAAATTTAAGGTTTTTTAAAATAAATAATTCGACAACAGGGCTTTTGTCTTGGCTGTCTTATAAGTATAATATAATAATGAAAAAACCGCTTTATTTGATTGACGCATACGGTCTTATTTACCGCTCCTACTTCGCTTTTTTATCTCACCCTTTGCGCAACAACACGGGTAAAAATGTTTCCGCGCTGTTTGGTTTTTCACGCACAATTGTCACCTTGTTAAATGACGGCGCTCCAGCCGCAGACGATAACGGCAAGCGGTTAGACAAGCCGCTAAAGCCTTTGTGCCTCGCCGCAATTTTTGATTCCCGCACTCCGACATTCCGCCACAAGATGTACAGCGAATATAAAGCTAACCGCCAGAAAACGCCTGACGATCTTCATGAACAAGTACCGCTGGTCGAAGAATTTTTAACCTCTCTTGGCATTCCATGCCTAAAAGCCGATGGCTTTGAAGCTGACGATATTATCGCAACCCTCGCGGAAAAATGCCGAAGCGAAAAAAGACAGTGCTATATACTTTCATCAGACAAGGATCTTTTGCAGCTTGCAGGAGACGGAATATTTGAGCTTCGTCCGGCTAAAGGCGCAAAGAAAGAAGGCGACACTAACCTGTCCGCTTCAATCTCAGGAGGCGGCCCGTCATGGGATTTAATCGGTCCTGAAGAAGTAAAAACAGAATGGGGCGTAGAACCAAAAAAAATTCTTGACCTGCTTTCGCTTACAGGTGACAGCTCTGACAATGTGCCGGGCGTAAAAGGAATCGGCGACAAAACGGCGATTAAACTTATGACACGTTTTGGATCGCTCGATGAGATATATAAAAACATTGCGGCAATCGAAGGTTCTACCGGAAAGAAAATCGCCGAAGGAAAAGAAAGCGCATATTTTTCACAGTCTCTTATCCGCTTAAGGGATGATGTAAAATTATCGATTGCGTCGATTGACGATCTGTCTATAGAAAACTTAAACCGACCCGCAGGCGCGAGTCTTTTAATGCGGGAAGGAATCCGGCAAAACGCAAAACTGCTCGATGCGAATTTTTCACCGCAAAGCGCAAGAGCGGCTCAGGCAGAAAAAAAAGAGAGCGGTTCATCGGACGGCGGCACAAACAATCAACATGATCAATCCGAACAAGACGGCGCTTTAACTTACGGCATGGCGGATCAATCTCTTATCGGCGAAGGCGTCTATAAAACAATTCTTGATCTAGAAGAATTAAAATCCATTTTAAGTCAGGCAAAAAAACAAAAACTATTGGCTCTCGATTTTGAAACAGATTCTCTTGACGCATGGAACTCGCGCCCGATAGGTATCTCTCTCGCTCTTAAATCAAAAGAGGCGTTTTATGTTCCTGTAGCTCCTCACGGCGTTGGTTCTGAAAATCCCGATACAAATTTTTTGGACCCAAAAAAAGTTTCGGCGCTTCTCTCGCCTCTTTTAGCGGACAGCGAAATGACAATTGCGGCGCATAACGCCAAGTACGATTACAAAGTGACACGAGGCTGGGGTATTGAGCGCTGGCAATGCCGTATATGGGACACTATGGTTGCTTCATGGCTTGCAGACCCTGAACGCAACAACTATTCGCTGGATTCTCTTTCTTCCTATGCGTTTGACTGCACTCCAATCAAGTACAACGACATTGTGGCAAAGGGAGCCGCCTTCGATTCGGTCTCTCTGGAAACAGCTTCCCGCTATTCATGCGAAGACGCGGATTTTTGTATCAGGCTTAAAGAACACCTTGAACCAATGCTCGCAAAGACGGAAGCTGTCAATCTTTTTAATAAACTGGAAATGCCGCTCCTCCCGATTCTTGCCGAGATGGAAGGTGAAGGAATTAAAATCGAGCCAAAGGCTCTGATTGATTACGGCAAGGAGCTCGCGCTTGAGCTTGATCAAATTCAAAAAGAGACATGGAAAACTGTTGGACACGAATTTAATTTATCAAGCACAAAACAGCTTCAGGAGGTTCTTTTTACAGAGCGCAAATTAAATCCCGGAAAAAAAACAAAAACCGGCTACTCCACAGACGCTGCCGCTCTTGAAGAACTCGCGAGAGAAGACCCCGTTCCCGCCCTAATCCTTCGCCACCGCACTTTAGCGAAGTTAAAATCAACTTATGTCGATACATTGGCGGGCATGGCGGACAGCGAAGGGCGGCTTCACACAAACTTTGTGCAGACGGGAACCGCTACAGGACGCCTTTCCAGCCGTGAGCCAAATCTTCAAAATATTCCTGTCAGAGCCGAGGAAGGCAGAAGAATTCGTGAAGCGTTTATCGCAAAACCTGGTCATGTTTTAATTTCCGCCGATTACAGCCAAATAGAACTTGTAGTCCTCGCTCATTTATCAAAAGATCAAAATTTAATTTCCGCTTTTGCAAAAAACAGGGATGTGCATACCCAGACAGCGGCGTTGATTTTTAACATTGACGAAAACGAAGTAAAAAGCGAACAGAGACGCATGGCAAAAACAATCAACTTCGGCGTTATTTACGGCATGAGCGCGTTCCGTCTTGCGAACGAATTAAATATAAGCCGTACAGAAGCGCAAAAATTTATCGAAGCCTATTTTAATACTTACTCGGGCGTTCGCAAATTTATAGAAGACACTATTAAAAAAACAGAAAGCCTGGGTTATGTGTCAACAATTTCCGGACGCAGACGTTATATTCCAACCATCAATTCAAGAAACAAAACAGAAAAATCCGCCGCTGAACGCATTGCCGTAAACACTCCGATTCAGGGGTCTGCGGCTGACATTGTAAAAACCGCCATGTTGAATTTGGACAAGAAGCTCGCATGTTCCAGCGCGAAACTCCTTTTGCAGGTACATGACGAATTAATTCTTGAATGTCCAAAAGAAGACTGCGCCGCTGTCACAGAAACAGTAAAAACAGAAATGGAAAAAGCTGCCGAATTAAGCATCCCGCTTCGTGTAAGCGTGGAAACAGGCAGCTCGTGGGGAAGTTTCCATTAGGAAAAATTAAATCTGCTACGCGAAACTATCATGGTTTTTTGGTTTTTCAATTGATCTTTTTTTATCGCTGCGATAGAATGTTGTATATATTTCTTAATAATATATATGTCTTATATGTATGTCCGTGTACGAGGGATCAAAAATGAGTAAGGTTTCGCTGACTCCGGTTGTAAAAATCGAACATGAAAAATGTATAAACTGTTATGCATGTATTGCAGAATGCCCTGTCAAATATTGTATGGATGGATCGGGCGAAAAACTGACAATTAACCACGATCTCTGCATAGGATGCGGAAATTGCATCAACGTGTGTACTAACAAAGGACATTTTGCCAGAGGACTGGTAGACGACACTCCCGCATTTATTGCTGAATTAAAAAAAGGAACAAAAATAATCGGAATTGCGGCTCCTGCTGTTGTATCGTTTTTCGGCGAACAATATTTAAATCTTAACGGCTGGTTAAAATCAATAGGCGTTGAGGCAGTTTTCGATGTTAGTTTCGGCGCGGAATTAACTGTTGTCTCCTATCTCGATCATGTCAAGCACAATAAACCCAGAACAGTTATTGCGCAGCCGTGTCCGGCAATCGTCAATTATATCGAAATTTACCGTCCAGATCTTATACCATACCTTGCGCCGGCTGACAGTCCCATGCTGCATACAATAAAAATGATTCTCGAATTTTTCCCGCAGTATAAAGACCATAAAATTGTGATTATTTCTCCGTGTGCGGCAAAAAGACGCGAATTTGATGAAACAAAACTTGGTGATTACAACGTAACCATGGCTATATTAAAAAAATATTTTGCTGATATGAATATTAACTTAAGCAATTATTCGCCGGAACAATATGACGGACCTCGGGCTGAACGCGCCGTAGGTTTTTCGTCTCCTGGCGGTCTATTGGACACTGCCGAACGTTTTATTCCAGGCATTACCCGCCGTTCCCGCAAGATCGAAGGCGTGCATTCCGTTTATCATTATCTGGATACTACAGCGGAATTACTTAAAACCGACACTAAGATAGCTCCGATTATAGACTGTTTAAATTGCGAGAAGGGATGTAACGGCGGTCCCGGCACCGGCAACAGCGAGAGAGCTCTTGCTCACCTGGAGAATCCTATCCGCAAACGAAGAACAGAAACTGAATACTTTTTAAATCCGGGAAGGAATCCGGAGAAAGCTTATAAAAAATATCATAAAGTTCTCGAACAATACATGAAAAAAGGCTTATACAATCGTCATTACCGCGATCTTTCTGATAATAATTATATTAAAGAGCCTAACGAAGAGGAGCTTACAGAAATATATAAAGGTTTAAGGAAATACAAAAAAGAAGATTTATATAATTGCACTGCATGCGGTTACGGAACCTGCCATTCAATGGCAGTTGCCATCTTTAATAAACTAAATAAGCCTGAACATTGCATGCATTTTATTATGGCGCGGCTTAAAGATGAGGTGAAAACCGATGAACTTAATAAACTTCTCGCAAAACATATCCATGATATTTCGGAACTTGTTGACGGAATTTCCGAAACTATCCATGACTTGAATGACAGCATTGGAGCGCAGACAAAAGCAGTACAGGACTCCGCGCAAAAAACCGAAAAAATGGTTAAATCATTTACTCAAACCTCTGAAATATCACGCAATAAACAGGATGATATTAGAGAACTGATGGAAAACGCTTCCAAGAGTCAGGATTCGATGCGTGAAACAATTCAATCTGTACAGGGTATTTCTCAATCTGTTGACGGCATCGGTTCGGCAATCCAGATTATTACCGCAATTGCCGCTAACACTAACCTGCTGTCAATGAACGCGGCGATTGAAGCCGCTCATGCCGGAGAAGCGGGAAGGGGTTTTGCCGTTGTCGCAGATGAAATCCGCCGTCTTTCGGAAAGCACAAGGGAAAACTCGCGCAATATTGGAGTTACATTAAAAAGCATAATAGACGGCATAACCATTACGTCAAAAAGATCAAACGATACAGACAGCCGGATTACCGAAATGTCTACAGAAATAAACGATTTTGCGCAGACCATGAAGGATTTGATAAACACATTCAATGATCTTACACGGGACAGTAATGAAATTATCTCGGCTCTTGACAGCTTAAAGAATCAAACCGAAACCGTAAAAGATGAATACTCCGGAATTATTGTAAAGACGAACAAACTGCGTGACTCAATACATGATCTGGATAATCTTACGAAAAATAATTAGGGAGCTTTAAAAAAAACCAGCCAGGGTTTTTTAAGGTTCCAATTATTTAAATCATTCGCTTTTTATGCCGGATTGCGCTGTTTTTAAAATTTAACTCTGCCTTTAAAACTGCGCGATAAAGTAAGTTTATCGATGTATTCGATATTTCCTCCGACCGGCATTCCTGACGCGAGGCGCGAAATTTCTACAGGATAATTCTTTAATGTTTTTTGCAAATATAAAGCCGTCGTATCGCCTTCTACTGTGGGATTTAGCGCGAGTATTATTTCTTTAACTCCATCAAGACGGTTTAAAAGTTTTTCGATAGAAAGATTTGCAGGGCTCACTCCTTCAAGCGGCGCGATTAATCCGCCAAGAACATGATAAACCCCCGGAAATTCTCTGGCATCTTCTATTATGCGAATATCCTGCGCAGATTCAACAACGCATATAAGCGAATGATCGCGGGAAGAATCGGAACATACAATACATGGATCGACTTCGGTAAAACTGCCGCAGACGCTGCAGCGGCGAATCGCCTGATGCAAACCAGAAAGTTCTTTTGCCAATGATTGAGCAAGAGCCGGATTTGAATCAAGAATATGATACGCAATTCTTCCCGCGCTTTTTTTTCCGATTCCCGGAAGTTTTGAGAACAGCGTTATCAATCTGTCAAGAGCGTTCACATAATTCCTTTAAATAATCGAGGCTTTTCCAAAACTTCAAAACCAAAAGTTCGCGTTATGGGAAAAAGCTTAATTTTAAGAAACACCCGGGAAGCCGGATATATTTAAACCGCCTGCCATAGCGCCGACCTGGCTGCTGATCGCTTCTTTTACTTTTGCCATCCCGTCCGTAAAAGCCGCCATGACTAAATCCTGGAGCATTTCAACATCATCCATCGCCTGCGGTGATATGCGGACAGAAAGCACTTCGAGTTTTCCGTTAAACTCGATTTCTACAAGTCCCGCGGCGGCGGCTCCTGTCGCTGTAATTGTGCCAAGCTGTTCCTGAAAACCGCTCATCTGTTCCTGAATCTTCTGCGCGTTTTTTAATATATCAAACGGATTTATGTTCATGCTTACTCCTGATTAATCATTATTGCGAAACGACTGTTCCGGGTATTATCGATAAAACATTTTCTACCTGCGGTGAATAATCATTGCCATTTGCGCGGGCGGATGAATTAACGGCGCTATTCCACATCGGCTCATCATCTTCTTCTGATTGACCTTGCGAGGACGGGTTTCCTTTGGCGGCAACCATGCGGTGAAACTCGTCAGATAATGATCTCTCCCCTGCGGAAGAAGGCTGCGCAGGTTGTGAAGCGTTTATTGCCGTAGACGGCGCCGAAGACAACGCCATATTCGGCGGCGCAGAATTCGATACCGAAGCGGACGCCGCGGCAGAAGCCGCTCTATTCGATCCTAAAACGCTTCTTGCTTCATCAACTGCCGCTTTTAGTTCACAGGGAGACACCCATTTGCTTAACCATGTAAGTTTGGAAACTGCGTTCTCAAGTTCAAAACGAGGAGACACTGAATAGCGTATGTCTCGATAACAGTCCAGTAAAATATCAAGAGCATACTCAAGGCGAATGGAGTCAAGCGCATTTAAAACCTTTTCGGAAAAAAGCGAAGGACGATAACCCAAAAGCGATTCTCTTGTGATGCCGTTTTTTAAAAGCAAGAGACTGCGATAATATCCTGTAAGATCAATTACAAATTGTTCGATAGCGACGCCGCCTGAAAGTATTTCATCGGCAATGGAAAAAGCGGACGGCCCGTCATTTTCAGCGCACGCCTGCGCAAGCGAATTAAGTTTATCAAGTCCGATGATACCGAGTTTTTCCCGGATTAAATCGCTTCGGATATTTCCCGCGCTGAAAGAAACAACCTGATCAAACAGGGTAAAAGCATCACGCATGCTTCCTGTAGATTCTCTGGCGATCCAGAACAGCGCATCATCTTCCGCCTGAATATTATTTTCGGCGCAGATATTTTTTAGTATCGCCTGAATTGTCTCGATTGGTATCAATCTAAAATTAAACTGCTGGCACCGGCTTTTAATGGTTGCCGGAACTTTATGCAGTTCTGTTGTGGCAAAAATAAAAACGATATAAGGCGGCGGTTCTTCTATCGTTTTTAGGAGAGCGTTAAATGCGCTTGCGGAAAGCATATGCACTTCGTCGATTATATAAACTTTATAACGCCCTGTCTGCGGCGGAAAAAGAACCTCATCTTTGATTTGGCGCACGTCATTTACAGAGTTGTTGGAAGCGCCGTCAATTTCCAGCACATCCATGCTCGACCCCTGACTTATCGCGCGGCAATTATCGCATACGCCGCAGGGACCTGCCTCAAGACCCTTTTCGCAGTTTAACGAACGAGCCAAAATACGGGCGGCGCTGGTTTTTCCGCATCCCCTGGGTCCCGAAAAAAGATAAGCATGAGCAATATGCCCGCTTTTTAAGGAATTTTTTATGGTAGAAACAACAAATTCCTGCCCAGCCAGTTCATCAAATGTTTTTGGTCTGTATTTGGAAGCGGTTACTTCATATTGAGGCGCCATAAAAATAGAATATATAAAAATTGGTAAAATTGCCAGAGGTAAAAAGCGCTCTGCGGCAGGAGGGCCGCGGCGCAGCAAGAATCCGCTTACCGTTGCTTCCTTCCGGACCTGGCGGGGTTAGGCGGCGCTTACTCGCACGGTTCCTGA
>JGI24695J34938_10002824_pt1 | contig 12688 bp, 10 predicted proteins | sample TergutCo191P3_FD_34938 | JGI IMG/M metagenome (IMG submission 34938) | reverse complement strand
ATCTGGGCGATATAAAAGAGCAGATGATTATCGAGTTGTATTCCAAGTAGTAAATGTCATGAAATTAAATTTCATGTTCGAACATAATGTCCGGTGTCTGAGATTAAGGCGCCGAACCAAGTAGGAGATATCATGGCCCGTAAGAATCTTATGCAAGGTTTAAAACGCCCCAAAAGTATTACATTTGAGCACGGCGAAATCACCCATAATTACGGTAAATTTATCGCTCATCCGTTTGAACCGGGGTTTGGTACGACTGTCGGTAATACTTTACGCAGAGTTCTTCTCTCTTCAATTCAGGGATATGCGATTACAGCGGTAAGAATCGAATCCATTGACGCTAACGGAACCACTCATAATGTATCCAGTGAATTTGAAACGATTCCGAATATTATCGAGGATACCCTGGAAGTCATTAACAACCTGAAACAGATTCGTTTAAAACTGCCGCAGGACAGCGAGCAGGAAGTTTTACTGTACGAATGGTCAGGCAGGCAGGAAATCAAGAGTGATGATTTCGCCAGAATAGGGCAGGTTGAGGTGCTTTCATCCAATCAGCACATAATGACTTTAATGGATAACGCCAATATCAGATTTGAAGTGCAAATTGATCTTGGCAGAGGTTATGTGCCATCCGAAGTGAACGAGCGGTATATCGAAGTCATTAATACAATTCCGGTAGACGCGATTTTCTCGCCTGTTAAAAAGGTGAAATTTAATGTGGAATCCGCGAGAGTCGGGCAGCGCGGGGATTATGATAAACTCATTCTGGAAATATGGACAGACGGAACGGTTAAGCCTGAAGACGCGCTGGCGGAATCAGCAAAAATCGCGAAAGATCATTTTTCTGTTTTTATCAATTTTGACGAAAATAATCTCGGCATAGAAGATGATCTGGATGACGAAAATGATCATATCCGAAAAATTTTAAATACTCCGGTTGAGGAACTTGAGCTTTCTGTGCGTTCATCAAATTGCCTTAAAAACGCCAATATAAAAACAATCGGAGAGCTTACGCGCAAAACTGAGGATGATATCGCGAGAACGCGGAATTTCGGCAAGAAGTCGCTTCAGGAGATTAAGGAAAAACTTAAAGAGTGGAACCTGAGCCTTGGAATTACGGATTTAAATGTCCTTAAAAACGCCCGTATGGAAACTAAAGTAAAGGAAACCGAAGATGAAGCATAAAAGAGGATTTAACCCGCTTAATCGCATGGCGGCGCATCGCAAGGCGCTGCACAGAAACATGGTTACCAGCCTGTTCAGGCAGGAGAGAATACAAACTACAAAAGCGAAGGCTCTTGAAGTCCGCCGGACAGCGGAAAAAATGATTACCAGAGCGAAAAATGACTCTGTTCATAACAGGCGTATTGTATCAGGCCGGCTATATGACGAAAGCATTGTCGCCAAACTTTTTACGGATATCGGCCCGAGAATGAAGGAAAGAAACGGCGGTTATACCAGGATAATCAAACTTGGGGAGCGTAACGGCGACGCTGCGGAAGTAGTAATTCTGGAGCTTGTCGATTATAAACTTGACGCCGACAAAGATAAAAAGAAAGCCAAAAAGGATAAAAAATCCAAGACTGAGAAAGACAGCAAGGATTCCAAGGGGAAATAGATGTCAAAACCACATAGAGGCCATAGTATCCGTGAGTTATACGCGCGGGGCCGCGGCGAGTGCCCGGTCTGTAAAAGAGTGAATGTAAAAGTGCTTTATGAGCAGGAAGCGGAAGGGCAGAAATTTAAAATCTGCAAGACATGCAGGGCCGCGATCAAAAACGGAACTAAAAAACTTACTATAAATAAACCTGAACAAGCCGCAGTAGAAATAATTAAAGAAACGTCAGCGGCAGGGTAAGCCGCCGGATTTGACTTTTTCCTGCCTGCCGGCTTTTTTGCATTGAGAATCGCGATAGGAGAGAGGGTTAATGAGTTGTTTAAATATTACTGCCGGTAATTTTGAATCGGAAGTTTTGAAATCGCCTGTTCCTGTGCTGATTGATTTCTGGGCGCCCTGGTGCGGTCCCTGTAAAATGATCGGCCCTGTAATTGATCAAATTGAACAGGAATACTCAGGCCGCATGAAAGTCGGTAAAGTAAACGTTGATGATAACGGCGAAGTCGCTCAGAGGTACAGTATAACATCCATTCCTACTTTGATCCTTTTTAAGAACGGCGAAATGGCGGCTCAGAAAAACGGAGCCGCCCCTAAGCGCGACATAGAAGCCTTTATTAAAAATTATCTCTAAGATGTTTCTTCATTAATACTCTTACTCATACCTCTTTGGGTTGTTTAAGCCTCCCGGTGTAGCGCTGCTTGTAGCTGTGACATACCAGTCTGCCGCAGTGTTTGTGTTCCTGACTGTTTCATCGCGGCAGATTGTCCTTGTGTTGGTTGTCCCCGCGCTTCTGGCCGCGTCAACCGGACCGCTCGCGTTTCCTGCCGAAATCCAAAAGCCCTGTTTATAAAGGAACGTGGCGGCTTCCGCCAGGTAATCCTTGCCCCACCACGCGTCTGTACTATTAGAAATTATTACAGCGGCAAGAACAGAATTCTCCTGATCCAAAACATAGATAATAGTCGCTTCCTTATGCACTAGTTTCGAGGTTCCAGGAATCCAGAAATCTCTTGCCGAAGGCGATGAATTCATTCCTCCTGATTCCGCGCAGTCTTCGCCGAGTTCATCTTTGCTTGCCGGATCATACGTTCTAAGATGAAGGACAACTAAATCATCGGTTTTTACCTCCACAGGCGGAAACTCATAGATTGTTTGTTTCGCGGCGTTTGTATTTCCGTTAATTATCAGGCGCATCGCTCCAAGGTTTCCGTCTGATTTCATTCTTAACTCGATAAACTCCGCTTTTCTTCCTGCCGCCGCGTTTGAGTACTCAGTGCAAATTTCATTGATTACCAGCTCTGGCATACGATTGTTTCTCGCCCGCAGGCTTGTAAGAACATTGATTGTGTTATGCTTCTCATCTTCGGCCAGCATATCCGCGGTGATCAAACTGCCGGGCTCTGCGCTCTCTTTTAATTTTACCTTCACTGTGCTTCCGTTTTCCACAGAATCTACCGCGATGCCGGAATCCTCAGACCGCTGGCTCGACAGGCGGTTTTTTCCCGCCCGAAGCAGACTGACATTTTTTACTGTTACCGGCCTTGAGAAAACGAACTCAATTTCATCCTCCGCGACTGCCCTGCAGCTTTCAAAAGTGACTGTCTGCGAGCTGCTTCCCTGCATCTTTACAGTTAACGCGGCCTCCGGTGTTGTACATGCGAATGTAATCATACAGGCGCATAACAACATTAAACATTTTTTCATTTAAACCTCCTTGGGACAGATTTTTTATCCCGTCGTATATGGGTTGATTCCGGCGGATTGCATGACCGAAAAACGGAAAATTTATTTTTTTTGCTCGTGATAAATTCCTTAAACCGTTCGACACTAGACAAAATAGTTAAAAAATGTTATTTTTACTTTTCAGAATTATTTTTAGAGGTATTTCATGGCCAAAAACAAAGATAAAAACGTGTCTCAGGAAAAAGAATCCGCTTCTGAGGCGATTTTCAAGAAATTTAAACAAAATCCCGGTATATATATAGGGTCTGTCGCTATTTTAATCCTTGTTGTAGTTACTTTTCTCGGCGGTGATTTTATCTCAGGAGGAGGCTTCGGCGCGAAAGCTGAGGAATTGACTTTTGGGTATTACGATAAAACCGCGGTTTCGTATGTTCCCGGAAATTTTCTGGCGGAAAATTATAGTAATGTCTCAAGGTATTATCAATCTCAGGGCGCGGATCTAAACGATTTTTGGACTTCCGCGCAGATATGGAGATTTTCTTTCGAAGGGGCGTTAACGCATACCGCGGTTATGGAAATAATGAAAAGATCAGGTTATTCGGTTCCCGATAGAATCGTTGATCGTGAAGTCGCGAAACTGCCGCAATTTCAGGATAACGGGCGTTTCTCGCCGGTTTTGTACCGTCAGACATCAGAAGCTAACCGTCTTTCTATATGGCGCAGACAGCAGGATGAGCTTATCAAGCGCATGTATTTATACGATTTATCAGATCTTTTTTATCCTAAGGGAGAGGCGGCCTTTATCGCCAATATGGCGGCTCATTTAAGGGTTTATCAGGTGGTTTCTTTAAATGTCGATGATTTCCCGGAGAGCGAGTATAGCTCTTACGCGCGAAATAATTCTGAGCTTTTTAATTCGATTCATATGTCAAAAATATCCGTAAGTTCCAGTGAGAGAGAGGCAAGAAGAGTGCTAGCGTCTGTAAGAGACGGCACTGTAACTTTTGAGGACGCCGCGAGAAATCAGTCAACTGATTATTATTCCGCGAGCGGCGGAGATATGGGGAACCGTTACTTCTATGAGTTGGAAAGGGAAATAACAAGCCCGGCGGACCGCGGCGTGATTTACAGCCTTAGAGCCGGTGAGATAAGCGATGTTGTCGTAACACCTGACGGCTGGTCATTTTTCAGGATCGAGAGCGCTTTAAAACCCGCCGATTTTGATGATGAAGCTGTAATGGAGAGAGCGCGTTTATATATCGGAAGTTACGAAAGAGGCCGCATGGAAGACTGGGCGATCGCGCGGGCTGACGAATTTAGTGCTGACGTGCGCGCGTCCGGTTTTGAAGCAGCCGCTGAGGAATGGGGTCTTCAATGGGACAGCTTTGGGCCTATCGCTGTAAATTTCGGAAATGTTGATCTTTTTACATCTTTAGAATCTTTTTCTGTAAGCAATATAACTTCTCAGGATTTCACTTCATTGTCGCGTAACGAGGATTTTTGGAAGACTATTCTAAGAACGCCTGTTAATACGCCGTCCAGCCCGCTTGTTCAGGGCGGCAGTGTGCTTGTGTTCATCCCTACAGAGGAAACTGAAGCGGATACTGCTTTTATTGAGAGCCTTGAAACCATGTACTCAACATGGTGGCGCGAGTATGTATCGGATCAATTAATACAACAATATTTTATAAACTCTGAAAAGACCAACGATATGTTCTGGGAAACTTTCTTCCGGTATTTCCTGTAAAAAACATGGCTGCGCGAGAGCCCTGGAACCTTAAATCCGGATCTGCGGCTTTGGTAAAAAACGGCAAAACTATTCTTTCGGGAATTGATCCCGCGGGTCGGGCTGAAAAAGTTGTTGACTCAATTTCCATCCGCGCGAGAACGCTTTATTTTTGCCCGTCTGTTCTTTTCGGGTACGGCCTTTCGCGCCTGCTCTCGCGTTTAGAGGGTGTATCATCTTCCGCTGTTCTGTGTGTTGAAAGCGATCCTGAGATGTTTGAGCTCTCAAAAAAAAACATCGATCCTTCTATTACGGATAACATAAAATTGCACATAACAGATGTCTGTAACGCGGATATGCTCGCGGACGTTGTGCGTGACAAATGGGGAGCAAGGGCGTTCCGCCGTATTGAAGCCGTGCGTCTTACCGGCGGCTGGCAGTTATCGCCTGATCTATATGACTCGCTTTATGACTCCCTGCGGCGCGGGATCGCTGCAGATTGGAGCAACGCGCTGACTCTTACAAAACTTGGGCGTTTATATATAAGAAACGCGCTGCGTAATCTCGCGGGTTTATCCCGTTTTTTTCCGCTTTCTGATTTATCCTTTGGCGCTGCGAATGTTCTGGTGCTTGGCGCCGGCCCATCGTTAGACGAAACGCTTGACGCGCTTCTCCGCCATTTCCCCGGAATGTCCGGCAGTGATGAAAGGCCCTTCAGGATCGTTTGCGTGGATACATGTCTTGGCGCGTTAAAAGAAAGAGGCATAACTCCCGACCTTGCGGTGATTCTTGAAAGCCAGCACTGGAACCTGCCGGACTTTTTTGGCTGCAAGGGATGGAAAGTAAAAGCCGCCGCTGATCTCTCCTGTTTTCCGGCGTCCGCGCGAACGCTTGGCGGGGCGGGGTATCTTTTTATGACACCCTGGACAACTTTAAATATTTTTAACAGACTGAGAGAAAAGGGGTTTCTTCTGGTCATTGTCCAGCCGCTCGGCTCTGTGGGTTTAACCGCTCTGGATATCGCGCGGCGTATCAGTCAAGGCTGCGTTATTTGCGCCGGTCTTGATTTTTCATTTACCGCCGATAAATATCACTGTAAAGGGGCTCCCGGACACCTTTCAAGATTAAACAGGCAGTCCCGTTTCCGCGGAATACTCAGTACGGAAGCGTATAACAGCCATTCCTTCAGCGCTTCTTCAAAATCAGGGATTCCGGTCTACAGCAGCCCTGTTATGCGCCATTATCTCGATATTTTTAAACAGGAATTCCAGAGCGATCCGCGTCTTTATGATATTGAAGGGACAGGACTCTCTCTTGGATTAAAGACGCTGACTATGAGCGAGGCGATGAGCGTTTTAAGGAAGAATGACGCGCGCGCTACAGGGAACGATAAACAGCCTGAAAATGAAAGAAACCGTTTTAGCCGCGGCGGAAAAAATGAATTAGCTTCTTTTTACAAAGAAGAAATCAGTCGGCTTGTAAAGTTACGTGACATGCTGACAGGGGGGATAGACGCGGATGAATTCGGGCTTTCTTTACTGGTCGATGAATGTGATTATCTTTGGGCGCATTTTCCTGATTATACAGGAGGCAGGCCTTCGGATTTATCGGATGTTTCTTTTTTAAAGAGGATTCGCGCGGAAATTGATCCTATGATTAGATTGCTTGAGAATTCTTTAAAAACGGCTGAAGACAGACAATATGATCAAAATTAAATATCGGCTGTAACTAAACAAAACCGGTTCAGCGTTTTTTCATTTATTCGTGGTATAATCAAAAGAAAAGATAATAAATTTTTTCGGAGTAAATATGGAACAGAACAGTATGATTTTTAACCAAACAACTGGAGACGGGCTGCTCGCGAGGCTTGAAAAGCCGCGGGGAAAAATTGATGTTATTCTTGATACCGATGCCTTTAATGAGATTGACGATCAGTTCGCGCTCGCTTTTTTAATTAAATCAGATGAAAAATTATCTCTTAAAGGCATATACGCGGCTCCGTTTTTTAACCAGAACTCGCGAAGCCCGGCTGACGGAATGGAAAAAAGCTACAACGAGATTTTCAATGTTCTTTCCCTGATGGAAAGAGATGATCTTAAGCCGTTGGTTAAACGCGGTTCAGCCTGTTATCTGCGAAGTGAAACTGAATATGTTGAATCAGAGGCTGCCTGCCATCTCGCGGAAATTGCAATGGAGTATACGCCTGAAAGACCGTTATATGTCATCGGCATCGGAGCGGTTACGAATGTTGCTTCGGCTGTTTTGATGAAACCTGAAATCATTGAACGTATCGTAATTGTATGGTTAGGAGGCAATGCGCTGCACTGGACAGATAACAGCGAGTTTAACTGCTCGCAGGATGTAGCGGCGGCAAGAGTGATATTCGGATGCGGCGCGGCTTTAGTTCAGCTTCCATGTATGGGTGTGGTTTCCGCTTTTTACACAAGCGGGCCTGAACTTGAGCACTGGCTGCGCGGAAAGAATAAGCTGTGCGATTACCTTGTCGATGTTACGGTGAAAGCTGCTTTACATGATTCTGGGATTTCCACTTGGACGCGCGTAATTTGGGATGTTACCGCTGTCGGCTGGCTTTTGGACGGCGATTTTATGCTGGACAGGCTCGAACACAGTCCAATACCTGAGTACAGCCATCATTACAGTTTTGATCCGCGCCGTCATTTTTACCGTTATGTGTATAACATAAACAGGGACAATTTATTTAAAGAGCTGTTTGAAAAACTCGCGGGATAACGTTATACAAAATTGTTTCAGCATTTTCGCGGCGGCAAAGGTTATTCATCCTTGCTTTTAAGCACCGCGAGGAACGCGCTCTGCGGAAGCTCGACATCGCCGACCATTTTCATGCGTTTTTTGCCTTCTTTTTGCTTTTCCAGAAGCTTGCGTTTGCGCGTAATGTCGCCGCCGTAACACTTGGCGAGTACGTCCTTGCGGAGGGCGTTAACGGTCTCCCGCGCGATGATTTGGCTGCCAATAGCTCCCTGAATTGGGATTTTAAACTGCTGGCGCGGAATTTCTTCCCGCAGGCGTTCGCATACTTTGCGCGCGCGCTCATACGCGCTGTTTTTAAAGACAAGCTGCGAAAGAGCGTCGACAGCTTTTCCGTTAAGCAGAATGTCAAGCTTTACAAGTTCAGTCGGTTTATAGTCGGAAATATCATAATCGAATGACGCGTAACCCCGGCTGATGCTTTTCAATCTGTCGTAAAAATCAAATAATACTTCTGATAATGGCATGTCATAGATCATCTCGACCCGTTTTTCATCAAGGTAAGTCATATTTGTCTGAATTCCGCGTTTTTCCATGCAGAGCGTCATGACATTTCCAAGGTATTCCGCCGGAGTTATGACCGAAGCGCGGATGTACGGTTCTTCAGCGCCGTCTATTCGGCCTTCATCAGGGTAATCTATAGGGTTGTCAATCATCTGCTCGCCTGTCTTTGTGCGCAGTTTATATCTTACAGACGGGGCGGTAAAGATAACAGACTGGTCAAACTCGCGTTCCAGACGTTCCTGAATAACCTCAAGATGCAGGAGGCCGAGAAAGCCGCAGCGGAAGCCGAAGCCAAGAGCCGCGGAAGAGTCTTTCTCATAGATCAATGACGCGTCGTTCAGTTTTAATTTCTCCATGCTCGCGCGGAGCTCTTCGTAGTCGTTGGAATCAACCGGATATATTGATGAAAAAACTACAGGCTTGACTTCGCGAAAACCGGGAAGGGCAAGGACGCACGGGTTTTCCGCGCCTGTCACAGTGTCGCCCACACGAACATCGCTTACAGTTTTTATTCCGGCGATAATGTAGCCTACATCTCCTGCCGATAATTCCGCTGTTTCAACAAGCGCGAGTTTGAAAACCCCGGCTGCCTCAACTTCATAAACAGAATCGTTTGACATAAAAGAAATTTTCATGCCTTTCTTTACTTTGCCGTCAAACAGACGTAGATGAACTACAACGCCGCGGTAGGGATCGTAGTGGCAGTCGAAGATTAACGCGCGTAACGGATTATCGCTGCTGCCGGAAGGAGCCGGAACGCGTTTAACGATAGACTCGAACAGCTCGTCGATTCCTGTTCCCTGGCGCGCTGAAACCAAAACCGCGTTATCCGCGTCAAGGCCGAGATCTTTATCAATTTGTTTTTTTACCATCGGAATATCGGCTGCCATCATATCGATCTTGTTTATTACCGGCACTATTTCGAGGTTATGCTCAAGCGCGAGATACATATTGGAAAGGGTCTGCGCCTGAACTCCCTGAGTCGCGTCAACTAAAAGCAGCGCGCCTTCGCAGGAATTAATCGCGCGGCTCACTTCGTAGCTAAAGTCAACATGACCCGGAGTGTCAACAAGATTGAGGATATAATCGCTGCCGTCGGCCGCGGTGTAAGGAATTGTGACAGCCTGGCTTTTTATTGTTATGCCGCGCTCTCTTTCTATGTCCATGTTATCGAGTATCTGATCCTTAAAATTGCGGTCGTCCACGAGCTTTGCTTTTTGAATAAGCCTGTCCGCGAGAGTGGACTTGCCGTGATCGATGTGCGCGATAATACAGAAATTTCGGATGTACTGCGTTCGTGCCATTGTGTTTAATATAACGGGAATGAGGAGGTTAATCAAGAAGACCGGTTACTGCCTTGCCGCGATATCCCTGACTTCTTTTGTCGGGCTTATCATTTTAATCATTGTTCTGGGAAAATGCAGCGCCGCTGTCCAGCAGATGCGCTCGTAAATATCGCGGCCGTAGCGTTTTTGAAACGAGTCGGTATTAAAATAATCAATAAAATCCGCTGACTTGTTATGAAGGGCCGCGGCGAGGCATATCTGTATGTATTTGTTATCTGACAATAAATCATGCCGTATCAGTTTAAAATAAGTTCCGATATCCTGGCAGTTCGCGGCTTCCATGCAGACTACAAAATAATTCTGCTTGCCGAGCGCTTCCGGCATGATATTTTCCAGAGCGGAACTTGTTTTTCTTGCCGCCGCGAGGCAGATGTTCGGGTAATAAGACCCGCCTTTCAGTTTATTTATATTAATATATTTTACCGCGTTCGGGCTTTCGTTCACCGCGTTAAGGCACATTCCCGCGTATACCGGTGTTTCCATCGCGTCTATGTTTCTTATGCCGCGCAGTTTTTTTACCATTTGCCGGTGTCCCTGCCTGTCATAAAAAAAATTAATCTTCCGGCCTTCGCCGGCAATCGCGTCTATCCTTTTTTTTATCGCGGCGATATAATTCGCAGCGAATAAATTTTCTTCGATATTCAGAATCTTCAGCTTTGGAAGAGATAGTATATTTTCCGGTAATTTTTCTAGCAGATTATCATGAATGTGAATGCTCTCAAGGTTTTTTAAACCGGCGATGCTTTCATCAAGGTGTGATATCGCTGTGCATCCGAACTCAAACGTTTTTAGTTTCTCAAGTGAATACACAGAACGCGGAATGTCCAAAACCATGTTTCCGGCGAACGTGAACTCATGAAGGTTTTTCATGTCGGCGAACATGTCTGGTATCTCTTTTATTTTGAATTCGCTTCCGAGTATACAAAGCCTTTCCAGTTTGTTTAATCCTTTTATTGAGTCAAAAATTTTCCCGTCGATAAGCAAATGCCGAAGCTCGAGTTCTTTTAAATTTACAAGATGCGATATATTCTGATGCCCCTTTCCGGCGGCGGCGCCTGACATTTTTAAGGATTCCAGTTTCGGGCATGAGGAGAGAATTTTCGCCGCGTTATCAAGGTTAAAAGTTTTTCTGTTTCTGTAAAAAAGATCGCTTATATTGATTTTTTTTAACGCGGGATGATTCGCGAATGACGCAGGCAGATCAGGAATTGTACGCTCATCGTATTTTATCATGATGGATAAATCTTCCAGTTTGGAAAGCGCGCCTAGATTCGCCGGCAGGGGAGCGTCTGAGTAAAAATCAACGGCTAAAATTTTTAAATTTTTTAAGGCGGTAATATTCTCAGGCAGCGTCCAGCCCTTATTAAGACGCAGGGAAAGCGATTCAAGGTTTTGCGCTTTTGAAAGCCCCTGCGGAAACGCGGTGATCTCGCTGCAGCGGAAGGAAAGCGAGCGCAGGGCGGGCAAGGTAAAGATAAAATCGGGGATTCCCGTAATATTTGTATGGGAAATATCCAAATCTTCCAGATTAGTACATTCGCTTAGAATTGCCGGAATTTCCGTTAAAGCGTGCTGGTTATCAAGGTTTATCTTTCTAACAGTTTTTTTTATCTGTGAAACGCGTTTTATTATCTCCTGCATATCATCGCATTTTACGCCCTGCGGCGCGATGCCAATGTCCGGATCCCCGTCAGTATAATGGAGGTCGAGTTCTAATGATGATGTTTCTTTGCTGGGCATAGTTAAGTAATGATAATTGAGTTTTGGCAAATTCTCAAGCGTTTTTCAGGCGGCCTATACCGCCGGATTTTATTAAATCGCTAATATGGAAAAATTCGCCTAATAATGATAAAATAAAAAATTATATAACGGAGGTTGTATGGTTGAGCTTTTTAACGGCGGTGTCTATATATTAAATAACAAGGAAATAATCGCTGATAACGCAGACGCTCAGGCGAAACTCGCTCAGCGCGGAATTTCTGTAACGAAGGAAGAAGCAAGAGACGGCACAATCGCGTCCGGCATTCTTCGCGCGCATAATAAAAGCGCTGACAAGGAAAGGCTGGAGCTGAAATTTGATTCGCTCACATCGCATGATATTACCTATGTGGGTATTATTCAGACAGCGCGCGCGAGCGGAATGGACAGATTCCCGCTGCCGTACGTCCTGACAAACTGTCATAACAGCCTCTGCGCGGTCGGCGGAACCATCAATCAGGATGATCATGTTTTCGCTCTTTCCGCCGCGAAAAAATACGGCGGCATTTATGTTCCTCCTCACTTCGCTGTCATCCACAGTTTCAACCGCGAAATGATGGCAGGCGGCGGCAAGATGATACTGGGTTCGGACAGCCATACGCGTTACGGCGCGCTTGGCACAATGGCTGTCGGCGAAGGCGGCGGGGAACTCGCGAAGCAGCTTGTAGGAAGAACTTACGATATGATCTCTCCTCCTGTTATCGGCGTTTATCTGGAAGGCAGTCTTTCCAATGGCGCGGGCCCTCAGGACGCCGCGCTCGCGATAATTCAGGCGGTTTTTTATAACGGGTTTGTCAAGAATAAAGTGATGGAGTTTATCGGCGAAGGCGTCGCGAACCTGCCGGTGGATTTGCGAAACGGCATTGATGTAATGACAACTGAGACAGCGTGCTGGTCCTCAATCTGGATAACCGATGACAAGGTTAAAACATATCTTGAGGAGCGCGGAAGGGGCCGCGACTTTAAGGAATTAAAACCCGCGGACACCGCGTATTATGACGGTCTTATAAAAGTCGATCTTTCCAAAATTGAACCGCGCATCGCCCTTCCTTTTCATCCGAGCAATGTTTATACTATCCGCGAATTTCAAAAGAACGCGAAGGACATTCTCGCGAAAACTGATAAGGAGACAGGGCTTAATCTGGGACTAAAGTGTCGTGACGGAGGAGTGTGGGCTGAGCAGGCGGTGATCGCCGGCTGCTCCGGCGGTATTTTCGGGAATGTCATGGCAGCCTGCGATATTATGAAAGGCGCTTCAACAG
>JGI24695J34938_10002823_pt1 | contig 12690 bp, 15 predicted proteins | sample TergutCo191P3_FD_34938 | JGI IMG/M metagenome (IMG submission 34938) | reverse complement strand
CCGGTTTTAACGGGAATGACGTTGGCATTCAGCGTTTAACGGTTTCCAAGAACGGCAGAAGCGCAAACTTTGATGTTGAAGTTATGGCGCTTACGAGCATAATACTGGAAAAACCGCCGACCAAGACCGATTATTACGCGGGTGAGGCATTAGACCTTACAGGTATCGAGGTTACCGGCAACTATACAGGCGCGGATCCAACCAAGAGAAGATCAGTGCTTATTCCTATAGACCAGCTTCAAACAAGCGGCTACGAACCTAACCGCATCGGCAGACAGCAGAGAGTAACAGTTATAGTAAGAGGACAATCAGCCAACTTCTTTGTAAATATTACTGAAGCGCCGCCGCAAGCGCTGCCGCAGTAATTAAGCGGGGAGCGCTTTACAGCGTTCTTTATTTACACTTACAGCTCCGTCTTTACAGGCGGAGCTTTTTAATCTGTGTTTTTGTTTTCAACTAAAACCAGCAAAACAGCTTTTCCAACTTTTTCATAAACCGGTTTTACAGCTTTATTGAAAATTACTTTTGCTTTATTATCACACACGCATTTTTCACCATCACTGTCCGGCTCTTTAACAGATATTACTGGTTTTTTATTGGGAGCCCTTTGTCATCTATGGTTATTATTTCTTTGTATTCCGCATGCTTGTTTGATATAAATTCAGAATTTATTGTAATATTAATAAAAACATGTTAAATTATTAGCCATGGAACAAGGCTTTATAGACATCCTTCACACTATCATTAAAGAACAGGGCAAAAACGCCATTCTTGACAAGTCAAAATGCAAAGCGTTTCTTGCCGATTACACAAAAGGCGAATATAAAAAAGAAAGCCGTTTCTTAATGCAAGCGCTTGACGCAAAAGTGCAAAAATCCATTGAAACAACAAAAGAAATCGATATCTGTAAAAAACAACAGGTAAGGCTATTACATGAAGATTATGGAATGGATGAGGATATAGCGCAGAATATTGTAGATACGCTCGCGTTTGTCTTAAAAGGCGTAAGCAGTACAGGAAAAGTAAAACCCGATGTGCCGCAGACAAAACCTGTCGTTAAACCTGTTTTATCGCCGTCTCAAACAACAAACAACCCATTATTAAAGCGTGTTTCTATTTTTTTGGAAGACAGCGAATGGGAAAAAGCGGACGAATACTGCGAGAAAGTACTTGATTCAGACCCAGAAAACGTTATGGCCTACATCGGAAAATTATGCGCTGAATTAAAGATAAAAACCGAAGCTGATTTTGCAAATTGTAAACAGCAATTGGACAATAATCCCAATTTCCAAAAAGCCATTCGTTTCGCTGACGCGAATTACAAATCAATATTAACCGGATACAATCAGGTTATTTTAGATTTTATCGCAGAAGAAAAGCGACGTATAGGCGACATAATCCCATTCGGCGATTATGACTGGCGTGTGCTTAATGTACAGAATAATAAAGCATTAATATTATCAGAAAATATTATAGAGAAACATGCTTATAATAGCAGATTTTGGTATGTAACATGGGGTGAATGTACATTGCGAAGATACCTACATGTCGAATTCCTGCAAAAATTTACAAGCGAACAGCAAAAAAGGATAGAAGAAACACTGATAATAAACAGCAATAATCCCTGGTTTGGGACAAAAGGAGGCAACGATACAAAAGATAAAATCTTCCTTTTAAGTATAGAAGAAGTAGTAAAATACTTTGGCGACAGCGAGCAGTTGAAGATTAAAAACCCGAAGAATGAAATAGACGATCAATATAATTCGAAGCGGATAACAAGATTTGGAAATGAAGCCTGGTGGTGGTGGCTGCGGTCGCCTGGTGGCGGTAGTCGCAGTGCCGCGATTGTCGGCCATGTCGGCTATGTCGACGTATTTGGCTTCTCTGTCTGCAGCAACGACGGCGGTGTTCGCCCCGCTTTATGGTTGAATCTGTAATTGGATTGTCGGTATAATTTATTTTATGCCGCCTAATGGTCTATACCAAAGAATATACCTCCTAATAAAAAGATTGTTAGTATTTGTCCGTATTGCTCTGAATCTATTCAAAAACCTTTATCAGACAATATCATCAAAGACTTAATAATTGAACTCGGTTAGTTTATAGACATAGTATAAAGCTATTTAAAAGATTGTTATGACATTTCTCAAATTTACCTTGAAATTCTATGCCCTTTTCAATTTCGTCTAATCGTTCTGTAATTATTATATTTACTGCCTTCTCAATATCTTCTAAAACTGTTTTTTTTAGATTTCTTAATAAATTTGATGGAAAATTCCGCATAGAAAATAACTCTGGGGGGTCAATCTCTAGAGCCACCGCAATTCGTTCAAGCATAATTAAGGAAGGTGTTTTACGTTCTAGCTCAATCATAGCAATATAATGTGTAGACGTATTTATTCGTTCTGCTAAAGCCGCCTGTGAAATGCCCAGTAATCGCCTTTTTTCTCTCATATTGAAGGCTAATAGCTTTCTTAAACTAGTCATTACGCCTCCTATAGTTAATTAATAAATTTTAATTGTCTATTAGGTATTGACAATTTTCTGTAGGTAATGTATAATTCATATAATTTCCTTACAGGAAATTATATGAAAAGAAGTAAAATACATAATTGTATTTTATTAATGTATTATGTTTTATATTACCATTTAATTAAAAGCACAAGAAAATGGATAGGAGTAAAAAGATTACTAAGAATGTCTTTAATTTGGAAGTATTTCATTAAAAAGATTTAGTTTAATAATCTTTTGATATTTTATTAAAATGATTAAAGAGGAGAAAATTATGTCAAATTTTGAAAACATTTTTGAAGCAGCAGCAGGAACTATCGAGGATATAAAATATTTTCTCGAGGAAAAAAACGGTAGCATTAACGATAAAGATGAAAATGGCTGGATTCCTCTGCACCATGCTGCCAAACAAAATTCAAATGTGAACGTATTAGAATATCTAGTATCTCAAGGTTCTGATGTTAATGCGAAAAGTAATTCAGGTAGAACACCACTCCATGCTGCTGCACAGCAAAATATAAATGTTGATATATTTAAATATCTAGTATCTAAAGGCGCTAACATTAATGCAAAAAATAATGATGGCGGCACACCTTTTCATGATGCAGCAGCTTGGAACTCAAATCCTGAGGTTTTAAAATATCTAATATCTCAAGGAGCTGATGTAAATGTAAAAGATTATTCTGGAAAAATATCGCTGCACTTAGCTGTAAATAATAAAAATGCTGAAATTGCGGAATTTCTAATTTCAAAAGGAGCTGATGTTAATGCTAAAGATCAAAATGAAATGACACCTCTCCATTTTGTAGCAAATAATGAATTTATCGGAGTTGCTAAGTTATTAGTTTCAAATGGAGCAATTGTAAATGCTAAAGACGACATTGGTTTTACTCCACTTAATTCCGCATTGTCGAAAGGAAATATTAAATTTGCTGAGTACCTTATTACTGTAAAAGCAGATGTAAATTCAAAAGACAATAATGGGCACACGCTTTTATTCGCTGCAATAGGTGAAAGGAAAATTGAATTTGTTAAGTTATTCTTTTCAGCAGGTGCTAGTTTTGATATTGATGGAAGAGATAAGTTACTCAGTATTGCAAAGCATCTTGGAGATGAAGAAATATTTGATTTTCTTTCTACAGCAAGACGTTAATTATATAAATTCTGTTCGTTGGATAGAAGAAACAAAAGATGATGGATTATAAGTAAAATTTGGAGGATCATTGAATGGGATGGATAATTTTTATTTTAATAATAGCAGTTATTATTGGTGTTGTTATATCTAAGAAAAAAAATAACAATGAAAATGCTATTGAAGATTTAAAAAATTGCAAAGCATATGAACTTGCTATAAAAATTCAAGACGAATTATCAAATAATGGGATTTCAATTAATTCAGATAATTTTAATGAACCACTTGTTTATAACAATGTAGCTGTAGGTACTATACATTTTGCTTCATTTTCTGGTGCGATTCGTTGTTGTGCAGATCATTCATCAAATTCTCCACTATGGAGGTATACTGAAGGTGATATAAAAATTAAAAACGCTAGAGCAGGAAGACGATGCTTTTATGCTGTAAAAAACGATAATATTGGTATCCTTGTTGAATCAAGAAAAGAAACACAAGAGATACCGCCATTTATTGAAATAGCAATGGAAGTAATTAGAAACAACGGTTATGGTTCGTGTACTTTCATAGATTAATGCGATTTAATAACAACCTTAAATTTTTATTAATACTGTCTGTTGGACAATGTTAATAAAAGCAGTTGGGTTATAAATATTGTAGGAGAAAATAATATGGACAGATCTAGATTTATTCCAATCAATGAGATTGCTTCAAATCCAGAGGTACGTAAATTTGGTTGTGATAATTGTATGGTTGAAAAAAATGATTTTGATAAAATAGGATGCGACAAATATTATCTCCATCCTAGAATTAAATCCTATATTCATATATTTACTCAAAAACAAATAGAATGTTTGTTTTTCAAACGTGATGGGAGATGTTGCCTAGCAAATCTTATGGATTAAAACAGAATATTTTTAAAATTGTTTTTCTTGTAGTGGGGTTTTATTTGATGTTATTTATTAACACTGTTCGTTGGTATAGATAAAATAGAAGCTAGTGGGCTATATACATAATTTAAAGGAGTTTTTATGAGTTTTGGTTATGGTTGTAAAGATTGTAGAAGAGGGATTGGTGGGAGTACAAGCTGTCCATTCTGTGGTTCATCAAATGTTGATCAAATTTGGAAATGTGGTAAATGCGGAGCAAGAGGCGTAGGACGTCCTTCTGGAGGGACATGTAATAAATGTGGTTCATCAGATGTCAATCCAGGAGAAATCATGGAGAATGTTCTAGAAAGAACAATGGATATGTCAATATAAATTATAAATATAAAAAAAATAGCCATAGGTTTATATTTAATGTTATAAATATTTGTTAACCTATGATTAGACATATCTCTATAAAGAACTAATAAATCCTTTGATGTTACGATCTATATATTAACAATAAAATTTAATTTTTATTATTAATATATATTATATTTGAAAAAGCATAGCTTATAAAAAATGAGTATTTATGGAAAAAAATCATAGATATGATGAAGAGAATTACTTTTATGAAAAAGCATTAGAGATAAGTCTTGAGTTAAAAATAACTTTGGTTCTAAAAATTTATATTTTGTTTTTTTATTATAAATAAATATATTAGAAGGAAAAAATATGTCAATATACGAAAACATTTTCGATTCAGTACGAACCGGAACTATTAATGATGTAATGTACTTCTTTGAAAAGAAAAATGTAGATATTAATAATAAAAATGAAAATGGTGAAACACCGTTGTTTCTTGCTGTACAGTATGGAAAAATAGACATTTTCAAAACTCTTGTAAAGGCAGGAGCAGATGTAAATATAAAAACATACGATGGCAGATCAATACTTGGCACAGCGGAATATAACGGATATGCGGAAATAGTTAAAATTATTACTAATGGAAAAAGAGATTTAACTGACGATGAATTGAAAAACGCAATGAAAGCATCAGCGTGCGGCTCTAAACACTGTATGAATAATGATCTAATTAATGGGATAAAGGAATTTTCAGAGGCTATAAGGTTAGACCCGAATAACGCCAATCATTATCTAAATCGTGGGATGATATATATCCAATCAGGACAGCAGTTTGAATTTGGAATTAAAGACTTAACTGAGGCGATAAAACTTGAACCGTATAACGCAGCATCTTATCGTACAAGGGGAATGGTTTATTGTCAAACAAGGCAGCTTGATAAAGGTATTAATGATTTATGTAAGGCAATAGAATTAGACCCAAATGACTGGTATTCATATATGAGCCGGGGAACTATCTATAAAGAATTACATCAATATGATAAAGCAAAGCAAGACCTTGAAAAAGTATTGTGTTTAAATGTACAGGATAAAACAACACTTTTATATGCAAATAATATGTTAGCAGAAATAGGATAGAATAATGATAGAATTCAAAAAAGTTGAAAAATTAAGCCTTTTTAGCGTTTCAAGCACAATAATTAAAAAAGAACTAGAATACGGTAGTCATTGTATTGTATACGGAGTAAAAATTTATGATAGACTTTACGCTTTAAAATGCTATACATGTAAATTTAAAAATAAAGGCACATTCAGGATAAATTTGGAAATTAATATATCAATTTACTTTACTTTCTTAAAAGGATTCTTCTCTGATAATTTCTGTTTTGGTCTAATAACTAGCAATGATAAAAATGTAATAGAAAATGAAAAAGTCGTAATACAATCCCCTCCTGATCTGTCAGAACGAGGCAACCGTGATGATATATTTATCGCGTGGATTTTCAGAAAACACATCGGCGGAAATCTCTGTGATTGAAAATAATTTTCAAGAAATAATATTTAGAATTATTGAAGATAAAGGGAAAGATATTATCTTTGATACAGTGAAATTAAAATCGCTTTTACTTGATTATACAAAAAATGAATACAAAAAAGAAACTAATTTGTTTATTACAATACTTAACGCTGAATGTGCAAAGATTATTAATATGACCGATGACCCTGATTTATGTAAAATATTCCTTGCTAAAAGGCTTGAGGAAGAACATAGTCTTTCACCTATAAAGAGTTCACAGATGTTGGATTTATTATTCGTTATTTTATTAGGAAAAAATATTAATTCTAAAAAAGTACAACAATCTCAACGTATAATAATGCCGTTTAACGATCAGTTAGAATTAGGTACTGTTATTATCTTCGGTAACTATTATTGGCGTATACTTGATATACAGAATGATAAGATATTGATATTATCAGAAAATATAATCGAAATACGACAATACAACATAGTAAGCGAAAATGTAACATGGGATAACTGCACCTTACGGAAATATCTTAACAACGAATTTTTTAATAATTTTTCAGCAGAACAGCAAAAAAATATTATTAATACACGTAATTATAATAACAATAATTATTGGTATAACACAAACGGTGGTATAAAAACAAATGATAAAATATTCTTGCTTGATCTTGATGAATCAGACAAATATTTTGGCAACAGCACGGATTATGTAAGTAAAAAAAGAAAAATACAGGATATCGGAAAAATTATTCCAGATATTAATGGTTATTACTTTACAAATAACCACGATAGTCAAAGGGTAACAGAATTTAAACATAAGTCCTGTTGGTGGTGGCTTCGCTCACCAGGAGGAAACTGTAAAAGTGCAGCTTGTGTTTACGATGACGGAGGTGTTAATGTAAGCGGCTTTATTGTTAATAATCTTCACGGCGGTGTTCGCCCCGCTTTATGGTTGAATCTTTAATTGAATCTTTTAATCTGTTTCACCGTAGGCTAAACGCCAGCCGCGAAGCGGCGTAATATTCTCGCCGAAGACAGTTTTCAATTTTTTATCACTTCAATTATCCTATATTTATAATTAAACATAAAATCCAATGTAACTGTTTCACCGCGTCTGTTTTTTGATACAAATAAAGAAACCGGTTTTATGTCCGTGTTTTCTATTAAAACATCTTTTTGTTTAATTTTCTTGTTTTCATATAAAATCATTATTCTATCAGCATTAAATTCAATTGTGCTATACTCTGTTAAATCATTAATTTCTGGTGTATCCTCATTTATGTTTATATGAAAAGGGCATAAGACAATAAATGGAATACGAAATTCCATCGCCATAGACTTTAAGGAACGGCTTATTTCAGAAATTTGTTCCCATCGGTTTGCGCAGGTTAATGATGGCACAATCATATGTAAATAATCAATAAAAACAATACTGATATTATCATTACTTACTTTTTCCTTAATAAAATCTTTTAACTCAATTAAACTTGCATTGAAAAATGATTTTAGATGTATATTTTTTATTTCTGATGTTTCACAAAACCAATGCACGAATTTTGTATAGTCTTGCACTGATAAATTACCGTTTTCTAATAATTGTGAATTAAATCCTGCTTTGATCGAAATGTAATATTTCATTAAATCCATTTCGTTTTTATCAAAAGAAATATATAGCGAGTTAACTCCTCGTCTAATAATTTTCGAAAACAATGTTAATGCAAAAAATGTTTTACCTATACCAGGTCTTGATGCTATAATATTTAAATCTCCATTATAAAATCCAAATAATATTTGATTAAGCTCTTTAAAACCTGTTGCAATTCGATTGCGTGTTGATACTTGATTTTTACTACTCATAATATCATCCAAATCTTCTGTTAACTTTTTTAGCAACTCTTCTACATGATTTGTATTTTTATCAGAAATCACTTCATTATTAACCATGTTCTGATCACAATTTTTATTATTCTCTGGCATCTTTCTCGACAAGAATTATAATATATTTGTAAAAATTATCAAGTATACATATGTAAATATCAATTAATATAAAAAATAATATATTATTTTTCGATGCCTTTACAATGCACTAAATTTATATTATTTTATATGGAATGTAACAGATATTTGACATTTTTTATGGTCTAAAAGGGAGGCGATATTATTCTTAATCACATATCAAAAGCAAATCTGGAAATTATAAATCAAGGCATGCGTTTAATTGAAAACGAGGACTATGAAAGCGCGCTAAAATTATTTAGTGAAGCAATAAAATCAGACCCTAATAATGCTGAGCTTTATCTGTCTCGCGGAATAGCTTATAGTAAGTCAAATCAGAAAGAACAGGCAAGAAACGAAATTGAAAAAGCGATTAGTCTAAACCTTGATGATTCTTTACGTGATATTGCGGATAAATTATTGTCCCAAATAGCATTGGAGGAATTTGGCGGATACGTTGATGAAACAACAGAAATAATTAATAGCAATGAGAACTGTGAAGAAACATTAAAGAATTGTGATGAGCTGCTGAAATTAAATCCCAATAATATCGATAACCTCCGTAAAAAAGAATTTTGCTTAAATATGATGCATAAATATGATGAAGCAATAGACACATGTAATAAAATAATAGAATTAGACCCGGATAATAAATCCGCATATAACAGTAAAGGAACTGCCTTGCATAGTCTTGAAAAATACGAAGAAGCAATAATTTGTTTTAAAAAAGTAATAGAGTTAGACCCGCGGGATTATGATACTTATACATGGATAGGGATGTGTCTAGAAAAACTAGAAAGATATAAAGAAGCTATTATTTTTTTTGACAAAGCATTAGAAATAAATCCAGAATGGAAGATGGCTCTAAATAAAAAAGTTTTATCTGCCGAAATTATAAGGAAATGTTTTTAAAAAAGGTCATATTCATATTTTTTACGGTTATTATTTGCTCTGCCGCTTACGCGGATACAGTCACGCTGCCGGATATCAATGTATACAATCAAAGCCTGCCGGTTTTCCCGCATATGCTTTTTATGGATACAGTCAATAACTGGAAAAAAGCGGAAAATTCACGCCCATACTGGGTTAACACGACGGAAGAAACCGAAAATATCCGCAGCCGCGCGGAATATCAGATTTCATTTCTGCTTAATAACGATATACTTGCTTACTACGGGCACCCTGCTTCCAGGAATATGGGGATACTTGGACGGTATTCCATTGAGGAACTGGATCAACTGATGACAGAGAAAGCCGCCGAATACGAAGCGGTAAGCGGAGGCCGGAAGGTGCACAAGGCGTTCTACCTGATATACGGCACGGTCTGGCCGGCCGGCGAAATCGGAATACTCGGGCAAAGCACGCTGATGCGTTATATCGAATACGGGCTGGAAAATAATATTCTTGTATTTATTGACCACCAGATAGGAAGATACGATCCTGTAGAATCGCTAAAAATGATGCTGCCCTACCTGCGTTATCCAAATGTGCATCTGGCTCTCGATCCTGAATGGCGGACAACAAGACCTATGGCGGTAATCGGGCATGTTACGGCGGAAGAAATTATCCGCGCGCAGCAGGTAATGGAAGAATACCTTGAAGCGAACAGCCTGCCCGGCGAGCGCATGCTTGTTATCCATCAATTTTACCATTCAATGATTAAGGACCGCCCGGATGTGCGGACCAATTTCAACAGGGTCAGGCTGATCCATTGCGCTGACGGTTTTGGAGCGCCGTTCCAGAAACGGGATACTTACGCTTATAACGCGAGGGCGGTAAATATGCCAATTAAGGCATTCAAGCTGTTTTACAATTTTGGAATTCCGGGCGCAGGCTACGATAACCCGATAATGCTGCCAAGTGACGTGTACGCGTTAACTCCGCGCCCTTACATCATCATGTATCAATAAAATTATTTTTTAAAAAGTTTGTAATACAGCAGCATGAATTTATAGCCGATGTACGGGAAAATTCTGAAAAACTTAAAGGGATTCTGGAAGCAATAACCGATGCTCTCAAGTCCGGCGTCAAAGGTGGATTGTGACGGGTGTTTTTTCTTTTCTGCGAAAACATCAAAAATATCGCTGCACCAAAGCCTGATACCTTCGCCCAATATCTGGTTGTTTTTGGATATCCAGCGTTCTTTCCCGCGGACGCCCCTTCCTACCAGCAGTAACGACGGCGATGATTTTGTAATCGCTTTTATGATGGTGCTTTCTTCGTGTTTTTTAAAATAACCGTGAAAGCGCCCGACAACGCGTAATTTCGGAAACGTCTGCCTGATATTCTGCTCGGTTTTTACAAGCGCTTTTCTGTCACCGCCTAGCAGGTAACAGGATAACTCGCGGCTTTCCAGAGCGGTAAGAGCGCTTATAATAAAATCGAAAGGCATGAATCTGTATACGGTTTTTCCGGTAAGAAATTTCACTCCGCTTATAATGCTTTTTGATATTGGAACAACCATAGAAGCGTTTAATATATAGTTCCGGTACTCGCCGTTTCTTCTCGCGCGCAGAAGATCCCAAAGGGACAACAGAACAATGTTGTGCTCTTTTTTATCTTTAGCGAGATCAATAATAATTGAGCTGAGCGTCTCGGGCTCGACAATATCGATTGGGACTTTTAGCAGATTTACAAGCTGTCTTGGCTCTGCCGGTTTTTCACTTTCTGCCGGATCGTTCGCAGAGGTTATTTTTTTCTTAGTTCCCACGAATCCCTCTCCAGTAATAAGATTCGAATTGCAGCCGCGCAATAAAGAGCGGCCGTCTCGGTCCGCAGCACGGTATTCCCTATGGTCAAGGGGAAAAAACCGTGTTTAAGAAAGAGCGAAACTTCCCCGCCGGAAAAGCCGCCCTCAGGCCCGATAACCAATACAACAATTTTTCGATTACTATTAAGATACCCGTGAAGGCTATTCTGTTCAAGACCCCCGGACAGATTTTTTTCATCAGACCGCGGCGGCAGATGGTGGAACAAAAGCCCAAGAATATCCGGCTCGCTGGAAGCTGTTTTTAATTTATTCCAGTAAACAAATAAGTCATCCATCGCGAGCGGCGGAGAAAGCGCGGTTGCTGTCTTTGAGCCGCTTTGCTGCCTAGCTTCTTTTATGATTCTCTGCCAGCGGGAAAATTTTTCCCTGCCTATATTCGTTTTTCCATGTGAAAATTCTGATACAAAAGGGACAATCTCCGCGATACCGCCTTCAGCCGCCTGACGGGTTATCATATCCATCTTGTCTCCTTTGGGAAGCGCCTGAAACAAAATAATCTGAGGAATATTTGCGGGAGAGCGCGCAGAATCAGACAGAGGCGGAGAATCGGACAGCTTTCCGGTGAGAGCGCCATTATCAATTGAAATAACCTGAACTAAAGCTTCCTCATTATTTGGGAGAAGCGCGGGAAAATACTCGCCGGGCGCTAAACGGCGGACATGAACCAGATAGTGGTAATCATCTCCTTCGAACCTGATTACGCTGTCTTTATCAGGCGCGCTGTTAATAATAAACTGCTTCAAACGTTTCCCTGGATTAGGACGCTATCGCAAAGCTGTTTTCCGCTTCATCCTGTAAAGCTCTGAGAGTTCTCGCGTTCTGCATCAGGTTGTTGTAAGCGCCGTTTCTGAAAATGTTTATCGCTTCCAAAAGCTGAACATCATACTCAAGGTCATACACAGGCGCGTAGGTTGTACGGTTTAACTCATCCCTGATTAACCGGCGCAGCAGAGATAGATCGAGCCTGTATTCGCTTTGCAATACGCGCGCGAAAGCGTCAACCTGAGCCGCGGTTGCCTGCTGGTTCTGCTCAACAAATACAGGAATCCTGTTCGCGTTAATTAGCTCGTTCAGATGAACCGCGTCTTCTTCCGTATACGCCGGGAATAAAACCGTACGATCGGGCGGAATGCCGATTTTATCAATATTAACATCGCTTGGGGTGAAATAACGGGCGGTAGTTATCCTGAACCCGACAGTGTTCAGCGGATAAACCTGCTGCACTGATCCCTTGCCATAGGAATTTTCCCCGACAAGGTACGCCCTTCCTCTGTCTTTTAACGCTCCCGCGACAATTTCCGAAGCTGACGCGGAACCTCTGTTTATCAGAACAATTACGGGAATGTTGGCAGGCACAAGCGTTGAACGGTTCGCGTTAAAATCGCGGTTTTCATAAGCGATCCTCGATCTGATGCGTACGACAAGACCGCCGTCAAGGAAAAGATTGGCGACATCAATAGCCGAATCAAGCCGCCCGCCGTAATTATTCCGTAAATCCAGAACAAGGCTTTTATAATTACTCTTT
>JGI24695J34938_10002822_pt1 | contig 12691 bp, 10 predicted proteins | sample TergutCo191P3_FD_34938 | JGI IMG/M metagenome (IMG submission 34938) | reverse complement strand
ATTTCTAACCCGGATATGCTTCATGCAGGTGTTTTGCCCAATCATCCCAAGTGGATTAAGTTCTTTTCCAATCTAAAATTCGTCGTTATTGACGAAGCTCACGCTTACAGAGGTGTTATGGGCAGCCATGTAGCCAATGTCATACGACGTTTACGCCGTGTCGCAGCGTTTTACGGAGCAAAACCTCAATTTATTCTCTGTTCCGCCACAATTGCTAACCCGGCGCAGCTAGCGAGCGCCCTGATAGGGCAAGATGTCGAATTGGTGGATAAAAACGGCTCTCCGCGAGGAGAAAAGCGCATAGTTCTTTATAATCCGCCTGCCGAAGACAAGGTTCAGCAAAAAAGACGCTCTATCGAGACAGAAAGCCGCCGTTGGATGCTCGCCTTACTTAAAATCGGTATTAAAACGATACTTTTCGCCCACTCGCGCATTAGAACCGAGGTTGTCGCCTCGTATGTAAACGACGATTTAAAAAATATCTTTAATAATAACTCGGGAATAAGGGTAGAAGCTTACAGAGGCGGATTTCTGCCTAACGAAAGGCGTGACATCGAAAAGGGTTTAAGAGACGGCTCTGTTCACGGCGTAGTGAGCACTAACGCCCTGGAACTTGGAATCGATATAGGCGGGCTTGACGCGTCGATTGTCGCCGGTTTCCCCGGCTCATTTAACAGTTTCTGGCAGCAGTCAGGCAGAGCGGGAAGAAGGGGCGGCACATCGGTATCGGTATTTATCGCGAATATGTCGCCTGTGGATCAATATATTATAAGCGACCCGGATTGGTTCTTTCGTAAGAGCAACGAAGAGGCTTATATCGATCCTGATAACCCCTATATTTTAACAGACCATGTAAAATGCGCCTGCTTTGAGCTCCCTTTTACCGATGAAGAACTGGAAACAGACACGCTGATTTATGATGAGAACGCCAAAGACGCTTTAGCCTACCTTGAGGAAGCCGGAATTGTGCGCCACACAGCGGAAAAGTGGCATTGGGCTGATCGCTCTTATCCAGCAGAGGGCGTGAGCCTAAGGAGCGCAAGCGCGGACAATGTCGTTATTATCGATATTACAAAGGGACGAAACGCGGTAATTGGCGAAATGGATCGCCCAAGCGCTAAGGAAATGCTCTTTGTCAACGCTGTTTATATTCACCGCGGACAGCAGTTCATGGTAGAAGAACTCGACATCGAAAACAGAAAATGTCTTGTTAGGGAAGCTGAGGTAAATTATTATACCGACGGCGTGACAAAAACAGATATTAAGGTCTTAACAGAGGACGAGAAACTGGATTTTAAAGGGAGCAAAGGCGTTATATCCGATGTCCTTGTTCGCACACAGGTAACAAAATTTAAAAAGATTAAATTCGGGGATGAGCAGAATATCGGTTACGGGGAAATAAGCCTCCCCGAAGAAGAAATACAAACACGTTGTCTCGCGCTTTTATTTCCTAAAGAGAGTGAAGGCGGCAAGGTACTCGATAAAATGGACGAGAGCGCCATAGGAAAGGCTCTGTACGGAACAGGAACCCTCATACGATACATCGCGCCGCTTTTTCTGCTATGCGACCCAAGAGACTTAGGTATCGCGGAACGTGTACGAGACCCTCATTTTGACGTTCCCGCTCTTTATATTTACGATAAGTACCCCGGTGGCACAGGGCTTACAGAAAGTCTTTCACGCAGGGTTGAACCGCTTTTTAAGGCTATTTTGGAGGCTCTTAAAAGATGTCCTTGCCGCGGCGGCTGCCCCTCATGTGTGGGAGCTTTTGGAAACAAGTCGGTAGTAGAGGAATTTTTATTAAAGGTATGATAAAATTAAAAAGGAGATAGCTATGAAAAAGAAGATATTTGTTTTTATCATTCTTATGTGTTTTCTCGTTTCCGCTTTATTCAGCCAGGAAGGAGGCACATCAAGGCAAATGAACAGAATTTCTCTTAACTGGGAAATTCTTAATATGCTGCATAAATCGGAGAGTAATATAAGCGAATTGAATTATTTTCTGTCGAGTCCCTTAACAATAATTATAAATGACGAAAATATAAACCCGAATTTTAAAGTTAATAATGGAAGCCTTTTATTCAGCGATCAATATTTAAATTTGATGAGGGTAGATTTAACTGTAAATCATACCGGCAGGCTGCACTTTTATAACGATAATATAACAGGCGGCGAAATATTTGAAGTAATTTTCGCGGTTCAAAACAGGTTTGTAACATTAAAATTTAAAAGAAATATTAAAGAAAATCGATTTGATTTAATTTCCGCGATTATTAATGGAAGACCATATACTTTGAATTCTGATACAGCGCTTCCTCAGTTAATGATTAATTCAAATTTTGATTTAAGATAGGAATTATGAAAAGTTTAAAAATTGTTTTTACATTTGTTCTAATTATTTTGATTTTATTCTCAGGCGGCTGCGCCACAAAGAAGAGAGCCTATAAAGACATATCTTCCGGATCTTCGGCGGGAAATACAACACAGGGTGTAAAAGCGCCTGTGTCTGTTTCCGGCGCGGAAGAGTTCGTTTATGAATTTGACGTAATGGTTGATGTTGATCCGCAAAAAATGGCGGAACCGCGTCCTGATTATCCTGAGTCTGTTCCGCCATCAGAAACACGATCGGCAGATTCATATGGTCAGCAATCACAGCAATCACAGTTGACTCCACAGCCGCGGCAATCACAATCATCAACCGGCGCCGGAAACAATGCCGCCGGAAGCAGCCCTGGTTACACAGGGACAGATACAAACAGCGGCAGTTCAGCAGGTAATGCCGGGATTGGCGGTACAACAGGCCCAGGTTCCGCGGGAACCACAGCAGGTAGTTATGGTTCTGCAGGAACTTCAGACAGCAGTTCAGTAACTTCAGGCAGCGGCACAGGTTCTACGGGAAACGCTGCCGCTAATTGGGGTTCTGCAGAAAATGTAGTGAGCGGTTCGGGAACAACCGGAAGTAACACAGGAACTTCAGGCAGCGGCACAGGTTCCACGGGAAACGCGGTTGCTAACTGGGGTTCTGCAGGAAATGTAGTGAGCGGTTCGGGAACAACCGGAAGTAACACAGGAACTTCAGGCAGCGGCACAGGTTCCACGGGAAACGCGGCCGCTAATTGGGGTTCTGCAGGAACCAGCGTATCAGGCGGTGTTGGAGTTGGCGGTGCTGGTGCAGCAGGAAATACAAATGATTATGCCGCGGAATACGCGGCAGGTTTTACGGCAGGTTTCGCGGCAGGCAGTCAAAACTCTGCGGCCCCTGCGGGAACCGCGGCAGATAGCTCAAGATCAGCTAACACGGCAGGAGACCAAGGTTTCGCCGGAAATATAAATGGATCGGCGGCTTATGTAGAAGGTTACACAAACGGTTTCGCGGCGGCGAGAAGAACAGCAGGCGGTTCAGGAGCAGCGGCAGGCGGTGTTGTTGGAGTTGGCGGCAGTAGCGCGACAGGTGGTGTTGGCAGCGGAACAACAGGAAGCGTTAACGCGGCAGGAATTTCAACGGCAAGCAGTAGCGCGGCGGGAAGCGGCTTCGCGGGAGTTGTTACGGGAAACAGGGATTTTGGCAGCCCCGGTGGTCCCGGCGGCAGAGAAAGACGTAACACTAATTTAGTCGGGCCGGGTTCTGTGAATGTAGAAGGCGTAATGGATTATATTAAAATCAGAAACAGAAATCCGGTTTTAAACGAAGAGAGTACAAGAAGGATAATTAATTCATTTATTGACGAAGCGGTAAAAGAAGATGTTAATTACGATTTCGCCATAGCGCAGATGCTGTATTGGACTGCCTTTCTTACTCATAAGCAGCGCGTTGAATCAAATAATTTAGCTGGTCTTCAAGCCACAAATGAGTGGAGGGGAACATTCCCCACAGCGGAAGAGGGAGTGCAGGCGCATATTCAGCATTTAAGAGGATATTCACATAGAACTCTTAAAGATCCAAATACAAGAATTACAGATCCAAGATGGAATGTCATAAGTGATTTTCGCGGAACAATAAAAAACTTTGAACAAATATATCCAAGATGGTCCGCCAATACAGCTCGGTACAGAAGAAATATTATTTTAATTTTAAATGATATGTATCGCTACTCTGACAGATATTCAAATTTATACAGATAAACTGTGTCAAATTTACGGGATCGATTAAATCGAATAAAAGATTTAAAAAAAAACGAAGAAATAAAAACTACACATGAAGAATCGCTGGCGGGTGTTATTCCCGGCTTAATTGATTGGCAGCCTTGCGGCTATAAAGTTTTAAAAAGAAATGTAAAATTAGCGTCTCCTTTTAAATCTGTAAAAAAAATCCAGGATAACTTAAAAATTCTTATTCCCGATTTAGAAAAAACTGATATTTCCGCGATAGAAGATTTTATTTTTTTTGATTTAGAAACAACTGGGCTTGGCGGAGCGGGAACTGTCGCCTTTCTCGCCGCTTTTGGAAGCATTATTTCCGGTAAATTAAATATAAGCCAGTATTTGCTTCTTGATTATCCCGGCGAAAATGATTTTCTTGCTAATGTTTTAGATGAACTAAAAAAGGAAAAAAAAGTAATAGTAAGTTTTAACGGCAAGTGTTTTGACTCGCAAATTATTAAAACAAGATGCCTTATGAACAGGATCAAACCGCCTTTGTATTCGCACGCGGATCTTTTGCATCCCAGCCGCCGGCTCTGGAAAAATATTATTCATGACTGCTCGCAGGGTTCAATCGAGGCGAATATTCTTGGCATCGAAAGAAAAAATGATATACCGGGTTCCATGGCTCCCGATATATGGTTTGAATTTTTAAAAACAGGAGCGACAGAACGCCTTATTGGCATATGCGATCATAATTTATTTGATATTACGGGGCTCGCCTCTATTTTAGCCGCGATGATTAGTATTTCGCGAAAACTTTTTGAAAAAACGGAATATGAGTATGACGCACAACGCCTCGCGCGTTTTGTTTATAAATACGCTTACAGGCAGATGCTGATTGGCAATTATAAAGAACCGCTTGAGCTTATTAAAAAAGGAATGGAAGTTATTAAACATGATGAGCTTTGGTATAATAAGCTGCTGCGCAGGAAGATAAGGTTAGAGAAGTTAATCAAAAAAGAAAGCGTAAAAAGTAACTAACTAAAAAGAATATCCAATTTTAAACTCAAAAAGTTGAATATCGGTGGTTTCGATCCTAATTCTTCCGTCAGAATATATTCCCAATTTGTCATATTGTTTTTTACCTAAAGGAAATGTTTTACCGATGCAAAACCCGGTTTGTATTGTAAATCCGCTTTTAAAAATCCACTTATTCCCGACAGAAAATCCGCCTCCTATTTCATAATAATTAGTTACATTATCAAAATTGTCACTTACCATGGTATATGTAAAATGCGGGTAAAAACCAATGAAAAAACCATTTAGTCCTGTTCCAAAAGGTCTATGAATATACATAGGTTTTAAGCAAAACTGGAAAACATCATCTTTTACAGAATGGTAAAAATAATTGGTATCATACAATCTGTAGGAATATTCAGCAAAAAGAAATGAAGCGGAAAAAGATAAATTTGAATAATTTGATAATTTTACATGAGTTTCCATGTCAAACATATAGATTGAAGGAGGAGAAACAGTATCATAATCAGAAATAAGTAGATCAGAAAAAAGCAACAAAGGATTAAAAAGAATAGAGACATTTTTATTTTTTTCATTAGAAAATACAGCTGTGTTCAAAGCGGCTATAACAAAAAGAAATAAAATAGCTTTCTTCATTCATTTACCTCTAAAAATACAAGTATATAATAAATATAACACTATATTACAGCTTTGTCTTGTTTAATTCTTGTAATTTTGCTATCATAGAATGAATAAAATGTACGATTACAAAGAACACTGGAAAGAAAAGATAGCCATCGCGATAAATTCACTTTTAAGCGAAGCAGGCGGAGAGCAAATAGCGCCGGAACAAATAATTGCGGAGAACCCTCCGAACCCCGATATGGGAGACATTGGCTTTCCAATGTTCAGTTTCGCTAAAACGCTTCGTAAGGGGCCGCCTCAAATCGCGCAAATCGTTACAGATAGAATTAAACAATTATTAACAGAAGAAGGCTCCAAAGCCTCTGTAGAAGCGCAGGGACCTTATTTAAACCTAAGACTGGACAGAGCCGTAACCGCAGACGCGGCGCTTCGCGAAGTATTTAAAAATAGTGATAAAGATTTTACCTACGGCAGACCGGGCACAATGACAGGCAAGAAAGTCATGATTGAATTTTCAAGCCCTAATACAAATAAACCCCTGCACTTGGGACATCTAAGAAACGATTGTTTAGGCGAAAGTATTTCGCGCGTTATTAAAGCAAGCGGAGCGGATGTGCGCAAAGTTTGCATTATAAACGATCGCGGTATACACATTTGCAAGTCCATGCTTGCTTATAAAGAACAGGGGCAGGGTAAAACTCCGGAATCAGAAAATATAAAAAGCGACCGCTTTGTAGGAGACTGGTATGTGTCTTTTAGTAAGGCTTTAAAAAAAGAAACTGATGAGCTAATCGCGAAAGGTGTTCTAAAAGAAGAAGCGGAGAATCAAACTGTTTCAATGCAAAAGGCAAAAGAAATGCTTCGAGCATGGGAAGCGGGTGACAGCGAAACTGTAGAACTCTGGAAAAAAATGAACGCTTGGGCAATCGAGGGCATGAAAAGAACTTACGCGCGCACGGGCGTGTCATTCGATAAATATTATTATGAAAGCGAAACATATACGCTTGGTAAAGATCAGGTTTTGAATGGATTGGAAAAAGGCATATTTTACAAACAGGAAGACGGAGCTGTAGCTGTCGATTTAAGCGAAGAAAAACTTGATAAAAAAATTCTTTTACGAAGTGACGGCACATCCATTTACATTACCCAGGATTTTGGAACAGCGATAAAACGGCATGAGGAGTGGCCATTTGATCAATTAATTTATGTCGTCGGTTCTGAGCAGCAATATCATTTTAAAGTTCTTTTTATTTTATTGGAAAAACTCGGGTTTAGTTGGGCGAAAAATCTTCACCATCTTTCATATGGAATGGTTAACCTTCCTGAAGGAAAAATGAAAAGCCGCGAAGGCACAGTAGTAGACGCTGACGATTTAATAGATTCTTTGCGTGACATGGCATTAGCTGAAATTAAAGAGAAGGGAAGGGAAGAAGATGTAGGCGACCCTGTTCTTGTCGCGGAAAAAATAGCGCTTGGTGCCTTGCATTATTTTTTATTACAGACAAGTCCTGTAAAAGATATGTTATTCGATCCAAAAGAATCGTTATCCTTTACAGGCAACACAGGCCCTTATTTACAGTACATGGGAGCGCGTATTTCTTCGATGATTAGAAAGAGCGCTCAGGGAACAGCGAATGGTGAACAAAGCGCGAAAGACGCTGATTTTTCTTTGCTTGTAAGCGATCCTGAGTGGGAGCTTATAAAAATAATATCGCAGTATCCTGCCGCTGTAAGCGAAGCGGCAGAATACCTTGATCCTTCGCGTCTCGCGGGATACTTGTATGAGCTTTCTAAAGCGTTCAGCCGCTTTTATCATGAATGTCCAATCTTAAACTGCGAAGACGCGTCCCTTTCTAAAGCAAGATTGGAATTAAGCAAAGCTGTAATGCTTGTTTTAAAAGACGCGTTTAATCTAACGTGCATACCATTTCTGGAAGTAATGTAATTAAGGATTCAAAAACGCAAGTGAGACTGAACCCATATTAAAATATAGCGTGCCATCCTGAGTTTTTAAAATACACCTGCCCTTGGGGTCTATTCCCTCAAACACACCGCGCGAAAGCACCTTGCCTGTTTTTTCACTGAACTCATCATTGCTTTCCACTGCTGAGACAGGCACAAAAACCGCAGCCTTCGCGCCAACGCAATCCGATAATGAGTTCCATTCAGCCGCAAGAGAGTGGTTTCCTTGCGAATACGCCGCGGTTGACGTAAATGTTTTTTTTACATTCTCAATTTCAGCTAATATTTTTGTCAATACTTCCTTACGTGACAAATAATGCCCTGTTATTTCCGCGCAGCTTATCGCCTTTGGAACAGGAGAACCGTTATTTACATTAACTCCTATTCCTGTTGTAATCCAGGATATTAAATCACCTTCTCCGGCGATCTCTGTTGTAACGCCGGCTATTTTTTTCTTGTTTATGTAAATATCATTAGGCCAGCGAAGATAAGCTTTTTTTCCGCATATTGACGTAACGCACCTAACGACAGCAATTTGCGTAACAAGCGATGAAAGAGAGTAGTCCGCTATTGTAAGGTTAGGTCTTTCCAAACATGAGAAAAAAAGCCCTCCCTGGCGCGATACCCAAGTTCTGCCGTTCCTTCCTCTGCCGGAACTTTGTTTTTCCGCTGTAAAAACGCTCCCGCTATCCGCTTCGCCTAACGCCGCATCCCTTGCCTTATCCATGGTGCTTGGCGTATTCTTGTAATGATTAAAAAGATTTTCCTTTTCGCCAAATTCCCACGGATATAAAAAATCCTTTTCTTTTCTTGGATCCAAATGGTAACCCGCTTCCCCTGTTTCTATAGCGTACCCGGCTTCTGTTAAAGACTGAACAGCCTTCCAAACGGCAACACGTGAGACACCCATTTCTTTCGCGAGAACCTGTCCGCTTACGGGTTCTCCCTGTTTTTCCCGCAGGAAATATAATAACTTAGCTTTACTGGTCATTTAATCCTCCTGGCTTCTATTGCTTTTGCTTTTATCGCTGCCCTTTCAAAACAAAGTGATATTAAAACAAAAAGCAATGTTTTAATTTTTATCAATCCTTTTTTACCGCCTCTCGCCTTCCACGCTAAATCAATACTCGACCATATCTTAAAAATTTCCGGGATAAATAAAAGAAAAATAGAAACGGCTTCTATGCGGACAACTTCGCGTATTTCTAAAGAGCTTGTGGTTCTGAACAAGAGAGCGGAAAATTGCACGATTAAAGTTAGCCTAAGTATGAAGCGTAAAAAATCAGCTTTGGGTTTAAGTAAAAAAGCAAAGGCATAAATATCAATATAAGGCTGAGTTATAAAAACATTTTCAAATAGATTAGAAAACACGGATACGCAATACATGAAGACGCTGTAAAAAATAACAGGTTTTAAATCTGTTAATTGTTCTTTAAGATTTATGCCGCCTATAAACGCAAGAATCATCGCGGCTATAATACCCGCTAAGAGCCAATTGGACGGCAGTGAAACGCAAAAAACAGAAAGCGGTAAAAGTAAAATGAGTTTTATTATCGCGGGAACTTTATGATAAAGTCCTTTTTTTGTCTTGTATTGGAATATTGTTACCTTGTTTTTTACAGCCATAGCAAGTCCTCAATTTTTTCGGGCTTTTTTAACAGCGGGTTATAAATACCCCATGCGGCAAGATCGCGGTTTAACGCGTCGCAAGCGCTGCCGTCAAAAACTTTATTACCTTTACATAATACAATGAACCTCGAGGAGAGCGCCAAGCATTTTTCAAGTTCATGCGTAAGAATGATTACTGTTTTACCGCTTGCGATTAATTTTTGGAAAAGTTTATTTACCTGCACTACGCCGGGGTAGTCAAGGTTAGCGTATGGTTCGTCAAAGATGATTGTCTTTACGTCCATCGCTAGAACCCCGGCAGCTGCGAGGCGGCGCTTTTCTCCGCCGGAAAGTGAACGGGCAGGGAAGTCCGCTCTTTGTTCAAGACCGGTTTCCATAAGCGCGTCATTTACCCGCGAAAGAATTTCCTTTTTATGGAGCTTCATATTACGAGGGCCAAAAGCGATATCTTCCCTTGGAGTTTCTCCCAATATTTGCGCGTCAGGTTCCTGAAACACAAGCCCAACCTTATCACTTGTTTTTACCCTGCCGGAAGTCGGTTCCTCAAGACGCGCGATTATCGACATTAATAAACTTTTCCCCGAACCATTCGCGCCTGCTATAATAGTACATTCGCCGTCTTGGATAGTAAGAGAAATATCATTAAGCGCGTAAAAGAAACCCTTACGCACCTGCTCGTTTGGTACAGAATTGCTGTCGTATACTGGAAATCTTTTTGTAATATTTTGCAATTCAATCATTCAAATACCTTGCGGCAATGGGACGCAGTTTTAAAGTCAATGGTATACATATCGCCAGTTTTATTAAATCTCCAATAACAAACGGAGCTATACCTGCCGTGATTGCCGCTAAGAATGATATTGAGTTAAGAAACATTAAGTAAACAGAACCGCATATAAGAATTATCGCGAAACCAAGGAATGAAGCTATACTCACTCTTAGTGAATTAATGAGACTTATCTTTTTTTCGCTTATCTTTGGAATACCGCAAATAAGACCGGCTGTAAGAGCAGCTAGGAAATAACCGATTATATAACCGCCAAGCGGTGTGCTAAAAGCTCCGGGTCCCGGAATGACAAAAACAGGCGCGCCAAGCAATCCTGCCGCTATAAAAATTAATAGCGCGATACCGCCGTAAAAACCGCCAAGGACAGTTCCCGCCAAAACCACAAAAAGATTTTTAAGTACGAGTGGAACCCCTCCGGGCAGAGGAATGATAAAAAACTGCGAGACAGCTACCAGAGCGGCGAAAACCGCTGCGAAACACAGGCGATTACGTGTAATTCTTGTTAGTGTTTTCATGTTAACCATCATTATGGCATGGTTAACGCAAGGATGTCAATTAATAAAGTTTACTTTTTATTCTTTCTTATCGCTTCCAGACACTCGCGCTTGAAAATAACAACAGAGAGCCCTCGGTGTTCAATCTCAGCCTTTAATTTGCCGGCGTTTTCGTCAACAAGATTAGGCCTTGCTTCAAGTTCCAATATATGCTCAGGTTTTACTCCGCAGCCTGAGATCAATCCTTTTAATTTATTCGAGGGCACAATTGTTGGCTGGCAGCCTGTCATCGCGACAATGGAATTATCAAGGATTATTAAGGTCATAGGAATATCAGCTTCAACCGCGTCAATTAAGGGAGTAATACCAGAATGAATAAATGTCGAGTCTCCAATAACGGCGAGAGTGTATTTTAATCCCGCGTCAGACGCGCCCTTTGCCATGCCTACGCACGCGCCCATGCAGACAATGCTTTCAATCGCGGAAAGAGGAGGAGACGCGCCAAGTGAATAACAACCGATGTCGGAATTAACAGCTACGTCAGGATGTCCCGGGCGAGGATCGAGAGCAGCGACTGCCTTGTTAATCGCGTTGTAACTGTCGGTATGAGGACAACCTTGGCAGAGTATAGGCGGGCGCGGCGGAAGGAATGCAGGAATGGAATTAACGCTTTTTCTTGGCGGAAGACCGAGTGCTTTTCGCACATTGTCCGGGTCTAGCTCGCCTGCCTGAATAATTGGTTTTATATTCGCGCCTACAATTCCAAAAACTTTTTTCGCTATAAAGGGCTGCCCCTCTTCGATTATTAGAACCTCATCCGCGTCTTCGTAAAGTTTTCGTATTTTTTTCTCAGGCAATGGATACGCCCCAATATGTAAATGAGCGGGCGCGCCCTTCCCCTGCTTTTTACGCAGAGCAAGAAAGTCGTGAAAATTCTCCTCGTAATAATTGCCGCCAAGACCCGATGTTATAATCGCTAGGTCGCTGTTCTTTCCGCTTTCTGTTTTATTAACAGGATGCTGATACGACCATTCTTCAAGTATTTTTTGCTTACCTAAAAGCGCTTCATAATTCTTTCTCGCGAAGGCGGGGAGCAGCATCCACGAACCTTTCTCCTGAGTTTTAGCAACCTTATTTTGATTTCTTCCGGGTCTTGGTTCAACAGCGGCTCTCGCGTGAGCTAGGCGCGTAACCAAACGCAGCATTACAGGAATATTAAAACATTCAGAAACATCAAAGGCTTCGCGCGCCATGTTGTAAGCTTCCTGCTGGTTTCTCGGTTCAAGGCAGGGGATCATCGCAAAGTCAGCGTAAAACCTGGAGTCCTGTTCATCCTGGGAGCTGTGCATGCCGGGGTCATCGGCTACAACAATGACAAGCCCGCCCTTCATTTTTAAAAGCGCGGAGTTTATAAAGGGGTCAGCCGCTACATTGAGCCCAACATGCTTCATTGTAACAATAGCGCGCCTTCCCGCGAACGAAACGCCCAATGCGGCTTCGTACGCTGTTTTTTCGTTTGAACACCAGCGAGCAATATGAGAATCCTTTTTCTGCTCATTTATAAGATACTGTAAAATTTCTGTTGAGGGAGTACCGGGGTATCCGTAAGCCGCGCTCACTCCCGCGTGAATCGCTCCTAAAGCGACCGCTTCATCGCCTAATAATGCCAGTCTTTCGTTACCCATAAAACATCCTTAAAAATTTATTATGAATTTACTCTTTCAACATATTCGTTGGTTTCTGTGTTAACAAGTATTTTTTCATCCTGTTTTATAAAGAGCGGTACGCGCACTGTTAAACCTGTTTCGGTCTTAACCGGCTTTGTCGCTCCTGTAGCTGTATCGCCTTTAATGTAATTTTCGCTTTCCGCTACTGTAAATGTAACTTTGTAAGGAATTTGAATATCGATTACCTTTCCTTCCCATATTGTAAGCTGATACGAATTGCCGTCCTGAAGGTATAATTTTTTCTCAGGGTTTTCTTCGATGCTAACCTCATACTGATCAAAAGTTTCGCTGTCCATAAAATGATAGTTATCCTGATCGGCATATTGATACTGGCAGGTGTGAATATC
>JGI24695J34938_10002816_pt1 | contig 12700 bp, 11 predicted proteins | sample TergutCo191P3_FD_34938 | JGI IMG/M metagenome (IMG submission 34938) | reverse complement strand
TATATGTTCTTGCATTTGGCTATGCGCAATATCGGTAAGTGAAATGAAATCTTCATTATTTATCTGAAGTATGGAAATATCTGATTTTTCTACCGTTATCTTTGCCATATCTTTCTCCTTCTAAACCCTTCGAATTCGAGGGGTTTAAAATAAACCGTTGCCCTGGCCATTTTTCCCCCGCTTAACCAAAATTGTAATCGTTACCGGCGTTCTACTGCCTGAGCCAAAAATTTTCCCGCCCTCTTTTCGGGACAGCTCCCCGGATGTTCGCTGGTTTCCCCTAAGGTTATAAACATAAATTAATGAAAATTCCTGTTCAAGGCATTTACGAAACCCGTCAAGCCCGTTACTGTCCAGCCATGACCCGTTGGATACGAAGCCGATTATTCCACCATTTTTTTCATCAAGTCTGTCAGAAGCCCATCTGAAAGCTTTAATATATGTATCATACGCCGCTTTATTGAGATTAGCCACTGATGCTGCTACGTATGTTGAAGCTATGCGATTTTCAAGTTTTGGATAATTTTGATTTTGAGCATTATCATTAGCAGACTTTTGACCAATTGAATAAGGCGGATTTCCAATAATAATCCTCAAATGTGTCTTTTGCTGTTCCATCACTCTTTTCGAGTTTTGCGGAAATATCTCGCTAAAAAGTTCCTCGCCTTCTTTTGTTTCGCCCAACTGGAATGTGTCAGTAAGGCAAATGCCAGGGAAGGGAGTATAGGAAAGTGAGGAATTAGAAGGTAAGGAATGTTTGGTATTATTATCATATTCCGCTTCTTTCTCAGCCGCTAATAATCCGCCATATCCACCGATTGTAGGGTCATATTCCATATTTTTATCTTTTCTAATTGTTAATTGTTCATTGCTCATTTTTAATTGATCATGATACACATTCTCGATGTTGATAGAAGCGATATAATACGCTAAAAGCACAATCTCGTTGGCGTGTATTTCTTTTTTATATTTACGTTCTAAATCTTCGTTTTTAATAATACCGCTTTGCAATAATCGTGTGATAAATGTGCCTGTTCCGGTGAAGGGGTCAAGTATATGGATATTTTCATCGGTCATGCTCCGCCCGAATTCTTTTTGCAAAACATCTTCGACACTGTGTATGATAAAATCTACAACTTCGACAGGGGTATACACAATGCCCAATTTTTCAGTAACTTTGGGGAAGGCAGTACGGAAAAACTTATCATATAATTCTACTATGATTTTTTGTTTGGCTTCGCTGTTGTCGATATTGCTTGCCCGCTTTTGGACATCAACATAAAATTTATCAAGTTTGTCTGTGTCTTCTTTTTTTGTTTTTTCGTTAAGGGCGGCAATAATCCCCTGCAATGATTGGGATACCGTGTTGTTTTGTGCGAATGAATAATCTTCAAAAAGGGCTTCAAACACCGGCTGTGTGATTATATGCTGCGCGAGCATTTCGATTGCGTCTTCTTTGCTTACAGACGGGTTAATGTTTTTATGCAAGCCGCTTAAATACTTCTCAAATTCATCTTTTGCTTTNCNNTTTTTATTTACAATGTCGGTAATACTTTCAATATGTTTTTCTGCGATTTTTGCAATATCGGCAGCCCATTGTTCCCAATAGGGTTTAGTGCCGCATTTCTGGACAATTTTTGCGTAAATCTGCCCTTGCAGTTTGGCAAATTCAAGTTCCAGTTGCCTGTCAAACCTCGACTTTATTTTATCCGAACCTTTGCCGCCTGAACCGCTGTCTCCATCAGGTGCATTGCCGCCGACAGGAGGCGGTCGGTCAACAATTATATGCGGTGGCTTCTTTTTGTTTAATTCAATTTTATTGATTGTCGCATTGAAACGGTCATCATGGGCACGAAGGGCGTTGAGGACTGTCCATACCACTTTGAATTTATCCGAGGATAATGTTACATCAGGGTCAGCGTCAGGGTGAACGACAACGGGAATAATGATATAGCCGTATTTTTTCCCTTCGGCTCTCCGCATTACACGCCCTACGGACTGGACAACATCAATTTGGCTGTTTCTGGCTGAAAGGAACATAACGGCATCAAGGGAAGGGACATCAACACCTTCCGAAAGACAGCGGACATTATGAAGAATTCTACATTCTTGTTTGGAGGCATCGGCTGATTTTAACCAGTTCAATAAGCCTTCGCGTTTTTGCGCTCCCATTGCTCCGTCAACATGATCCGCCTCGACAACAACCATTCGCGAGCGTTCTTCTTCGCTTAGGGTTAGATAATAGGCATCTCGTAATTTGTTGAAAAATTCGGCTGTTTCTTTAGATGTTACGATTTTTTGGCAAAATGCGACTGCGCTGCGCATAAGTGCGGGGTCGGGTATTTCAAACAGTTCTTTATCGTTCAGGGAGCGTTTTGAAAGGGCGTTGATACAGCCGATAATTTTTAATGCGCTTTCGACGTCGATTTCTTTGTTTTTGTCATTTGCAAATTGGGTTTCAATGTTCTTTTTAAGCACGTCGGTTAATTGGTCTTCTTGTACGGTCAGAATTATTACTTTGCAATCAGACAATAATTTCTGGTCTACGGCATCGCTGAAGCCGATACGGTACATTTCTTCGCCGTATAGTTCGGGGTCATCCATTGAGCATACTACGGCGGACGCTTCCCTTGCTTTTGCTTGGGCGGCTTCGGAGTAAATCCTCGGCGTGGCGGTCATATAGATACGTTTTTTGGCTTTGATATATTTATCTTCATGGACTTTTATAAAAGCGGCATCATCGTCATTTGACAGGGTTACGCCTGTGGTGCGGTGGGCTTCATCGCAAATAACAAGGTCAAAAAGGAAACTGTCTTTTTTATGGCTGTTAATTGATTTTTGTATCTTGCTGATTACGTCAATGGATTGGTATGTGGAAAATACAACTATGTTTCCGCCTTCCTTTTTTTGAGAATGGCGGGCGGTTTCAAATTGTTCGGTTATGTTTTTTGCATTTGTAGAGGCAGGTTGGGCAAGGTCGGCTAAGGTTGCTGTTGCCGTATCGTCATAATCTTTTTTATTGGGTTTTGAAACTGCTGCATCTGAGCAGATGCATATTGCGTGTATGGGTTTTACGCACTGGTTTTTCCATTCTCTTAAAGTCTGCCCCAATAGGGCAATAGAAGGTACAAGAAACAGGACGAGACCGTTTCCTTCGGTTTCCTTCTCGGCAATGCGGAGGCTGGTATATGTTTTGCCTGTGCCGCAAGCCATAATGAGTTTGCCGCGATCATTGGTTTTCAGGTATTCATGCACTTTGGAAATTGTTATTTTTTGATGTTCCAGCGAGTCATATTTTTTTACGGCGGCTTTTTTGCCTTCGGCAAGTTTTTGCCAATCAACGGCGGCATTGTACAGGTTGTAATAACCTATGCGTCCCACTTGTGGGTTTTGATTTTGAATGGTCGCTTCTGCGGCGGGGTTAAAGCCTTTTTTTGTGGTGTCTATCCAGAGGCGGTATGCGAAATTTACTTTTTTGCCAAATTCCTGTGTGTCGTTAAATGATTTGCCGGAAGTTGAGAGAAATGTATCTACTTTGGGTTTGTCTATACTTACATCTTCCTGATAGCATTTGCATTGAACAGCCCAATAATTGCCGTTTTTGGTTCGGGCTACAAGGTCTATGCCTAAATCTTTATCGCCGGAACCGAAGTCCGTCCTTGAGGGGAATTCGTTCCAGAGCCAGACTGTATCAAATTGCCCTACATAATATGGGTCTGCCATGAGGTAGGCTTACATGAGCCTCTCGAAGCGGAAGCCTTTATCCTTTTCGGAAAAGGATACATCGCGGTATTTTTGCAGAACTTGCTCGAATGGGGACATTTTTTCGTTTCTTCCCTCCCTTTCATGGTTTCATTCGTTTTTTGGCGTACTGAGGTTATTATAGCATAATTCCTCAATTCCGAGAAATAGGGTAAAACCAGAAAATTGTGCAAAGTATCATTTTACCGTGGGGTTGCCGTTCGCTGATCCCCATTGGGGCGGTTATCTGCGGTGCAAACGGCTGGATAAATCCAGCCTCACTGGTAGGAATACCGTGAATTTTATTTGCGCCGGAACGTGCCGTCTTTTTTGTCTACACCCTGCGGGTGCTTTGCGGGTTCCCCCGTGCGCCCCTTAAAATTTGGCGGTGAAATCAGGCAGATAAAGAAGTTGTCTTGCGGTGAAATATCATAAGATAGCGGCAGTATGCTTTGAGATTTCTCTACATTCGGGAAAAATTGCGTTTTTCCGCGAGAAAAATAAATTTGTCAGGGTAAAAAATCCGATGTTATGAAACATGGCAAAAAATGGGATGCACGCTCTCCCCTTGTTAAAAAAAGTCCCCACTGCCTATGACTTTCGGGGAAGTCATCAATGACAAAGAAAACGTTCATAAACGCCCTTTTTTTTATCATAAAAAAACTGTATGCACAACATATTAGGACATATCACTATATACAATAATATTTATTGGCAAAGCCTGTTGCGGTTTAATACCGCACCCCTTGGGGCGGTTCATGCTGGGGGTGCGGGGGATTTGTTCCCCGTGATTGCAAAGTACTCAAGATGAAATCTTTAATACCGCAGAGCTTGCATCGGGGAGGTTCATTCATCTACGTCTACCTCCTGCTCGTAATAGTAGGAGTAATCCACGCCCTTCATAAACATTTCACGGTCGTGGATTTTATTTGTCAAAGCGGATTGTAAAAGAGACTTAATTATCGAAGAATCTTCTGTGCTGATTGTCATAGCGTTAAGATAATCGTATTTGCCGATTTTGCTCCAATCAACGCAGCGTTTCAGATTTTTCTTGAGCATTAAATCGAGCCATATACGTGTGCTTCTGCCATTGCCTTCCATAAACGGATGAGCGACATTCATCTCTACATATTTGCCGACGATTTCGTCAAACGTGCGTTCGGGCATAGCTTCTATGCTTGCAAGCGTGTTAGTCAAATATTGCGCCATAGCAAATTGAAAGCCGCCTTTTGCGATGTTTTTTGACCTGATTTGCCCCGCAAAATCATAAAGCCCGCCGAACAGATAACCGTGGATTTGCTGTAATCCTTTGATTGTACCAACCTCCATGGTATCGAGCAAAGAGCTGTCAAAAAGAGCGTATGCTTTGGATTTGCTTTTACCGTCAATGGTTTCATCGCTGTAGGTGAACCATTCAATAAAACGATTTGCTTTTTTTCCCGGGAAGTTTTTTGCAAGTTCAATAATGCCGTCAAAATCAAGGCAATCGGTTAAGCGGCGTTTTCCGTCAGGCGCAAGCAACTTGAACCCCTTACAATTTGTAAGGAGTTCATTTTTTGATTTTTTTAGGCGGTTTTTTAAGACATACCAATAGTTGGCAGGGTCGGAACTTTGGCTTAAAACACCGACAACATCCACAATCGAAAACCACCATTTGGAATTTTCATCGTCCCAGACGGCTCTAACCTCGGTGTCATTAAAAAATCGAATGGATACCTTTTGCGCGCTCATTTTTTTCCGCCCTGCAACAGCGACTGAAATTCGCCAAGTTCTTTCATGTCAAATTCGTTTCCCCGAAGTTTCCCGATTAAGTAAACAACTTCTTTTTCTGATTTATTCGTGCTGAGGGGTTTAATACCCAAGAACTCGCTACGCGAGGGAGCTTCAGGGCGGGGTTCTTCATATAAAGGCTCCCAGCTTTGTGAATACGGCGGATTTGATACTACCGCGTCAACCCAAAACGGCTTATATGTGCCATGTGGATCATCTTCATCAAAATACGGCCAGTCATCTTCCAGTGTATCTCCCCTGCGAATAACAAGGTTGTCGGGCAAAATATCACGCATTATAAGGTTCATTCGGGTAAGATTATGGGTATTCTCCTTAATTCCTAGTATACCAGCTTTAATAAGCTTCCGACAAGGGAAATCATTACTTTGCTATGGGCAGGGGGAGGGCGGCGGGGCAGCGGAAACATTTGGGATTCTCCGCCGGTGACAGAAAATGGTGTCAGACTATCTGATATCATTGATCTCAAAAACACCAAAAATAATTATAACGAAGAGGTTATTTTTTTGCTTTGTCATCCTCCTTATCTTGTTTTTCCAATAGGGATGTTTTTTCTGTTTCATTTTCAAATAGCCCATATAAAAAATTAGTGGTTGCGATAGAAAACCAAAAAGATATGTCATCAAAAGGATTGCAATATTTATCCGCTTTTATACTTTTGTTCTTTTTGGATTTATTTTGCAAATTTCTTTTTCCCGCTCCTAGGCTATTTGTATAAATAAACATAGAAACCAATTCCGGCTTCAATTATTTCTCTTTTTGTAAAAGATGTTTGGTTTATCATTTCTATTAATTCATCTTTTAAATAAGCGTTTTTGGCCAGGTTTTTAAAAGTCCTTTTAACCCAGAAACGCTCAAAACCGGGCTTGGATATTTTACCAACTTCTTCTTCCAGACTGTGTTTTGAAACATCACGCCTCATGTCAACAATCAGGCAGATTCCGTCTTTTTTTAATACACGGTGCATTTCCCGTAACGCAAGAACCGGTTCCTTAAAATTCTTGAACGCCGCAGAACAAAAAATAAAATTAAAGGTGTTTTCTGGAAATGGCGCTGCTGAAACGTTGCCTTCCAGGAAAGTAACATTGACATTTTCCCGCTTTGCGTTTATTTTGCAGATTTCTACAAAATCTGGGCTTATGTCCATTCCGGTAATATTAAAACCCCCCATCTTTGCCAGTTCTATTGACATATATCCCGGCCCTGGCGCTACTTCCAATACAGTTGATCCGTCTTTAATGTGTTTTGCAACCTCTTTCGCATATTCCCGCATTTCGGCCAACCTTGTTTCACGCGTATTTTTGTCATACCACCGGGCGAAAGAACCGGTAATTCCAAGGTCTTTATACTTTCTGATAAACGAAAAAATAGCCATAAATAACCTCCTTAATTGTAATTTACTCTTTTCTGTTTACGTTCATCATCCTTTTTTTTGAATATATAATAAACCGCAGGCATTAGGAACAACGTCATAAGCGATCCAAATGAAAGGCCCCCAAGAACGGTTTTTCCTATAGGCGCTATCAGTTCTGATCCTTCACCCGGCAAGAAGGCCATAGGTATAAGAGCCAGAATTGTAGAGACAGTGGTCATTAAAATCGGACGAAGACGATTCCCGGCCGCTTCCACACAGGCATCATGAAGCGGATATCCCCGCTTTCGCAGCAGGTTTGTGTAGTCAACAAGCACAATGCCGTTGTTAACAATTATTCCTATAAGTACCAAAAGGCCGACTGCTGTGAATATGTTAAAGATGTCGCCGGTTATCAAATGAATAGCTACAATGCCTATGAAAGAAAGCGGAATGGTAAGAATGATAATGAACGGATCTTTAAACGATTCGAAAAGGCTCACCATGACACCGAATTCAAGGAATATGGCCACAATACAAATGAGTAAAAACCGGGTTATCATCTTAACCATTTCCGCATTGTCGCCGCCGTACTCAATAACAACATCATCCTCCATTGGAATTTCCGCAGTGATAAGGGCATCTACCCTGTCCTGCAGGGTGTTTATTTTGGCATTGGGCTTTGCCCCTGCTGTTATGCGAATTATTCTGCTTTGATTTTCCCGGTTTATGCTTAAGGGGCCTGTGCTCTCTTTCTCCAATGGCTTTACCTTTTATCAAGTCATCGGTGCGTAACTTTATATCAATAGCATTGCCACCGCCCATCATGTCAAATCCCGTGCTGCTAAAACTAAAAGACACTCCGGGAAAGCCGTTAAAATGCCTCCGTAATATCTCCTTGATGTCATCAGCCTCTTCAATCCTGTCATTATAATCCGGAAGCTGAATTTCCAGTGACCCTGAGTTAGTACCGCCATCTATACCAAAAATACCCCTTCCGCCACCGGCTCTAAGCAAAAGACTTTTATATCCCTTGACTTCATTTTTCACTATCAATTCAAGCTGTTTTAATACGGCTTCGGTTTCTGGCAAGGGAGTCCCCATGGGAAGCGTGGCGGTAACATTAACGCGCTCGTCTTTTTGGGATGGCATAAATTCCCAACCTATCAGAGGAACCATAAAAATGCTTGCTGCAAATAATAAAATAATGATGATAATAACGACTGCTTTATGCCCAAGAATCCTGTCAACTGCCTTTCGGTAGCCGTTGTCCAGCCATGCAAAAAAATGTTCAAATTTTATGTCAATCTTTTTCAATATTCCTTTAAGAGGCTTTTGCTTGCGCGTTTCAAGCGGGAAGAAATGGCTGGAAAGCACCGGTACAAGAAAAATGGCGGTAAGCAGAGATATCCCCAGCGAAATAACAACGGTGAAGGCCAAACCCGCAAACAATTCACCTGCCATCTCCAAAAGGCCCTGAAACATAACCAGCGGGGCAAATACACAAATCGTTGTAAGAGTTGAAGCGGTAATGGCCAGAAGCATTTCGGTACTGCCCAAAACAGATGCCGTTGTAAGGTTGGACCCCTTTTCCCGATAACGGTAAATATTTTCCAAAATAACAATTGAATTATCAACTAACATTCCTACACCCAGGACAAGACCAGCCAGGGTCATAAGGTTGAGGGTTAAATTGGCAAAATACATTATCATCAAGGTAATGATAATTGAGATAGGGATACTTATCCCGATGATCAGTGTAGGCTTAACTGATCTGAGGAACAAAAAGAGAACCAATACGGCCAGTACTGCTCCACTAATGGCGGTGTTTGATACTTGCTTAAGTGAATTTTCTATTATGTCTGTGGTATTGAAAAGTTCGGCGATTCTGACATCTGGCGGCAGTTCTCTGGCCATCTTTTCAAGCCTTGCCCGCAGATCCCTGGCTGCTTGTACAGAGTTCTTTCCGCTCTGTTTATGGATTTCCAGTATCACGGCGGGCTGGCCGTTTACATAGGCCGCATTGTCTTCATCACGATAGCCTTCGAATACATCTGCCAGGTCACGGAGGTACACCAGTTTGGGGGGCTCTGCCTGAGGTCCCGAAAAGCCGCCTCCCTTGTAGGAAATTACCGTGTTCCTTATTTCATCAAGCGAGGTGTATTCACCCATAGCGGTGAGTATGTAGGAAAGGCTGTTTTCCATAATACTTCCCACTGCCAACTGCATATTCTGGGCGGCAAGCATCTGCTGAATCTGGGTTACTGTGAGGCCATAGGCTTCAAGCCTGCTTTGAGGTATTTCTACCCTGATTATCTTTTCCCTGCCGCCAGTGACTGATGCGGTAGCAACCCCTGGAACCTGCTCTATCCTGGGGACAATGGTATCTACAGCCATTTCACGCAGTTCTTCGGAACTGCGGTTTCCGGTTACTATTAAACCCATGAGGGGGATCATCGCCGGATAGTATTTGAAGATCATCGGTGTATTTGCATCGGCAGGAATGTAATCGCGTATCCGTTCAAGCGCGTCACGAACGGCAATAGCTCCCTCTGACAGATCCGTACCATAGTTAAATTGCATCATGACCATGCCGGAACCTTTGCCGGACGTGGAGGTTATCTTTTCAAGCCCGGAGACTCCTGACAAGGCTGCTTCGAGGGGCCGGGTAATGGAACGTTCTACTTCTTCCGGGCCCGCGCCCGGTAAAGTTGTCACTACCGCCAGAAATGGGGGATTAATCTCCGGATACAGATCGACTTGCAGGTTCGTCAAAGCGAAAAAGCCTAGCCCTATGAGAAGGGCAAAGGCGACAAAGAATGTTTTTGGCCGTGATACTACAGTCTTTATTACCACCCCTGCTTCTCCATTAAGGTTAAATAGTCTGTTGAGTTCATTTGTCTAACAGTGTTAGTTTATAGCCTAACATCGTTAGTGTCAAGGGTTTTTTGACAAAAAATAATTCAAAACAACATGCCCATCCCTTCAGGCAAAACTTGACCCGCCTTATGTCGCCCAAGGCCGGAGCGGGGGGTGCGGCGGGGCGGCTGCGGGGGTGGCGGACATATTTGGAATTCCTCGCTGGAGCAGACCAGCGGAAAAAATCAAAAATGAGGTACAATAACGGCGTTCGGCTCACAGAACAAGAAGGATACGAATGGCTATGAACAAAGCAAATGCCCTGATGCGGGCGCTGAGGCCGAACGGGGCTGCGCAGGCGAATTCTACAAGCATGTCCGCCACCCCCGCAGCCGCCCCGTCGCACCCCCCGTTCCGGTTTTAAGCGAACCAAGTGCAGGTCAAGTTGAGCCCTTTAGGGCGGGGTTTTTCATTTATAGTATTGAAAAGTCGGGACTGAGTAGCTATGGTAACAGGTAGGATAGTGGAGAATGGGCATAACCAATAATGATATAGTCGAAGCGTCCATAAAAATACTTAGCCGGGACGGTATCGCCGGTCTTAGCATGCGGTCAATCGCAAAAGAACTGAATATCAAAGCGCCGTCTCTCTATTTTCACATAAAAGGAAAGACAGAACTGTATGACGGGATTGCCGAGTATATGTGCGTAAAATGCGCCAAACCTGATGTATCCCTGGAGGCAAAGGACTATCTTACCGAAGCGGCAAAATTGTATCGGGCTATGTTGCTCTCTGTAAAGGATTCAGTCAGAATATTTGAGGATTCCAGCCCGAATACTCCATGCAGAGTAGGGATAATTAGGGACTGGGTTGCGCGAATTTCAAAGATTGGCGTTAGTGAAAAAAACCTGCTAATTGTTGCAAACCTTATCAATAACTATGTTCTGTCTTTTACCGCGTATGAGCTTCGTTTAAAAAAACGAAATACGCCAAAGGAAATCCAGGCGATTCATGAAATGCTTAGTTTTAGCACTATGGCCCCAAAATGTTCAAAAGGGACAGGGGCAAGGGGCAGTAAATCCAAATTTATCAATAAACACGATTTTGATGAGCAGTTTACATTCGGGCTGCGTTTGATCATTGCCGGAATTGAGTCTGCAGGTGGCAATTAGCTCTATTTGCTGTCGGAGCTATCTATGTTGGCTTCTTCTTTGCCCGGAAGAAGACTTGAACTTCCATACCACTGAAGGCACTAGTACCTGAAACTAGCGTGTCTACCAATTCCACCATCCGGGCTTGTAGGGGCAGTATCTGCCTTTTCCGGGTAAAGGTCAATAGGCTGTTTGCCCTGTTGCGTATCTGGAGGCTTAACAAGGTGTTTTTTGGTAAAAAAAGGCGCAAATTCGCAGGGAGCGGGGCTGGCAAAAATTTTGATATTTTTTTTGTACCCTCTTGACCAAGTTTGCATATTTTTGGTATTCTTTCCAAACTATGTAAATTCACGGTAGTGTCCCCAAATAGTAGGGTTTAGGGGGATTGCCCTTGTAGCTCAGTTGGCAGAGCATATCCATGGTAAGGATAAGGTCATCAGTTCGATTCTGATCGAGGGCTGATGAGGGCCTTTCGGGGGTTTTCATCACTCATATTTGGAATGAAATGGAAGAGGTAATGTATGGCAAGCAAGAAACAAGTGGTTGAACTGATAGCCTTGCAGTGCAGCGAGTGCAAACGGCGAAATTATACCACCAGTAAAAACCGCCGGAATATCCAGGAAAAGCTGGAATTTAAAAAGTATTGTCCCTTTGACCGGAAGCACACGCTTCACAAAGAGACAAAAATTAAATAGAGGACCGAGGCGTATAGCTCAGTTGGTAGAGCGGCGGTCTCCAAAACCGCAGGTCGTGGGTTCGAAGCCTACTGCGCCTGAATTCGGATAAGGTGCCAGTATGCTGAAAAGCATAATGGGCGGGGGGAGTTAAACGGGCTTTGAAGCCTTTCAGCCGCTTGGCTGTTTATATATAAAGAGGAGAGCATGAAGAAAATAGTTCAATTCGTTAAAGAATCATACGCTGAGCTCCGAAAAGTGATTTGGCCGAGCAGGGAAGATGTGATCAGCTCGGTTAAGGTCGTGATAGTTTCTACCGTTATAATTGCGGCAATTTTGGGATTGATAGACGTGCTTCTGCTTTTTGGCATAAGGGCAATATTCTAGAGGAAAACAATGGCTACAGGCTGGTATGTTCTTCATATCTATTCCGGATACGAGAACAAAATTGAAAAAACTATTCGCATGATGATCGAGATGGGAGAACTCGACAAGGAGATCGTCCGGGATGTGAAGATCCCGTCTGAGGAAGTTGTCGAGGTTAAAGACGGCAAAAAACGTACTTTGGCCAAGAAATTTCTCCCCGGTTATATACTTGTGGAAATGGACCTTCCCGATGCCGATATGGGGTGGAAGATTCCCTGTTCTAAAATCAAGAAAATACAGGGGGTTACCGGTTTTGTGGGGACTATGGCGGGCCGTAAGCCTCAGCCGCTCACTAGCGATGAAGCCCGCGCTATTTTGCAGAAATCCGGCGAGATTAAAGGCGAACGCCCGGTTCGTACCCGCCAGAGTTTTTCCCCGGGCGAGCAGGTTAAGATTGTTGACGGGCCCTTTGAATCCTTTACCGGGACCATTGACGAAGTGTACCCTGAAAAGAATAAGTTAAAAGTTATGGTCGGAATTTTCGGTCGAAACGCGCCTGTGGAAGTCGATCTTCTGCAGGTGGAAAAATTATAACAAGTGGGAGAGGGCGGGAAATCCCAATCTCGTTAGTTTAGCGCCGGTTTGGGCGCCAGACACACCACGAAGGAGTATTTAATGGCAAAAAAGAAGGTTGTGGCTTACGTTAAGCTGCAATGTCCGGCAGGAAAGGCTACGCCGGCTCCGCCGGTCGGGCCTGCCCTGGGTCCTCA
>JGI24695J34938_10002812_pt1 | contig 12719 bp, 7 predicted proteins | sample TergutCo191P3_FD_34938 | JGI IMG/M metagenome (IMG submission 34938) | reverse complement strand
GAACGTCACTCCGGCGCGTCATTGGGGCAGAGAGATATTCCCATCGATATTTTTTCCTGGAGTTCCGCGGAAGGAGCTTCTGTCAGCAGTATTCAAAATGTTGTGTCTGATTGGGTAACGCATCTTTTAAGGTTTTCTATAAATTACCAGTCGTTAACTGATGCTCAGAAAAGAGAAAGAGAAGATGAAATTAAAAATAAACTTTACAATGATATTAATATAACCGGTTTAGATAATGATGATATTCTGATGACTGATGAAGTCAGTCTTGTTGAGTATGTTGTAAACATCGAGCAAGCCGGTTTTTATTGGTTAAATATTTCGTATTTGCCCGTCCCTTCGCGCGGTATTCCTGTTGAACGCGCTTTATACATCAATGGAAGAGTTCCGTTCCTCGGCGCTGACAGGCTCAATTTTCAGCGTATATGGAGCGATGACGGAGCCAGCCGTTTTGATAATCAAGGAAATGAAATCCGCGCTTCTCAGGTTGAAAGACCGCGCTGGGAATCCGCATGGTTCAGAGATTCTCTTGGGCATGTTACCGATCCCTATTATTTCTATTTTGAAGAAGGACCGAATACCATCAGTCTTAGGGGCATAAATGAACCGATGGCGATTCGTTCGCTTACTTTAAAGGCTCCTTCCGCGATTAAAAATTACCGCGACTTTATCGCTTCGATCGATGCCAGCCGTTATGACAATAGCCGTAAAAACTATGTTTTAAAGGTTCAGGGCGAAAAAGCCGCCCGCCGTTCCGATCCTTCGCTGTATCCGATTTATGATCGTTCTTCCGGCGCTACGGAACCCGCGAGCGTTGCGAGAATACGTCTTAATATGATCGGCGGTCAGAGCTGGCGCGTTTCCGGTCAATGGATTGAATGGGAATTTGATGTACCCGAAGACGGAATGTACCGTATTTCAATCAAGGGCAGACAGAATTACAACCGCGGCTTTGTGTCGAATCGCACAATATTGATAAACGGAGAGGTTCCGTGTCAGGAACTCGCTTCTGTTCCTTTCAAATATAATAATAAATGGGTTCTTACTACTCTCGGCGATGACAGCGGAGATTACCTGTTCCCTCTTAAAGCCGGAACCAACACGATCCGCGTTCAGGCAACGCTCGGCGGCATGGGCGAATTGTTAAGTGTAATGGAAGAAAGCGTTTTCCGCTTAAACGCGGTTTACAGAAAAATACTTGTATTGACAGGTCCTGAACCGGACATCTACCGCGATTACCGCGTTGACGAAGTTTATCCTGAAGTAATTAAAGCGATGGAACTGGAAGCGAAAATTCTTTATAAACTTGTTGATGATCTAACCCGCTATACGGGCGAACGAAGCGCGCAGGCAGCCGCCACTTTAACTCTGGCGCGTCAGCTGGAGCTGTTCTCGGAACGCCCAGATAAAATTCCAAGAACACTTGTCAATTTTAAATCAAATATCAGTTCACTCGGCGACAGTTTGCTTGCTCTTTCTCAATCACAGCTTGATGTTGACTACATTGTTATAAGCGCGAAAGAAGCTGAATTGCCAAAGATTAATGAAAATTTCATTGTCGGCGCATGGCACGAAATTAAATCTTTCTTCGCGTCTTTCTTTGTCGATTACGACAAGATCGGAAACGTTCATAAAAAAAGCAATGAAGTTATTGATGTCTGGATACTGGCAGGACGCGATCAAAGCACGATCCTCAAAGCGATGATAGATGATACGTTTACGCCGGGTTCCATTACGCCTGAAAGACCCAACGGAATTAGGGTAAATGTTAAACTTGTCGCTGCGGACGCGGTTATGCCCGCTGTTGTCGCTGGCACTGGACCTGATATGGCTTTGACAGTTCCGCAGACAGACCCGATAAACTTTGCTATTCGTAAAGCTGTTGTGGATATTTCAAAGTTCCCCGGTTTTGAAGATGTTATCAACGAGCTTCAGCCCAGCGTTGTTGTTCCATTCAAATATTTAACCGGCGTGTACGGTCTTCCAGAAGTACAGTACTTCCATGTTATGTTTTATAGAAAGGATATTTTTGAAGAGCTGGGCATTGATGTTCCCAATACATGGGATGATTTAATCAGCATTCTTCCTGTCATTCAGAAAAACAACATGAATGTCGGCATTCCTTCTGTTGCAACTAACGTACAGACCAATATCGATTTCTCAAACTTCCTTGCGCATTTATTCCAGCGCGGCGGAAAGATGTATAACGAAAATGGTTCGCGCACCCTGTTAGACAGCGAAATCGCAATCGAAGCATTTGATGTTTATACAAAATTCTTTACGCATTATAAAACGCCGGTTGTTTACGACTTTGTAAACCGTTTCCGCACAGGTGAAATGCCGCTTGCGTTTGCGGATTATACCAACTTTAATACGCTCGAAGTCTTTGCGCCTGAGCTTCGCGGTCTTTGGGGTTTTGCCGTTATGCCGGGTCTCCCTGTTAAAACAGAAGAGCACAGGCGGAGGTTAATCGCTGAACAAAAACCGGATGCTCCGGTTGACCGTTCTGTTTCCACAGGTACTTTGGCTTCAATGATTTTTTCAAAAGCTGAACGCAACGGCAAGGCTGAACTTGCGTGGGAATTTATGAAATGGTGGATCAGCGCTGATACGCAGCTTCGCTTTGGACGGGAACTTGAAAGTATCATGGGCGCCGCGGCGCGTTATCCAACCGCTAATAATATCGCTTTCAGGCAGCTTGCCTGGGGTTCCGAACAAATGGCAGTTCTTGACGAGCAGCGGAAGTGGACTGAAGGCGTCCCCGAAGTTCCTGGCGGTTACTTTATTAACCGGCATATAACTAACGCGGCGCGCCGTATATTAAACGAGGGTCAGGATACCCGGGAAACACTGTTGGATTATACCCTCACAATCAATGACGAGTTGATTAAAAAACGAAAAGAATTTGGTCTGGAATAGGGGGAAGAATGAGTTTTATCAGGTACTTCAAAAAAATCAGAGAAAGAGACGAAATGCGCGCGAAAGAAATTTACAGGCACCGCATTTGCTATCTCTTTCTTGCGCCTTATGCTATCGTTTTCCTTCTTTTCTTTGTCGCTCCTGTTGTAATTTCTGTATTTTACAGCTTTACATATTTCAACGTTCTTGAACCGCCGAGATTTATCGGGCTTCAAAATTATATTAACCTTTTGTTAGCTGACGATGTGTTTTTAATTTCATTGAAAAATACGTTTATTATGGCTGCGGTTACAGGACCTGTAGGTTATGTAATGGCGTTTTTGTTTGCGTGGTTTATTAACGAGCTTCCGCGTTATATCCGCGCTTTTGTTACTTTGGTTTTTTACGCGCCTTCAATTTCAGGCGCTGTATACATGATTTGGGCTTTAATATTCTCAGGCGACGCCTACGGTTATATTAACGGCGCTCTTATGAATCTGGGTATTCTGGATCAACCTATACTTTGGCTGACAGATCCTAAATATATGATGCCTGTAATGCTTGTTGTTATCCTTTGGATGAGCCTTGGAGCCGGCTTCCTCGCGTTCCTTGCCGGTCTGTCCACAATCGATCCGAGTCAATATGAAGCCGGTCTTGTTGACGGTATTTCAAACCGCTGGCAGGAACTTTGGTACATCACTCTGCCCAACATGAAGGGGATGCTGATGTTCGGCGCTGTTATGGCAATTACGCAGGCTTTCGGGGTGGCGGACGTTACCATTGCTCTTGCCGGTTTCCCAAGTACGGACTATGCAGTTCATACGGTTGTTAACCACTTGATAGACTATGGTTCAATTCGTTTTGAAATGGGTTACGCTTCCGCAATAGCGACAATATTATTCTTTACAATGATTATTTGTAATGCTGCTATCCAAAAAATGCTTAAACGGATAGGAACCTAAGGGGATTCATATGGAAATGATTGACAGTAAATACGAATTAAATAAACAAACGGCTAAGGTCAAAAAAGCGCTGAATTGCTTTTGGGTTATAATCGGTTTTACCCTCGTTAATTTGATCTTGCTGGTTTTAAGAGTTGATTTTTTCTTCTTCTTCAGCGCGGCGATTCCCAACGCAGTTTTTACATTATTCAGGGGCATTGATTTAGAAAACAGTTTCTTTACAATAATAGGACTTATAACCGCTTTGATTCTGCTTCTCCCTTATGCCGCTTCTTATTTTTTCATGAAGCGTTATCGATTTTTAATTTTAATCGCGTTAGGTTACTTCGCGATTGATTGTGTCGTGCTGATAATAACGTATGTGCGCGCGCTTGAGGAGTTCCAGTTATTCTATCTTGTTGATATTGTGCTTCACATCTGGTTTATATGTATTTTGATTTCCGGGGCGAGAGCCGCGTATCATAAAACTAAAAAACTGGTCGGCGGAAAGAGACTTAACCGTTCTTACGGCGGCGACGCTTTTATCATATCCATCCTTGTTGTTTTTGGTTTATTCTTCGCGTTCCCTCTCGTATTTACCATAAACCATGCTTTCAAACCAATGAATGAAATCTTCCTGTTCCCGCCAAATATTTTTGTGCGTAATCCTACAATGAACAACTTCCAGGATCTCTTCATTATTATGAGTAAATCATGGGTTACATTCTCCCGTTATATATTTAATACAGTCTTTATAACTGTTGTCGGAACTGTAGGTTTAATTATTGTCGCGTCAATGGGAGCGTTTGTTGTTTCAAAATACAAATTCCCGGGTTCAAAGATTTTCTTTCACGGCGTAATTATTACTCTTATGTTCTCCGGTTACGTTACGCAAATTCCTAACTACCTAGTAATGGCGCAGCTTGGATGGGTTGATACATATTTGGCGATTATTGTTCCCGCTTTCGCGATGCCGATGGGTTTCTTCCTTTTGAAGCAGTTTATTGACACAATTCCGGACACTCTCCTTGAAGCGGCGAAGGTAGACGGCGCCAAAGAGTTCCGTATCTTCTATTACATTATCCTGCCGATGATAAAACCGGCATGGCTCACCGTTATGATTTTCTCGGTGCAAAACCTCTGGAATGCCAGAGCTTCCAACTTCATTTATTCTGAGCAGTTAAAAACACTGCCATACGCTCTTGGGCAGATTATTACAGCCGGTATCGCGCGCGCCGGCGTAGGAGCTGCGGTTACTCTCTTTGTTATGATTGTACCGCTTGTAATGTTCATCTTGGCACAAAGTAATGTTCTGCAAACAATGGCGAATTCGGGGATAAAAGAATGAGTACTAAATTTAAATTTTTATTAATTGCCATATTTGCATCATGTTCCCTTCTGTACGCGGAACCTACAAACTATACTTACAATTATGACTTCTGGAAGGAACAAGTAGCTTCTCCCGACGCGTACAGAGTCAGCGCTTATTTGCTTGGAGCGAATCTTAGAGATGAAGCCGGTCGGTTTATTGGGCACTTTAATCAGCCGGAAGGTCTTTTTATCCGCGATGAGCATATTTACGTATGCGATACCAATAATAACAGGATTGTAAAAATCGATGCTTTGGAGAACGGCGATCATATTGTTACCGCTGTTTTTTCCGCTATAAAAAGCGAAGATGAAGCGAAGGTAAGAAAAGATTTACATTTAGAAGACGGCGCCAGATTGGATGCCGCGAAAATGCATTTAAACGGACCTACTGATATTTTTGAAAACAGCAGTGACAGATGGCTGTATATCGCTGATAAAAAAAATAACCGCGTATTAATTATGGATTATGACTGGAATTATATACACGCCATTTATAAACCGGAAGATGACAGCCTTAGAAATTTTACAGATAACGACGATGAGCTTCAAGATTTTGTTGAATTCATTCCTAATAAATTAATCGTTGATTACGCGAACCGCGTGTTCGTTAAAGCCGATACCATCAATAAAGGACTTATGGAATTTAACCGCATACGGGCTCATTCAGACAGAAGCGACCCGGACGCGAGAGAATGGAATTGGGAATTCGCCGGTTTTATGGGCGCGAATAAAGTAAAAGTAAACATGCTGGATTACATCTGGAAACTTCTTTCTACGCAGGCGCAGAGAGCAAGAATGGAATTATTTGTTCCGACAGAATACAGTAATTTGGCGCTGGATAAAGACGGCTTCGTTTATGTTACCAATTCTACAGTGCAGACAGATCCTGTGCGCCGGCTTAACGCGATGGGGCAGGACATTCTGATTCGAAACGGCTATGAAAATCCAATAGGGGATTTATCTGTAGGAAACACCCAGCAGATTAGGGGTCCTTCACAATTTATTGATGTTGTCGCTTTTCATAATGATTCATATGCGTGTTTTGACAAGACGCGCGGACGTATATTCATGTACGACTTCCAGGGGAATTTACTGTACGCATTCGGCGGCCGCGGTAACCGAGAAGGATATTTTTCGAATGAACCGGCGGCTCTTGATAGAATGGGTTCGGCATTGTACGCGCTTGATAAATTAACCGGAGCGGTTACGCGTTTTGATCTTACCGAATACGGCATTTTAATCAACAAGGCTTTGGATGAATATAAAGCCGGCCGTTACGAACAGTCCGCTGAAGTATGGGAAGAAGTTTTAAAAAGAAACGGTAATTACGATTTGGCTTATATCGGCATCGGCAGAGCGGCGCTCCGTCAGGGTGATTATCAAAAAGCGATGAGATATTACAAATTAAAACATTACCGCGAAGGATACGGAAAGGCTTTCCAGCTGTATCGGAAGATATGGATGGAAGAAAATCTCTGGTGGATTCTAATTATTATCGGCGCTTTGGTTCTGCTGCCGCCTTGTATTAGGTTGTCCATTAAAACTGTCAAGGAGATTAGAGAAGCATGAAATACCTGCAAAAAGCGTGGTGGGAACACCTTGGAAAAACTTTAAAATATTCTCTCTATGTCAGCACCCATCCATTTGATGGTTTTTGGGATTTGACGCATGAAAAACGCGGTTCAATCGGAGCCGCGAATGTTATTCTTATCGCGGCTGTTGTCGTAGAAATACTCCGCATGACATTGACAAATTTCCAGTTTGTTACTGTCAATATGGAACGTTTTAATTCTCTGATTGTGGCGTTAAGCATGGTTTTGCCCGTCGGTTTGTGGACTCTGGCGAATTGGAGTTTTACAACGCTCATGGACGGCAAAGGAAGAATGCATGAAATTTACATGGGTGTTTGTTATGCGCTAACGCCGCTTGTGCTTATCAACGTAATTCTAATTATTGTAAGCCAGTTTATCACATTTGAAGAAGGCGCCATTTATCATGTGCTTTCAGGATTTGCTACCATATGGACGGGTCTTCTGATACTTTCGGCAATGATGATGGTTCATGATTACAGCCTTCTTAAAACAATTGCTTCCAGTCTTTTAACAATTGTCGGAATGGGCGTTATTGTGTTTATCTTTGTTATTTTCTTCAGCCTTATAAGCGATTCAATCGCATATTTCGTATCGTTGTATAAAGAAATAATGTTCAGGTTGATATAGGAGGATTCGGGTGAAAAAGGCTGCGTTATTAAGTTTTATTATATTTATCATATTCATTGCTTCTTCCTGTGTTCAGTCGTTAAGCAAACCTAATCCTGTGGAATTTTTTGAATATTTCGGCGAGGAAGATCAGGATGAAATTATTCTTGAAAATGAATATTTATCATTACATTTTATGCCGGAGACATTGGGCTTCGTTTTAATCGATAAAGAAACCGGCATGGAATGGCATTCTAACCCGCTTGATCCGGACAGCGACCATTTAGCGACCGGTGATAATACAAGAAAAATGATGAGGTCTCAGTTTGCACTTCTTTACGATGACAGAGCGACGGTTGGCATTTCATTATTTTCGCATGAACATGGAAAAGAACGTAAGGCATACGATTTTGAAAAAATCGGAAACGATACTTTAGAAGTTAGTTATACTATCGGCGATGTGCCGCGTCTTTATATTCTTCCGACAGTGCTGCCGGAAGACAGAATGGATTATCTGCTGAGTTTAATGGACGACTGGCATCAAACTGACGCGAAATCCAATTATGAGCTTATTGATATTAATAATTTATTAGAACATAGAAAGGACAGCAGAGATCAGCTGCTGAGTGAATACCCGGATCTTGAAAACATGAACATGTACGTTATGTATGAAGCTAACAAAAAAAATTCCGGCAGTATGGAAGTGCTTGAAGATTACTTCGCTGATGTCGGTTATACATACGAGGATTATCTTGAAGATTCTGAAAGATACGGAAGTAAAATTAAAAAAGAAGATCCTTTGTTCAGCATGACAGTCCGGTATACTCTGGACGGCAAGTCTCTTGTTGTTAATATTCCGTATGACAGAATAGGCTATTATTCAAAGTATCCTGTAACGCAATTAACGGTTCTTCCCTATTTTGGTTCCGGTAATGTTGATGATGATGGTTATATGTTAGTTCCTGACGGAAGCGGCGCGCTGATTCGTTTCAATAACAGAAAGAATAATCAGGATGAATACAGCGTAAATGTTTACGGCTATGATGTTGCAAGCCAACCCCGTGACGCTATTCTTACAAATGATAAAGCTCCGTTTCCGGTTTTCGGTATTTATAAAGAAGATACTGCGCAGCAAAAACAGGGTACGCTTTTTTGCGTTATAGAAGAAGGAGCGTCTTATGCCAGTATTCGCGCTGATGTATCAGGACAGAACAGATCGTCATGGAATAAAGTTTACCCGGTTTTTGATGTTGTTCACTGGGCAAAATTAAATATCGCTGAAAGAAGCCAGCAGGCTTTTTATCTTTATGAGTCCAATCTTCCGGCAGGTGAAAGTATTACCATGCGCTATATTCTTTGCGATGAACCCGGTTATAACGGCATGGCGAAGGAATACCGTTCGTGGCTTCTTAAAAAATACCCGAATCTTGGAAGTAATCCGGTTACAGGGAATAATATTCCTGTCGCGGTTGAATTAATCGGCGCCGTAAATAAAACGCAGCATCGCCTTGGGCTTCCTTTTGATCTGTCTTTAAGACTGACTTCTTACAATGAAATGAACAAGATCGTAAATGATTTTGCCGATTTCGGATGGAAAAATGTTCAAATAAAACTTGGCGGCTGGTTTAACCGCAGTATAGAGCATACAGTTCCTACCAGTTTAAAATTAATTAATGTTCTTGGCAATAAAAATAGTTTTATGCAGATTATCAGTACCGCGGAAAAACATAATTATAACGTTTATCCCGAAGTAGATTTTATGTATATGAGAGACGTGGGACTTTTCAGCGGCTTTAGTTTAAACAGGGACGCGGCGCGTTATGTTAACAGGGAGCGCGTGCAAAGTTATCCGTACAGTTTTGTATGGTTCGGAGAACGCAAGCAATGGGGTAAATTGAATTATCTCGCGCGTCCTGAAGCGACAATGAGAATTATTGATAATTTCATGAAGAAGGCTTCAAATTTAGGCATTAAAAATATTGCATTTAGAAATATGGGTTCAAATCTCGCGGGAGATTATCATGAGAGACGCCGTGTAAGCCGCGAAGCATCCAAAAAAATGAGACAGGATAAATTCATGCAGCTTGATAAAGCGGGAACAAAGATGCTTGTAAGCGCTGGTTTTGATTACGCTTTACCGTGGGTTTCCATTGTTACTGATATGGCTATAAATGATCAGTCTTTTGGAATTACCGATACGGCGGTGCCTTTCTATCAAATGGTTCTTCATGGTCTGGTTCCGTACACAGGGAAAGCGATAAATCTGGCTGAAGATTACACTAAGAATTTATTAAGAATAATTGAAAGCGGCGCGGGACTATATTTCAGCTTTATTGCGGAAGAAACTTCTGTACTGCAGGAAACAAAGTTCAGGCAGTTTTACGCTAATGAATATGACAAGTGGGTAAAAGACGCGAATGAACTTTATAAACAGTTCAGCAGGGATTTCGGGCATTTGTACAGGCAAAGAATTGTAAATCATAAAATTATCTCCAAAGATGTAACAGTTACAGAATACGAAGACGGAACTTTGGTTGTAGTAAACGCAAGCGATAATCCATATGATTATGAGGGTCAGGTGATAATGCCTAATACAAAAGACAGTTACATTGTAGTCAAACAAGGTCCGGCAAGGTAGGGGGAAAAATGTATTTCATCAAGAGAGATAAAAAAATATCATTAACGCTGGAAGGAAAGAACGCAATAACTGGTTATTTATTTTTACTCCCGTTTGTTATTGGATTTCTGGCTTTTATGCTTTTTCCGATAGTAGAATCTCTGCAGATGGTATTCAGCGATGTAAAGATGGATATCGAAAAACAGGGATTCTCGATGAATTTTGTAGGTTTCGCGAATTTAGAAAAAGTACTGGCAATAGATCCTGAGTTCAGAAGATTTCTAATTGAAGAAATCGGACGCATGCTTCTTATCGTTCCCGCGATTATTATTTTCAGTTTGTTTGTCGCGCTTATTTTGAATCAGGAGTTCAAAGCAAGAGGACTTGTCCGCGCGATTTTCTTTCTGCCTGTTATTCTTTCATCGGGCATTATGATAGGACTTGAGACAAATAACGCTCTTTTAAACAGCATGTCAGACATTATTAAAGAAAGTAACATGATGAAGTCGTCTGTTACAAAAGTATTGCAGGATATTCTTGTTCCTCAGGGAGATATAGATGTAGCCGCTACAACAAGTCCCGTCGGCGATTTTATGAAATATATATTCGCGGTTATTAATCAAATTTATAATATTGCGATGGCCTCAGGCATTCAAATAATTATTTTCTTGTCTGCTCTTCAGACAATTCCGCCGAGCATGTTCGAAGCCGCGAAGATTGAAGGCGCGACAAGCTGGGAGTGTTTCTGGAAAATAACTTTCCCGATGGTAAGTTCTTTAATTCTTGTAAATATTGTATACAGCGTTGTTGATTATTTTATCAGAACAGATAACCGCGTAATGGAAAGAATTAACAGAGTTATATTAAGGGAACTGGATTATAGTTTCGGTACAGCTATGGCCTGGGTTTACTTCCTGGCTGTAATTACCATTATAGGAATTGCAATGGGTATAATTTCCCGGAGGGTTTACTACTATGAGTGATATTATTTACGACGAAGAAAGAACTGCAAACTGGGGAAAAATATCTAAACATTATCACAAAAGAAAAAAAGCGGTGGAGATTACTTTTAAAATCTGCCGCGCGGTTATACTTTTTGGGTTGTGCTTTCTGATTCTGCAGCCGCTGCTGGATAAATTAAGCGTAAGCTTTATGTCTGAAGAAGATTTATATGACAGCACTGTAATCAGTATTCCGCGCAATTTTACTTTGGATAATTATAAAGCTGTTGCAAGTAAAGCCCTTTTAAAATTCTGGCCTTCTGCCGAAAAAATTACTGGCAGTACATACGCGGCAGACGAGTATGGCGAAGAAGAATTTTATATTGATCCGTATCTGGCGGAAATGTATGGCGATGAATTTGACGAAGAATACGGCGGCGGTGAATCTTTTTACGAGGACGAAAAGGAAAGCGGACTCTGGGCATTTATACAGAGATTGTTCGGCGTAAAAATTGAATTGGGATCGCTGTTCCAGACATTGTTAATTGTTTTTTTCAGCGCTGTTCTGCAAATTGCGGCTTGTACTCTTGCAGCTTATGGTTTCGCAAGATATAAATTCCCGCTTAAAAATTTCTGGTTCTTCTGCGTTATGCTGATTATTGTTATTCCACCGCAGACTATAATGTCTTCGCTTTATTTAAATTTCCACTTTTTTGATATATTCGGAGTTTTCCGCGCTTTAACAGGAGAGACTGTCAACCTTTTAAGCAACGTGTACGGTTACTGGCTTCTTTCAGCTACAGGCATGGGACTTAAAAGCGGTTTATATATTTTTATGTTAAGGCAGTATTTCAGAGGAATGCCGAAAGAACTTGAAGAAGCCGCGTGGGTTGACGGCTGCGGTAAATTCAAAACATTTATCAGGATTATGCTTCCGGACGCGACTCCGATGCTTGTTTCGTGTTTCTTGTTCTCCTTTGTTTGGCAGTGGACAGATTCCTTGTTCTCAACATTGTTCCTTAGAAATTTTGATATGCTTGCGAGGAATTTGGGTTCAATCACCGACAGGATAATTCAATATTGGGCTGCGATAAATTCAGTTTCGGGAGCAGGCGGCGTAGCGTCTACAGCTCCGATTGCGTACGTGCAGGCGCTGACCGCGACTGGTATGCTGATGTGCCTCGCGCCGTTAATCATTTTATATTTAATTGCGCAAAAAGCATTCGTTGAGTCCTTGAGCCAGACAGGTATTAAAATGTAACTTTTAAAGCTTTTATTGGCTTTATTAATGGTTTCAGTGCGTAGCCGCGTTGCGGCAGCCACATAGTGGCGGGACGCTTGGAATAGATTATTTTATTATGGAGGAAAAAAGATGACAAAGAAGAGATTATTGATTGGTTGTCTAATACTTGCAGTAATGCTTTTTAGTGTAGCGCCGTTATTTGCTCAGCAAGTACCGCTCCCGCGAGCTCCCGGCGCGGTTGCGACTAGTCTCAAGGGTATGAATATTACAATCGGTAACTGGTGGAGCGATTACGATGTAAACGCATTCAGACCGAGAAATGATTATGAAACAAAACAGTTGGATTACCGAAAAAGGCTGTTGAGCCAATACGGTTTTACAATGCAGGTAAAGAACATCGCAAGCTGGGGAGAAATGTCGCAGGTTGCAGCTAACTCGATGATGGCGGGAAGACCTGCCGCTACAGTATTCGTACTGCAGCCGGACTGGGCTCTTGCTCTGTATCANNAT
>JGI24695J34938_10002806_pt1 | contig 12748 bp, 10 predicted proteins | sample TergutCo191P3_FD_34938 | JGI IMG/M metagenome (IMG submission 34938) | reverse complement strand
CGCTTGACAGGCTAATCGGGATGGTGTGTTCAGATATTGCGGGTAACGCTTCCTGCGGGTTTCCTTTTGAAGAATCGTTACGCGCAAATACTGCCGCGTGCACAAAAGATATTGCGTTTATTTGCGAAATAAAAAAAGCATCGCCTTCTAAGGGTATTATCGCGGAGGATTTTCCCTATCTTGAAATCGCGAAAGATTATAAAGAGGCGGGAGCGGCGGCTGTCTCTGTTTTGACCGAGCCTTATTATTTTTTTGGCGATCATCGGCATCTTCACGATATCGCCTGTACAGTTCAGATTCCGCTTTTGCGCAAGGATTTTACCGTTGACAGCTACATGATCTATGAAGCGAAGAAGTACGGGGCAAGCGCTGTCTTATTGATTTGCGCCATACTGGATTGTAAAACGCTTGGTGAATTTATCAGCGTCGCTGACAGTCTGGGATTATCATCTCTTGTTGAAGCGCATAACGAGGATGAAGTGAAGATGGCGCTTGACTGCGGCGCGCGCGTCATCGGCGTTAATAACCGCGACCTTAAAACTTTTCAGGTTGATACGGGAAACAGCGTACGGCTTCGAAAATTAGTTCCTTCCAATGTTATTTTTGTTTCGGAGAGCGGTATTCGCACGGCGCGGGATGTAGAGCTCCTTCGTAATAACGGCGTGGACGCTGTGCTGGTCGGCGAGACTCTTATGCGCGCGTCTGACAGGAAAGCGGCGTTAGCCGCGTTAAAAAGCCATGAGTGAAACGCGGGGGAAACTTCAATGCAAAATCAAGATTTGCGGATTGAGCCGGATAAACGACATTGAAGCTGTAAACCGCGCGCTGCCTGATTTTATCGGGTTTGTGTTTGCGCCAAGCCGGCGTAAAGTGGATATTACGTTAGCTGCCATGTTAAAAGAAAAACTCGATCCTCGGATTGAAGCTGCCGGCGTGTTTGTGAATGAGAAAATTGAAGTTATCACAGATATATACAGGAAAGGAATAATCAGCATTGTCCAGCTTCACGGGGACGAGAACGATGAGTATATAAAACGTTTGAAGGAGAACTGTACCTGCCGTGTGATAAAGGCAGTCTATGCCGGTAATGAGATGCCCGCGTTTCCCCGTGAGAGCGATTATTTGTTATTCGATACTTTATCGGAGAGCAGGGGCGGAACAGGAAAGACTTTTGACTGGAGCGTTTTGAAAGAGCATTGTCGCGCTTCGCTGTATTGTCCGGCTTCGCTGTACTGTCCAACGAAGTTGGACAAGGGGATTCCGTTTTTTCTAGCCGGCGGGCTCTCGATTGAAAACGCCGCTGACGCGGTACGTTTGCTGAAACCTTTTTGCGTGGATGTCTCAAGCGGAGTTGAGACCGGCGGATTTAAAGACGCGGAAAAAATTGAAAAAGTTGTCAATATGATCAGGGGGATTAATGAGCGGTAAACGATTTGGCGAATTCGGCGGTCAGTATATCCCCGAAACGCTTATGAACGCGTTATATGAATTGGAAGAAGCGTATATTTTCTATAAAAACGATTCTGTCTTCACCGCCGAACTGAACGGATTGCTTGCAGGATACGCCGGAAGGCCTTCGCTTCTTTATTACGCCGCTAACCTTACAAAACACTCAAACGGCGCGAAAATATATTTAAAGCGCGAGGATTTGAACCATACAGGCTCTCACAAGATAAATAATGTGCTTGGGCAGGCGCTGCTTACTAAGCGGATGGGTAAATCCCGAATTATCGCCGAGACAGGCGCTGGTCAGCATGGTGTCGCGGCCGCTACTGCCGCCGCTTTGCTCGATCTGGAATGTGAGGTGTTCATGGGCAAAGAAGACACAGAACGCCAGGCGCTTAACGTTTACCGTATGCGTCTTCTCGGCGCGAAGGTTCACCCAGTAACCTCCGGCACAATGACGTTGAAAGACGCTGTAAACGAAACAATGAGGGAGTGGACAAAGCGGGTTAATGATACGCATTATGTACTTGGCTCTGTTATGGGGCCTCATCCGTTTCCGTCTATGATCAGGGATTTTCAAAGCGTTATCGGCAAAGAAATCCGCGCGCAAATGCTTAACGCGGAAAACCGTCTGCCTAACGCTGTCGTCGCCTGCGTGGGCGGAGGGTCAAACGCAATCGGCGCGTTCTATGACTTTATCGAAGAAAAAAATGTGCGCTTGATCGGCTGCGAAGCCGCCGGAAAAGGTCTTGATACTGATAAACACGCCGCTACAATCGCGCGCGGTTCCGTCGGTGTTTTTCACGGAATGAAATCTCTCTTTTGTCAGGATGAGTTCGGGCAAATCGCTCCTGTTTATTCGATATCAGCGGGTCTTGATTACCCAGGAATAGGGCCGGAGCACGCGTGGCTTTACAAGTCAGGCCGCGCTGAATATGTACCTGTTACCGATGATGAGGCGGTAGACGCTTTTGAGCTTTTATCGCGCGCTGAAGGAATTATCCCGGCGATCGAATCCGCTCACGCTGTATCATACGCGCTGCGTCTCGCGAAAGAGATGGGCGAAGATAAAAACATTGTTATCTGTCTTTCAGGCCGCGGTGATAAAGATGTCGCGGCAATCGCGAGATATAGAGGTGATAACATCAATGAGTAAAATTAAAGACGCGTTTTCGCAGCTAGAGCAGCGGGCGCAGCTAGAGCAGCGGGCGCAGCTAGAGCAGCGGGCGAATAACAACGCAGGGCAAAAACACAGCGCGTTCATCGCTTACTTTATGGCAGGCGATCCCAATCTCGCGGTTTCGGCTGAGTACATTCTGACCGCGCAGGAAGCCGGAGCGGATATGGTTGAGATCGGCATCCCATTCTCTGACCCAATTGCGGAAGGAGAAGTGATACAGGCTGCCAGTACCCGCGCTCTTGCCGCCGGAACAAGGCTTGACGGCGTTTTTGATATGGTGTCGTCAATTAAAGAGAAAATGCGCATTCCAATGGTGTTCATGACATACCTCAATCCTGTGTTTGTTTACGGATACGAGCGTTTTTTTTCCAAATGCAGGGAAATCGGCGTTTGCGGAATTATCATCCCCGATCTTCCGTTTGAGGAGCAGAGCGAAGTAAAAAAAATCGCGTCACAATACAGCGTGGAAACAGTTACCCTTGTCGCTCCCACATCAGAAAAACGCGTCGCGGAAATAGCGCGTAACGCTGAAGGGTTTATCTATCTTGTTTCGTCTATGGGCGTTACAGGAGTCCGCGGTGAAATCACGACAGACTTGTCTTCGATTGTTGCAGAAATCAGGAAGCATACTGATATTCCTGTAGCAGTCGGTTTTGGCATCTCAACGCCCCATCAGGTGAAACAGTATTCCGCTGTTGCTGACGGGGTTATTGTCGGCAGCGCGATCGTCAGACTGATCGGGCAGCATGGAACCGATGCGAAGCGGTATGTGTATGAATATATCAAGTCGCTTGTAGAAAGCTAAGACCGGGAATCGAACCCGGGACCTGCACATTACGAGTGTGCCGCGCTGCCAACTGAGCCATCTTAGCCTCTATTGAAAATAATATTCTGTCATTATAACAGCTCAAAGCGGTGAAATTCAACAGGTTATTTTGAGCAGCGTGTCATTTTATGATTCGGGCATTTATGTTTTTCCTTTTTAACCTTAGTATTTCGCTGCTATGTGCGCTGCTATATAAGAGCTGGAAATATACTTACTTGATAAAAAAAACGCAATATTTTATTATAAAATAAATGAAGATAGCCGTCATAAGCGATGTTCACCAGACAGTTTTCTGGCGTAAATTAATCGATCAAAAAGACGAATATGATAAGATTGTTTTTCTTGGAGATGAGTTTGACAGTTGGGAGAATGATTGGCCTCATCAAATGATTAACGCTGAAAATATAATTTCATTTAAAAATAACTGCCCTGAAAAAATCGATCTCTGCTGGTCTAATCACGCGATAAGCTACTTCCTTAATGAAAGATGCAGCGGCTATCAGAGTACGCGCGCGGCTGACATTAAAAAGTTTTATAATAATTATCAGGATTTGTATAATCCTGTTTATATTTACGGCAATTGGATTTTTTCTCATGCCGGTCTTTCAATAAAATGGATGAGATACTGCCGGATTGGTGAGTTAAGCGAAATCAATTATATGTTTAAAAAGAAGCCGGGCTTGTTTAGATGGATTGGGCCTGACAGCTTTGGAAACAACCCTAATGAAGGCCCTTTATGGATACGCCCTGAATCATTAATAAAAAATAAGGTGCCAAAATTTAATCAGATAGCGGGCCACACAGAAAATGAAGAACCGTTAATTATTAATAGATTTAATCAGTTATTTGTTTTTTGCGATACTTGTGAGCATAATTTTCTTACTGTCATTAATACAGAGAATGACGCCGTTGAATTTGTTAACTTGAAATAATTTTTTGCACCGCGTTTTAGAACAGCAATTCCGCCGCGCCTGTCTGCCTTATTCTAAGAGGCGTTACGGCTCCTGCGCTGCCGGCGTTTTTCGCGCCGAAGACTGCTTCCATAAACCTGCGGTATTCTTCCATTGCGTCTATGGGAATGTATGCCTGTATTGTACCGGCGAAACCTCCGCCGTGAACTCTGCAGGCTCCGCCGCGCGGACAGCGGCAGTATATGAAGTCCCTTGACAGCGCAAGCGCCGTTGTGATTCCCTGATTCGCGGGATCGTTAGGTGAATATACGTTCTGAAGGAGTTCCCATGAGGAATTTCCGGATTTATTTACAAGATCCAAATAAACATCAAATGTTTCCGCCTTTTCTTCAGTTTTGGCTGTTTTTTCCATTGCCTGCAGAACGAATGTCATGGCGTCTACGCGGTCGTTCTCATCAAAAAAGTGAACCGCCCTGAGCAAAGCCCTGTCTCCCAATTTTTTTCTGATTTCTGGAGCTGAGTTTATAACTGTTTCTTTATCAATTTCTCTGAGCGCGGATTTGCCGAAAAATGAAGCGACTGCTTTCATTTCTGAAGGTATTGACGCGTAATCAGCGGTTAAGTCCGCGTGATTACCGCCTGTATTCACTACGCATAAAATGTAACCTGCTGCCGCGAGATCAAAATTTATTTTTTTTACTGACGGATTTTTAGTGTCTTTAAAATCGATGGCGACAGCTCCTCCCGAAGCGCAAGCGGTCTGATCCATTAACCCGCAAGGCTTTTTAAAGTAGATGTTTTCCGCGATCTGGCCGATTTGCGCGATTTCCAGCGGGCCGCGTTTTCCTCCGCCGTACAGCGAATCGAAAATTCTGCCGAAAAGCACTTCAACTGCCGCGGATGATGACAAGCCCGAACCCGGAAGAACTGTCGATTCAGCGTTAGCTGTAAATCCCCCGATGCCGTGCCTGCTTGCTACCATGCAGCCACGCAGAGAAAATTCCGCCGCGATTCCTCTGACCAGAGCTTCTGTAGTTCCTGCTTCTTCCGGTTTCGGCCTTAAATCAAGTTCACCGTTTTTATCAGTAAGTTTAACTTTTACATCAGGAAAGCCGGTTGACCTGAAAAAGACAATGCCATCGCTTCGCTTTCTTACAACAGCGGCGCTGTCCAGTTGAATAGAGGCGGCAAGCACTTTACCGCGGTTATGATCCGTATGATTTCCGGCAAGCTCTGTTCTTCCGGGAGCTGAAAATATACGCAGCTCAGGCGATGCGTTTTCCAGTTCGGCTTTGGGAAATTCACCGCTGTGCATCTTTGACACTAATTGCGAATAACGTTTCCGCTGTGAATCAATTTCATCTTCACCGTATAATTCGCTTAAAATTTCATCTGCCTTTGGCGAATTTATTTTTTCCCGGAAGTCTTTCTCAGTCATTGTTTATCCTTCCTGCCGGTTTTTTTCTGTCTTTCTATATATTATATAATAATCAATGAAAGACGCGGCCGCCGCGATTACGGAAATAACAAAAATCATAAAAGCGCCTGTTCTGAGAAACGGCAGGATGTCTCTATAAATATACAGCCGTTCAAAACTGGATACGAGAAGAGCCGCGCCTATCGCTGTTATATAAAGAACGGTTTTTATTTTTCCGCCGATTCGCGCTCCAAGCGTGATGCCCTTTTTTAACATGAGGTTGCGTATAAAAAGGATTCCAAATTCGCGGTAGATAACCAATAAAAAGAGAATCGCAGGTACTATTCCGGCTGAATAAATATCATCAATTATAAAACACAGTAAACATGTGATCTGCATAAGCGTGTCAGCGAACGGATCAAAAAGTTTTCCAAAATCACTTGTTAGTTTTAGTTTTCGCGCGGCAAGTCCGTCAAAATAATCGGTTATTTCAGAAACAATGAAGACAATCCACAGAACAGGCACAGTCCAGTCAGTAATAGATAATCCGCCGCAGGAGCAGCCGCCTGAAAATATTGACGGGAAAAACTTTGGCAAAAGATAGATAACAAAAAAAACCGGAGCAAGAATTATCCTGAGCAAAGTCAGCGTGTTCGCGAGGTTCATTCTATATACTTGCCTTTAAACGTAGTTGTGTCAAGATGAGCTTTTTATTTCTGCCAGCACAGGAATATTTGAGAATCCTAAATCCGCCCGGATTCTGTTTTTTAAATATGATATATAGGAATCGTTTACAGCGTGAGTCCGCGAGGTAAAAAAAATGAATTGAACAGGATTAACGGATTTTTGCACCGCGTATTTTACTTTAAAACGGGTTTGTGGTCCTGCGGGCGGCGGATTGTCCTTTAGCCATTTTTCCAGAGCCTGATTTAGCTGCGATGTTCCTATCTGAGTATTGAGCTGCCTGTAAATTTTTTCTGACGCGGCAAGAATTTTATCAACGCCGTATCCGTTCTTCGCGCTGACGGCAATGATCGGCGCGTATTCCATCTGGCCGAATTGAAAATGTATTTTGTTTTCTGCGGTTTTTAATGTGTCTTTGCGCTGAGGCATTGTGTCCCATTTGTTAAGCGCCATAATTATTCCTCTGCCTTTATCATGCGCGAGAGCCGCTATTTTTTTATCCTGATCCGAAAGCCCTTCCGAGGCGTCGATCATCAGCACGACAATATCCGCGTCATTGATTGATTTAATCGCGCGGTTTACAGAATAATATTCGATGTTATCAGTTACTTTGCTTTTCCGGCGGATACCTGCTGTGTCAAGGATTAAAAAATCCCGCGATTTCCAGCGGAAATAACCTTCTACAGTGTCCCGCGTTGTTCCGGGAATTTCGCTGACAATTGAGGCGTTAACTCCTGTCAGCCTGTTTGAAAGCGTGGATTTTCCTGTGTTTGGTTTTCCCAAAAGAGCGATTTTTATAACCTGCCTGCTGTCTGTTTCGTTTAACGTTTCCGGTTCAAATTTAGAGAAATCTATACGTTTTAGTATTTCCTGTTTTAACTCTCCGATATTATCGCCGTGCTCCGCTGAAATCATTAAAATTTTTTCGAATCCAAACGCGAGAAGATTCCACGCGTCTGCTTCATTCCTGCCGCCTTCGGTTTTATTTACCGCGACAATCAATTTTTTTAAGTATGGGCGAAGAACGCCGATTAACTCCTCATCTTCGCTTGTTATCTCTCCGGCTTCAAGCAGCAGAATTACAAGATCAGCTTTCTTTATTGTTTCCAGCGTTTTTTCAATTACAAGTTTATCAATAGTTTCATGGAATGATGTTCCGGGATCAACGAGTTTATAGCCGCCTGTGTCAATCAGGCGGATTTGTTTTCCGTCAATCGCGCAGTCCGCTTCTACTGGGTCGCGCGTTACCCCCGGCGTGGGATCTGTGATAGCGCGCCGTTTGTGAAGAAGACGGTTAAAGAGAGTAGACTTTCCGGTATTTGGACGCCCCGCGAGCGCGACTACGGGAAGGCGGCGGCTGTTTTCTCTGTAAGCTGACAATTTATTTCACCTTCTTTTTTATCATGCTGATTAAACCTTTCAGATTCTTATCTCTTACAGCCGCGAGCAGCGCGGTTCCCAAAAGGAAATAAATTAACGCGTTTATTGCCAAAGGCGCTCCGTGCGCTATTACATGAGTCCGCCCCGCGAATATTTCGCATAACACAGGGGATAATAAGTATACAGGAACAAACGCCGCCGCGGAGAGAATCAGTATTTTCAAAATATAAAGCAGGGACGGGCCGATCACCGCTTTTATGTCAATGTTCGGTTTTCTTCCGAGAAAGATTACAAGCAGAACAGTGTTTACAACGCTCGCGAAAGTGAGCGCGAACGCGATTCCCGCGCCTTTGAACCGTCCGGCTAAAACAGCGGCGAGAATTATATTAACAGCGATGGATATTATTCCCGCGGCAGTAGGGGACTTAGTATCGCTTTGAGCGTAAAAAGCCGGAGCGATGATTCTGTTAAGCGCTATAAATAAAAGGCCGGGCATGTGAAAAGTAAATGCAGCTAACGTAAGGCTTACTGACTGATCATCAAAGCTGTGGCCGAGAAAAAGAAGGCGGATTAAATTCCCGCCTTCGGCCATGGAGAAAAATGTTACAGGAATTGTTATCATCGCTATGATATTCAATGACGAGCCAAGCCTCCTGTTATAAATATCCCATTGTGATGTTTTAGCGTACTCTGTTAGATTCGGAAGCAGCACCGTTCCGATAGAGACCGCGAACACTCCAAGGAATAATTCCTGAAGACGAACGGAGTATTGAAGGCTCGAAACAACGCCCTCCCCGGCTCTTCCCGCGAGAGCTGTCGCTATCAAATCATTTAATTGATACGCTGCCATGCCAATAATTGTAGGGCTGATAAGGCGCAGAACTTTTCTTGTGCCGGGATTATTCACCGCGCGTTTTATGCCGGTTATAAAAAAAGTGTGCCCTTTTTTTAGAATAAATGGCAGTTGAATCGCCGCTTCCGTAAACCCGCCGATAAGGATTCCGGCTGCCATCGCCCGCGCGGGATTTTGCGTATACGGGCTCAGTATATATGTGCATAGAATAGTAATGATGTTTAATAATATCGGCGCTAGTCCTGACGGCGTAAAAATATGCAGGCTGTTTAAAACCCCCTGAAAAAGAGCCGCAATAGAAATAAAAGCGAGAAACGGAAACATGACCCTTGTGAGAAAAACAGTTTCTTCAAATTCTTCTATTCCAAAAATACGCACAAGCAATGGCGCGGCGAGAATCCCCGCGCAGACCGCGAGCGTAACAAAGAATGTAAGAAATGTGAACATGCACGATAAAAACTCGCGCGTCTCAGCCTGCTTCTCCTTTTCTTTCTCGCCTTCCAAGAGGTATTCCTTGAATGTGGGAATAAAAGCAACCGAAATCGAACCTTCCGCGAAAAGACGGCGGAACAAATTCGGTAATAGGAAGGCGACCGAAAACGCGTCCGAGAGAGCGGTAGTGCCCAGGAATCTCGCCTTTGTCATCTCTCTCAAAAGCCCGAGAACGCGTGAGATTAATGTGAGAAGCGATAGAGTTGATCCGTGTCTGATAAGCGAAGCGGATGTCTGGACAGGCGGGGNGTTTTCATTTTGAGTGGCTTCGACCGGNTCAGTGTTTTTTTCCATGACGTTTTCAGAGTATACTTTCGTTTAGTTATGTTCAACTGATTGGTACCTGCTACCGCGTATAAAAAAAGACTGCCTGATTTCTCAGGCAGTCTTTTTCATAAAAACCGTTTTACGATTTTTAATAATCCATTCCTCCCATGCCGCCGCCCGGCATTGCGGGAGCTTCTTTCTTCTCCGGAATGTCGGTTATGGCGCATTCAGTGGTCAGCAGCAGGCTCGCGATTGATGCCGCGTTCTGCAGCGCGGATCGTGTTACTTTTGCCGGGTCGATGATACCGGCTTTCATCATGTCTACCCACTCCATCTTGGCGGCGTCAAAGCCAACGTTCTTTTTTTCTTTTCTGGCTTTTTCGGCGATGACCGCTCCGTCAAGACCGGCGTTCTCGGCGATCTGGCGGATCGGCTCCTCAAGAGCGCGTTTTACAATCTTAAAGCCGACTTTCTCGTCATCGGAAAGGCCGGTTACATCAGCTTTATCAAGGGCGATGGATGCCTGAATCAGCGAAATCGCTCCGCCGGGGACGATGCCTTCTTCGATTGCGGCGCGGGTCGCAGAAAGCGCGTCTTCCACCCGGTGTTTCTTCTCTTTAAGCTCGACTTCGGTCGCCGCTCCTACATTAATAACGGCTACTCCGCCCGCAAGTTTCGCGAGTCTTTCCTGGAGTTTTTCGCGGTCATAATCGCTTGTCGTATCTTCAATCTGAGCCTTGATTTGGGCGATTCTGTCCTGGATTTCTTTCTGCTTGCCGGCTCCGTTGATAATCGTTGTGTTGTCTTTATCGACCTTTACGGTTTTCGCCTTGCCAAGCTGGGAAATGTCGGTGTTCTCAAGTTTTAAGCCGAGCTCCTCTGATATTACTTCGCCGCCTGTAAGGATGGCGATATCTTCCAGCATCGCTTTGCGGCGGTCGCCGAAGCCGGGCGCTTTAACCGCGCATGTGCGCAGGATTCCGCGCAGGCTGTTTACGACCAGTGTCGAGAGGGCCTCGCCGTCGCAGTCTTCCGCTATGATGAGCAGCGGCTTGCCGCTTTGGGCGATTTTCTCAAGCAAGGGGAGCATGTCCTTCATGCTGGAAACTTTTTTATCGTGAATAAGTATAAAGACATCTTCATAAACGCTGGTCATGGTATCGCGGTCTGTAACGAAATACGCTGAGATATACCCGCGGTCAAACTGCATACCTTCCACAAATTCGATGGAAGTATCCATTGTTTTGGATTCTTCTACGGTGATAACTCCGTCTTTGCCGACTTTTTCCATCGCGTCGGCAATTGTGTTGCCGATTTCTGTGTCATTATTGGCGGATACCGAAGCTACATGGGAAATCTCTTCCTTGTCTTTGATGTCTTTGGAATTCTTTTTAATTTCTTCGACCGCGATATCTACCGCCTTGTCAATGCCGCGTTTTAGTTCGAGCGGGGTCATACCGGCTGCTACGGATTTTAACCCTTCTTTTACCAGCGAATAAGCCAGTACTGTCGCTGTAGTGGTTCCGTCTCCGGCTACATCGTTTGTTTTAGTCGCCACTTCTTTTAAAAGCTGAGCGCCCATATTTTCGTAAGGATCAGCAAGTTCCACTTCTTTCGCTACTGAAACACCGTCCTTTGTTACTGTTGGCGCGCCAAATTTCTTGTCCAGAAGGACATTGCGGCCCTTAGGACCGAGCGTTACCTTAACAGCCTTTGAGATCTGCTCAACACCGGAAAGCAGTTTGCGCCGGGCTTCTTCGTTGAACATAAGTTGTTTTGCCATAATCTTTCTCCTCTCTTGTTATTACCGGATTCCCGGATTAATTAATTATTTGCGGGCACAGATTGGTGCCCACCTATAAAATAGCAAATTATTAAATATTTCGCAATAGGGTTAATCTAATTTTTATTGGTACCTGCTACCATAAAGGCAAGCGCCGGAACCAGCAGTTCGGCAAGGGCGGCTGCCTCGCCTTCTGTCAAAGTAATGCCTTTCCCCATTTTTTCATGATCCGGCGCCCAGTCCCTGACATCGAGCTTTGGCGTCCTGCCGCTCCATGAGACAAGGTTCAACTCCTTCTGCCAGCCGCTTTTTTCGCTTGATATAACCCCGAATTGCTTTATAATCTCATATTTGAAATTTTCCATAAAATTACTCCTTGAAATCTCGCTAAAATGCCTTTTAAAACCTTCTCAAATTAACCGGCTTTTGGAAAAAATTCAATATATTATGATAAATTTTTTTAACATTATTGAACACAATTAAAGAATTTAAAAAGATTTTCTTGCTAATAATTATCGGCTGATGATATACTTGTAAAGAATGTCTAAAATCCACATCCGAGAGGAGATGTTAATGAAGAAATATGCGTTATTGATTCTTTTTATGATTGTTTCTTTGGTGTTTATAGGAGTTTCATGCGGCAGTACACCGGAACCGGAAACGGCACAACCTGCGCAGCAGACACCGGCGCCGGCGCAAGCCGCCGAGTCCGCGCCGGCAGCGGATCCCGTTCCGCAGCAGACTCAGACACAAACTCCGCCTCCTGTTTCTTCCGTTGATCAGACGGCGGTCGCCAGGGCGGAAAGGGCTAAAAACCGCGCCATAGATTTTAAGATTGACGCTTACGCCGGAAGCGAGTGGGACAATGTTGTCGCGAGGCATAACGCAGCCAGAACAACCGCCGATTATAATTCCGCGGCCGATGATTATGAAAAACTCTTTAATGATTTCATCTGGATGTACGCGATGCAGAAGGAAACAGATATCACCGGCAAGTGGGAAAGGGTAAGTGCTACCGGTTATACGCCGTTCGCCCAGGAATATTTAAAAGACGCTGAAGATACCGCGCTTGCGGCTTATGATCAATCTGAAGCCGGAGATTATGAAACAGCCCGCGATAGCGCGGAACTGGCTGAATTGAAATTCGACAGCTTATTATACGCCGCTGAGCTTTTCGATACCAGAGAAGCTTTATTTGACACCGGTTTTGTGTATCTTGCTCCGCAGTTTGTAAACAGAGCGGATTATATCGCCCTGAGCGCGATACCTCTCTATGACGCTGGTGATTATACCGGAGCGTGGGAGGCCGCCGATAACGCGATGGATGAATACGAAACAATGCTGCTTGGCGCTGATGTTTTTAAAACAAGATGGGACCTGGTTAATCTGGTATATTATACTCCCCTGTTGATTAACCCCGAGGCAATGAAATATCTTTACGCCGCCGATAACATTGCTAACGCCGCGGTTGAGCAATATGAAGTCGGCGATAACGCGCAGGCGAGAGTC
>JGI24695J34938_10002805_pt1 | contig 12748 bp, 11 predicted proteins | sample TergutCo191P3_FD_34938 | JGI IMG/M metagenome (IMG submission 34938) | reverse complement strand
GAATTTATATGCCGCTTTTAACACAGGCTACGTAAGGTGATTGACGCTGAAAATATCTGGTATCGTTAGGTGCAATGTTACACTATCCAGCGTGATATCATCTGATACTGCAGCTATCAGCATTTATCAAGAAGAAGTTCACACAAAGGCACGGAAGGCACAAAGGATTGGAAAAAATTCCTCTGTGTTCTCTGCGCCTTCGCGCCTTTGTGTGAAGTTCTTCTGGTTTCCAATCAAACAACGGTTAAAATTTTCAATAATCTCTCTTGAAAAGGATTTTATCGTTATAAGCGGAAACAAGCCGCCGTTACCTGAATATTTTCCCGATGAAACTGTTGTTTTCTATTCGCCGTGGGTTAACGAGCTTGAAAACGGCTCTTACTTGTACAAAAATAATTGGGAAACAATCGATCATATTCTGGTATCGGGTCATTTTTTTGATAACTCAGGCTTGGAGTATGAGAAAACAACTGTTTTAAATTATGATCCTTTCACCGATCCTGACGGGAACCCCGTTTCATACAACGCACGGACAGGATACGGGTTAAGCGATCATCTGCCGTTATTGGTAACTTTATTTTTTGATAGCGGCGGTCTTGGCGTCAAGAGAGTTGAGGATGGCTTGTAATCTTTCTTTTTCTATCAAGTCGATAAGGCGGGCTTCGGTGTATCTTTTCGCTTCTTCTGTATATTGTCCGACAGTGATGCAGATACCTTTGCCCGCTTTTACTTCTTTTAAATGTGAATGAAAATCCCTTACAATCAATTCTCCGATTGAACCTTGTGTTCTGATGAACCGGAACATTATAAGGTCTGACCACTTAAACGTGTCAATTTCCGCAAGGATGTCCGCCCATTCAGCTTTGTTTACCGCAATGTTTGTAATTTTTACTTTTGCTCTTCCGAAATATGTCATAACGATTTTTCTGCACAGAGCGACGAAGTCAGCAGAAGATCCCATAAGAAATGTTTGCAGGTTCCTGTTTGTGTTTAATTCAATATATTTTCCCAAAAGGACATTAACATCTTTATATGAAGGATTCTCAGCCTGCAGCTGTTTCAAATGCGGGATCGCCTTGCCGATTTCATTTAACTTTATAAATGTTGTGGCAAGTTTGTATCTAAGCTCTGCCAGAATGTCAGCCTTTATGTTCACATGCTTTAAGCCGATTTCAAAATCCTGAATCGCAAGTTCATATTGCCTTGTGTCAAGATGGATTTGCCCGGCTATCAGACAAGAATTGGGTCCCATGACCGGGTCCGCGCGAAGGTGATTAAAAATTCGAAGCGCTTGTTCGGTCTGGTTGGCTTCATGATAGCACTCAGCTAATGTATACAGCGACTCTTTGTCATCGGGGGCAAGGTCGATTGCTTTGCGGATAAAACTCATCGCTTCTTTCGGTTTCTTCAGTCTGAAAAGAGAATGTCCCAGAGAGCGCAGAACGGCTGTGCTTTCCGGGTCCTGAATACGCGCCGCCTGCAGAAGCTGAACGGCTTTTTCATAATTTTTTCTTTCAAACTCAATAGTGCCAAGCTCGTAATTTACTTCGTAGTTATCCTGCCTGTACGTTCTTGCAGTTGAGAATCCCTTGTAAGCCTGGTCCAGCATATTGAGTTTACGGGCGGCTTTTCCGTAACGAAGATGTACTTCAAAATTATCAACTCCCTGAACTTGACCGGCTGTAGATAACTGCTCAATCAATTGTTCATAAGTTTTCATGGCTTTATCCCATTTTTGATCGTCAAAATAAGCTGAAGCCAATATATGGAGCGCGACCGGATCATTCGGGTTTTGGGAAAGTCTCCTATTAGCTTCTTTTAAGGCGGCTTCAATGTCTTTAGTTCTTCCTCCGCCGCCCATTCCGCCGCTGAGAATATTTTTTCCCATGATAATAATGGTGATTACAAGAATAATTGCTAAAACCGCAATAATAACGGGATTCATATCTTTCATTATCGGTCATTTTAACGAGTTTGGATACAGGTTTTGACAGTTTTTATACTTATATTATTATAATTTGGCTGAAATTGAAGGTAAAACAGGAATTATTAAATCATTCAAGCTATTGACAACGGGTATTATTTTCAATTAAACTAAAAAAAAGCGATATTTTAACCAGGGAGGAAGGAGCAGTCCAATGGCATCTAATATTGGCATTAAGATTGCCAACGGAGAATTTTACCCCATTATAGAGGAAAATTCTTCAATAAAGAAGAGACTAATTCTCACCACGGTTCATGATAATCAGCCCAGTGTTCAAATCGATTTGTATAGAAATCCGGCAAATGCTATGTCGGACGCTCAATATATCGGAAGTCTTGTTGTAGAAAATATAAAACCAAAACCCAGGGGAGAGCCTTCCATCGAGATGGTTATTTCTTCGGATGAAAACGGCGACATTATCGCCGACGCTATCGATCTTGATACCGGCGCTGCCGGCGAACATTATGTACTGACTGTTTCCTTAAAGTCACTTGATGAAACGTCGCGTGACATGGATATTCCTGATTTTGAACTTGAAACGAACGAAGAACCTCCTTCCGGTTTATATAATCAGGCAAGTAAAGTACGTGAGAAAAAATCCGGTTCCAAGCTTTGGATTATTATCTTAATCATACTGCTTCTTCTTGGTCTTGCAGCCGCGTGGCTGTTTTTCCTTGGCGGTATGGATGTTGTCCGCTCAATATTTGACAAGCAGGATAATAAAGCGACAGAACAGACTGTATCGCAGACTCAGCCCGTAAAGGAAACGGAGACTGTTAAGCAAACGGAACCTGTCAGGCAGGAACCTGTTATAACCGAGCCTCCTCAAAAGACTGAACCTGTTCAAAGGGTAGTGGAACCTCCTGTGGTTATAGCGGCTCCGGTTGAACCGCCGAGGCAGCAGACAACGCGCCGCAGCGCAAGCGGACGTAATCCTCCGGTAGCGTCTTATGATGTTCCGGCAACCATTCCAAGAGAAGGCGTTAATTACAGGATTCGCTGGGGTGACACATTGTGGGATATCGCCGAAGCGTTTTACCGAGATCCCTGGCTTTACCCGAGGATTGCGCGGCATAATAATATTCGTAACCCGAATTTAATCATTTCAGGCAGAACGCTTCGTGTGCCTCCCAGAGATTGATGTTATTCAGTTGTTTTAAACGCAGCTTAATCTTATTTTTACTTCCTCTGTTTCTGGCTTTCGCGGCGGCGTGTTCAATGCCGCAGGTTTTTACGTCAAATCAAAACGCGTTTTATCAGGCATTGCTTCTTGAATCGAATCATGAAAATAATCCCAATAAAATTAAATTATTTGAAAAATCCCTGTCAAGTTCAAATGAATATATAAGGCAGGCGTCTGCCGGAGAACTTGCGATAATGATGGTAAACGGAGCTTCTCTTTCCCGGAAAACAACAGAAATGATAAGGCGCGAATCTTCCGGCTTGTGGGAAGCGGCTTTTGAAATTGTTCCTCCCGCGTCAGACGATAATTCAAATAATCCTCCTGAAAAGAAAAAAGTTCTTTCGTTTTTGCTGGGATCGGATCAGGATTTAATTTATTTTAATGAATCAAGGCAGTACTTGATTAAAGAGTGCGACAAACAGCCGTTTTTTTTCACGGTGCAGGAGTTAGCTGCAATTGACGGATATTACAACGTCTATAAGTTAAAATACAATGAAGGTCTTGTGAGTTTCCGCGCTTTTCAGGAAGAAGAGAAATGGACTGCCAGTATACCTCAGCTTTTTATTGAATATCCGAACTTGATTAATTATCTTGGAAGAGCTTTCCAATACACCCGATCGGGAGACGAAGGACTTAATCTCTTTATCACATGGGAAGCGAATTTGCCGAAGTCTGTCGATAACAACCTGGATGATATAAGGTTCAGGCTTCTTTTTTACGCGGGACGGATTGCGCGCAGGATTGGAGGGACGAACAGCGAATACGCGGTTTCACTTTTTGAAAAATCATTTACGCTTGCGCCTGATTACGAACAGCAGGACGCGTGCATCTGGTACATTTTAGACGCGTCATTAGGCGGAACTGTCAATGTAATAATGGAACGGATGACAAAATATATTCCGCAGTGGTACTCGGGAGGTTACTTTAACGGCATCATGGAAAGATTTCTGCACCGTCTTGTTTCGGCAAAAGACTGGAGAAGAGTTATATTAACATACAATCTAATTAAAAATATTAAAGCGCCTGTGGCGAAGACAGGTTACGCTTATGTAATTGCCCGCGCAATAGAAGAAGGTTATCTTTCAGCGGAAGAAATGCGTCTTGCGGCGGGAACCATTAATGAACCTGCGGCGGACGCGTCAGATTTTATGCGTGTTGCGTATAACCAGGGAGTTATTTTATTAATGCCTGCGATTTATTACCGCATGCAGACAGCGGATTCTTTGGGACTGCCTTTTCTGGAATTTTCCGAAGATACCAATGAAAAGAAAAGCGACAGCTCTCCTGTTTTGCAGTTTCTGCTCGGTTTTTTCAGAAACAACGCCGTTGAATATTCCATTCCGTATATAAAGATGCACGAAAATGATCTAGCTCCTTCTGAACTAAGAATTCTATCGCGCGCTTTTGATGAAGCCGGCGTATATACCGAATCCATGCGTATAATTTCACTTTACATTCATAAAGACGGCTATGTAAAAAACAGGCGTGATTTGGAATTGATGTATCCGCGGCCGTATCTTGAGTTGATAGAAACGCATGCTCAAAAATTTAATATAGAGCCTTCTTTATTTTTCGGGCTTGTTCGCTGCGAGAGCGCGTTTCAAAGCGCCATTGTATCTCACGCCGGAGCAGTCGGATTATCGCAGTTAATGCCCAGCACGGCAAAAGAACAGGCGGAACGCATCAGGCGCGAAGGCGGTCCTGACTTTTTCGGTACTGACAACGCTCTTGACTCGACAAATCCTGAATTGAATATTTACATTGGAACATACTATTTAAGCAATCACAGAAAAAATTTCGGCGATATGTATCTCGCGCTGATGGCGTATAACGGAGGACATAACCGCGTCCGGCGCTGGTACGCGGCTAATGATTTGCCGATGGATTTATTTTTGGAGACTGTATCAATTTACGAGACAAGAGATTACGGAAAAAGAGTGACAGCTATCGGGAGAATTTATGAAGAGCTGTACTACAGAAATCGTTAATGCTGTAAAAGCGCGTTTTCCAGTTTAGACCTTGGATTATCTCCCGCTGTTTTGTCTGTCAGCGTTTTTAAGGCAGTGACAAAGGAGCGAAGGTCTCTTCCCGAACGATCAAACAAATCGGCGTAGAAATTATCTTCATCGTGATACAGTCTGAACAGATCAAGGTAAGCGTTGTTAATTTCCAAATCAGAAAATTCCCTGAAATTACCGCTTGAAAAACGGCTGTCGTACTCAATCTTAAATCGTTCTTTTGCATTGTTTATGATTAGTTCTTTTTGTTTTAACGTGTCGTCAGCGCTCTGATTGCTTGAATACAGCTCTTCAAGTTCAGCTATTAATCCCTGTAAAAAAATGACAAAATTCCGGCTGTCTTCTTTTGCCGCAAGCATTTGCCTGTACTCAGCCGAATCCAGTCCGTAGCGGTTTTCAATATACAGCCGTGATCCTTCAGTGCCTATAAATTCAGCAATCTCTTCATTAAATTTCGCGTGACCTTTTAAAAAAACTGTCGCATGTACAAGCTCGTGAATGATTAAATCGGCAAGCCGCGAAGGCGTGTATTTTCGCATATATGAATAGAGCGGATCTTTAAACCAACCCAAAGTGCTGAACGCTTCAACTCCGCGCATCCAGACATCGTATCCTTTTTTTTCCAGTTTCTCTTTTTCCCTGCGCGCGTGCTCGACACTGAAAAATCCTTTGTACGGCAGTTTGCCGACGACAGGATAGCTCCATTCATAGCGTTTAAAAGAAGTTTTTGACGAGGCTGATACAACCGCCGCGAGATAGTCTCTGTCAATTTCAACGTATTTTGTATAATTCAGGCTTTCGGCAAGACCCAGTTCGTTTACCGCGAAATTCCTGATATCATTTACCGCCCGTACAAATTCTTCATCTTTTACCTGTTCCAGCGGAATGGCTTTATTCAGGTAGCTCAGCATGGTTATTCCCTGCGTGATTGTATAACAGCCCGAAAAAACGGCGCAAATGGTCAGAAGCAGTATTAAAGTTAAAACAAAAGGGCTTATAACAAGCCAATTCCATGAATCTTTCATATTTATTCCTACTTGTATTGATATTTATTTTTTATTAATCTATTATAGCGGAATAGCTTTAACAATGGTATATAAAAGTTAGGAGGATTTATGGCAAGGCCTGTAATATTATGTTCCGGACAGTGGGCGGACGTCCCTTTTGAAAATTTGTGTGAAAAAGTTAAATCTTTCGGTTATGAAGGGATAGAAATTGCCTGCGCAGGCGATCATCTTGATTTAAAAAAAGCGGCAACTGATCCCAAATACGCTGAAGAACGCAAAAATATATTAAAAAACCATGGTTTTAAGGTTTGGGTTATAGCGACTCAGATGATTGGACAGTGCGTAAGCGACGCTGAAGACCCAAGGTTAAATGTTGTTGCACCCTCGGCTCTTGCCGGAAAACCTGAAGAAATCAGGAAATGGGCAATTCAGGAGATGAAATACGCCGCTGCAGCCGCGAAAAATCTTGGAGCGAAAACGGTAACCGGCGTTATCGGCAGTCCTCTTTTTACATATTGGTACGGGCAGCCTCAAACCACCGAACAGATGATTGCTGACGCGTACGCCCAGGTTTTAAAGCACTGGAATCCCATTTTTGACGAATTTGACAAGAACGGCATTAAATTCGCCGTTGAAGTAAAACCCGGCGGGATTGCTTTTGATTACTATTCCGCCGACCGTTTTTTAAAGGAGTTAAAGAGCCGGAAGAATCTTGGTTTTTGTTTTAATCCTTCCAGTCTTTTCTGGCAGGGCATCACTCCTCATCTGTTTATCCGCGATTTCCAAAGCCGGATTTTTCATGTGCACATGAAAGACGCGGCAGTAACTCTTGACGGAAGATCGGGGCTTCTCGGTTCTTTCCTTCCATTCGGCGATGTTAAACGGGCATGGAACTTCCGTTCTCTTGGACACGGCGATATTGATTTTGAAAGTATCATCCGCGAATTAAATGCGATCAATTACAAGAACATACTTTCTGTTGATTGGGAAGATCAATGTATGAACAGAGATGTCGGCGCTAAAGAAGCGTGTGATTTTATGAAGAACGTTAATTTCTCTCCGTCTGATTCAGTTTCTGACGAAGCGCAGACAGAACACCGCGCTGCGAAAGCTGATTAGTGGGCGATTAACTCAGTGGTTAGAGTGCTACCTTCACACGGTAGAAGCCACCGGTTCGAATCCAGTATCGCCCACCAATTGGCTTTTTAATATATTTCGTTCGTTATTTGGGAGGATAAAGAATGAAAAAATCAATGGTAATTTGTTTATTTTTTCTCGCCGCGGCGTTATTCGCTAATGATTACAAATGGGAACTTGTTAACGCATTTACAAAAGATGATTATTCTGCAGTCGAAAGAATTATCAATCAATACGCAGGCAGTATGCACGCGCAGGATAAAAGAGTTGTTATGAATTTCGCGCTTACTTATTCACGCGGAGAGACAACGTTAAAAACGCTGAATCTTCTTCAGAGCCATAACATTCTTCCTGGCGCTTTTGATTTATACACCGCAGTTGACAGAATGCAAAGCGACGCTGTAATCAATTTTATTTTAGGTCATGGAGCGCGCGCGAACGGAGAAATTCTTCTTGCGGCGATGGAAAAACAAAAATTTGAAATTGCGAAACAGTTTATTTTATCAGGCGCCGATGTTAATTATCAATATCCGCTGTCCAGAAGTTATTCCGACGGCATGTCGGCTCTCCTGTATGCGTCAAAATATAATAATTTCGAACTTGTGCAGCTTCTTGCAGATCGCGGAGCGAATATTAACGCGAGAAACAGAGAAGGACACACCGCTCTTTCATTGGCACAACACAACGGGAACACGCAGATATTTGATTTTTTGACAGATCGCGGCGCGAATCAAACAGGAACTAATCCTTCGCAGAATCGTAATCAGCAGAATCAAGGGCAGGGGATTGTTAGCTTGATGGATAATACGCAAACGCTTGAATTTCTGCCGGGCGCATACAGGCTTTCAAGAACATCCGGCGAAGCCGCCCGCGAAGGAAACAGGGATTTACGGTTTACAGGTAATGCGAATTACGGAAACATCAGTTTTACAAGCAGTAACAGAAATTTTACCGGAACGTATCAATCAGCTAACGGAAATCTGATTCTTATTATGGACGGACGCGCGTTCACATACAAAATTGATTCAGGCGTTTCTTTCTCGGGAAACGGGGAAGTGTGGGTAAGAACCGGAAATTAGCTGTCTTGTTTAACCTTTGATGTCAATAAGAGACGCTTTGTTTGTATCGTTAAAATTATTTCTGCCTGCTGTGTAAGGATTGTTTCTGAGCACTTTTATTTCCTGACGAAGTTCCAGCATTCGCTTTGAAAGCAGTTCTTTGTTTTTCGTCGAGCGAAGGACCGCTTCGCCTTTAAGATTTTCAAGCGAGGCTTTAAGACTTGGAACTTCATCTGAATGAGCGTCAATTTTTCCTGGACCGAAGACGACGGAGTTGTACATTTCTTCAAGAGGATCAATAACTTTCTGAATAGAGAATATATCCGCGACAATTTTTTCTTCGATTTCTACATACGACAGAAGATCTTCTGCGCTGCCTGATTCAATTACACCCTGCTGCTTGTCAAGCAAATCAAGGTAATTTTTAAATCTGTCTCTCTGCTGCGACAGCAATGTTTTAAAACGTTTTAAAATCGCGACTCTCTGCGCCAATTCCGCAGAATCAATATCAGCCGTTTTCTTTTCCTCTGTTATTACTGCCATATTTCCCCCCTGTTAATTAACCGGCAATGTTCAATCCGACAGTTTCGCGGTTTTTATCAGATGGAGACTGATTCGCGACTGTACTCCATGTATTTCTTAGATCAGCTAACATATCTTTTACCGTTAACATTCTGTTAATATCCTGATTAATATTCGCCTCAACGAGCTCCCTGTTGAACCATGTATACAGCGAAAAAAGATTCTTGGATATTTCTCCGCCCTGATCAAAATCAAGAGAAACTGTCAATTCTGTAATAATTTCCTCGGTTTTCATGAGCGCTTTATTGATGTGCTCGATTCTGCCCGGTTCTCTTTTATCGGTTTTATTAATATGCAGAAGCTCAATCGCGCTGGTCAGTTGTTTCACCGCCTCGTCATAGAGCATGACAATAAGCTGCCCCTGTCCCGCGGTTTTTACCTTAGTTTCTTTATATGTAGCTGTAGCGTTTTTATACGGCAAAATAAGTCCCCTCTAGTGTAGTATCGGCATTATAAAAAAGTACTTTAGTGAATTTCGCGGAATTATTTAAGCGTACGTTTAAATGTATCATTTTCATATTTTGAACAACTTAATAAAAAATCCCGATAACACAAAATTTTCATGTATTTTTATTACAATTTATACCTGTATTTAGATAATATTGATAATATATGGTTTCATATTGACAAAAAAATAATTTTTTGATAAATTACTGTTCGTTACAAGATGCTTATTATAAACGTACGTTTATTTAATGCATATTAAGATACTTATTTAATTGATAAAATGCAGTTTTTTTCTCGTTAATACATAATCGCCAACACGGCAGAGGCGTAAAGCCTTGCGAGGCTAAGATAGCAAGAATTTATAAAAGAGTTTATTGGACGAGTCTGCTAGTTCGCTTAAACGGCTGTGCTGTCTTCTAATATAAAATTTTATACGTATTTTACTTCGCAGCGGACTTGGATACACAACTGCCATTGTCGCAGCCATAAACGCCTCGCAAGGCTTTACGCCTCTGCCATATTGGTAAGTAAGTCTTTAAAAATATCTACTTAATTTAAAGGTACGTTTATTTTATGCATCTTAGGATGCTTATATACAACACACAAAAGGAGGATTATTAAAATGAAAATTTTCGATAAATTTGCTGGTTTTATTACTATTTTAATTGTTTTTGGGCTTGTTTTTTTTGCTTGTGAAGAACCGGAAAGCGGCGGTGGGTTGCCGGCTCTTACCGGGACTGTAAATATTAGCGGACTTACACAGGTGGAACACACGCTTGCTGCGGACACAAGTGATTTAAACGGCAGCGGAACAATTAGTTATTCATGGAAAAGAAATGGAATCAATGAAATTGGTAATGATAATACGTATACGGTACAGACAGAGGATGTTGGTTCAACTATCACAGTAACTGTGACCCGTGCCAATAATGCCGGAAGTATTACAAGTGAGCCAACAGCCGCCATCACCTCATATACGCCGGGTTTATCTTTTACATTAATAAATAACGGAACGGCATATTCAGTTTCTAAAGGTACGGCAAATTCTTCAATTGTAACTATACCAACAGTATTCAATGGGCTTCCTGTGACAGAGATTGCAGATTCAGGATTTTCTTCTTATACAAACATGAAAAGTATAATTCTGCCAAATGGTGTAGAAAGGATAAGAAACTACGCTTTTTTTGATTGCGGTAATTTAAAAGAAATAACAATACCAGCAGGCGTTACAAGTATCGGTAATTTCGCGTTTCAAAACTGCGGCAGTTTAAACACGATTTTTTACGAAGGAGAGTCTAGTTCGAATTGGGCAAATATTACAATAGGTTCAAGTAATTCTCCTCTTGCAAGTGCTGTTATAATTTTTTATTCTATTAGTTCCAGTGGCATAGAAATGATGCAACTTCCGGCAGGCGCTCTTGTATGGTCAGATGCTACAATTACGCTAAGCGCGTTTAAAATGGGTAAGTACGAAGTAACACAAGAACAATATCAAGCTGTAATGGGAATGAACCCAAGTTATTTTCATGGCAGTAGTGGTAGAGAACCATCAGCAGGAGAAATACAAGGTAAACGGCCTGTAGAGAATGTAACATGGTATGACGCTGTAGAGTTCTGTAATAAATTAAGTGAAAAGGAAGGATTAGACCTATATTATAACATTGATAAAAATACATTAGATCCAAACAACACCAATTCCTACGACACAATTAAATGGTCGATAACAATTAATGAATCAGCTAACGGTTATCGTTTACCAACAGAAGCGCAGTGGGAGTACGCATGCCGGGCAGGGTCAACAACAAATTGGTATTTTGGTAATGACGAAAATCAACTTATAAATTACGCATGGTATTATGCAAATTCAAATAACATGACGCATGAAGTAGGAAAAAAACTTCCTAACGTATATGGGTTATATGACATGCATGGAAATGTGTGGGAAAGGTGTTGGGACTGGTATGATAGTTTACCAGACGCTGATCAAACAGATTACATGGGAGCGGTTTCTGGTAATTTCCGCGTTGAACGCGGCGGGAGTTGGGGCATTTCGGCCGAGGGCACGCGCTCGTCGTACCGGGGCAACTACAGCCCCTTCAGCAGGTACATCGCTATCGGTTTCCGTGTGGTCCGCCCCTGAGTTCTGCGAATTCGAAGGGCTGGAAGCGTAACGCCGCCGTCCGCTGTGAACCGCAGGTTCGAAAGCGGGCGGGGAGCGTGAAGCGAAAGCCCTTCGAAATTTTTTTTGGTGAATTTATATGCCACTTTTAACACAGTTCGCGTAAGGTGACTGACGCCGAAAACATCTGGTGTCGTTAGGTGCAATGTTGCACTATATCAGTGTGATATCATCTGATGTTGCAGTTATCAGTATTTATTAAGAAGAAGTTCACACAAAGACACAGAAGGCACAAAGAATTGGAATCAAATTCCTCTGTGTTCTCCGTGCCTCTGTGTGAGGTTCTTCCGGTTTCCAATTAAATAACAGATAAAATTCCTCATAATAACTCTTGATAATAGTATCATATTATGATATCATTTCAAAACATGATGAAATATAAAGGTTATACAGGTAAAGCGGACTACGACGATGAAGCTGAAGTTTTTTACGGTGAAGTCATAGGTCATAGGTCATAGGTCTTAGGGATGTTGTTACTTTTAGAGGCACAAGCGTAAAAGAATTGCAAAAATCATTCAGAGACAGTATCGATGATTATCTTGATTTTTGCAAACGTATGAATAAAGCGCCGGATGTTCCGGCTTCCGGCAGATTAATTTTAAGAATCCCGCCTGAGCTTCATTCTTATGCCTCGGTTACCGCGAAGGCGGAAGGAAAGAGTCTCAACTCGTGGGTAGCTGAAGCAGTTAAAGATAAGCTGTCTTACACAACTCAGAATGCCTGACATTAAAATTGCCAGAGAAATAATCCCTAGTAACTTAATTGTGTTTTTTAAGAAAAAACCTCCCTGCAATTATGGATTTGCACTCCGTTTTTGCAGGATTTTACTTGCTTGTCTTTAATTAATGTTATATACACAAAAGCTGCGGCAGCAAGAACTGGACAGGAATTAAATCTTGCGAATATTTCAGGATGGAAAATATTATCCTATAGAGATTAAAAAGCACGGTACTCCTGATTCTAATGATGTAAAAGCATTTAAAATTTTTGCAAAAAATGAAACTATCGGATTTGGCTGTGAAATATGTCTTGTTTCTGATTTACAGCCTTTATCACCTGATGTAATGGCTATGTCGATCTGGGATATTTAGAATCTGCCGGCGAGCCACATGGGTAAAAAAAAGAGCCACGAGGCGCAAAAATAGAGCCGTTA
>JGI24695J34938_10002804_pt1 | contig 12756 bp, 9 predicted proteins | sample TergutCo191P3_FD_34938 | JGI IMG/M metagenome (IMG submission 34938) | reverse complement strand
ATCGGATTCTTAGATGATTATATAAAAGTAGTCCTAAAACGCTCCATGGGGCTTAGGGCATGGCAAAAAATGCTTGGTCAAATTATTGTAACAGCAGTTTTGGCATATTACCTTGTCAACATCCTTGAAATCCCCCTGACAATGAAAATCCCCTTTCAAAGCGGGCAATTTATTGATTTCGGCTTTCTGAACATCCCGATTTTATTTATCGTCGTCATCGGCACCGTAAACGGCACTAACTTTACCGATGGCTTAGATGGTTTGCTCGGCAGTGTAACCGTTTTGGTCGCGACTTTTTTCGCCGTCGTCTCAATCGGAACCGAGGCAGGAATCACCCCCGTTGCGTGTGCGGTAGTCGGCGCCCTGCTCGGCTTCTTACTCTTTAACGTTCATCCCGCCAGCGTCTTTATGGGCGATACAGGTTCGCTGGCTCTCGGCGGTTTTGTCGCCGCCGGCGCCTACAGTACCCAAATGCAGCTATTCATCCCGATTGTCGGATTAGTGTACCTGATTGAAGTTCTCTCGGTTATGATTCAGGTCGGTTATTTTAAATTAAGCGGCGGTAAGAGAGTCTTCAAAATGGCTCCCATCCACCATCATTTCGAACTTTGCGGATGGAAAGAAACAAAAGTCGTCGCCGTTTTTTCGATTATCACAGCCATCTTATGTGTGATCGCCCTATTAGGAATATAATATGACAAACAATCCATTAACAAATAAATACATACTGGTAGCCGGCTTCGGTGTGAGCGGAATCAGCGCCGTGAAGCTTCTCAAAAATGTGGGTGCAATCCCGCTCATATATGACAGTAACCATAATTTAAAGCCGTCGGATATAAAAGATAAACTTGATACGGAAATTGACGCCTACATCGGAGAGATGCCCCCAAGCGAAATAATCGCCGGCTTAACAATGGCAGTTTTCAGCCCGGGGGTAAACCTAAGGGGAGAAATCGCCGTCAAGCTAAAACAAGCAAATATCCCGATTATCGGTGAAATTGAACTTGCCTACATGTTTACAAAGGGGCGCATCATCGCCATTACAGGTACCAACGGCAAAACAACCACCGTCACATTGGTCGGCGAAATTATGAAAGCCCGTTTCCAATCTGTTTATGTCGTCGGAAACATCGGACTTCCTTTTTGCGATATCGCTTTACAAACGACCGCCGAAAGCATCATCGTCTTAGAAACCTCAAGCTACCAACTGGAAACCATTAAAGATTTCACCCCCTATATATCGGCAATCTTAAATATCACCGAAGATCACCTTGAACGCCACGAAACAATGGAAAAATACATAGCCTGCAAAGAACGGATAACTCTGAATCAAAATAAAAATAACACCTGTATTGTTAACTATGACAGCGAGAATACAGTCAAATTCATATCCGCCTGCCCGGCTTCCGTAATCGGGTTTTCGTCTGTTTCAGAAATTAATAACGGATGCTATTTAAAAGGCGATACCATCTATCAAAGCATCAACGGAAATATCGAACCACTAGTCAAAGCAGATGAAGTTATCCTAAAAGGCACATGCAATATGGAAAATATCATGGCGGCAATCCTAATCAGCCGCGAAGCAGACGTCCCGATGCCCGTAATAATCGAAACCGTCAAAAAATTCAAGCCCGTTCCCCACCGCATCGAATACGTCGCAACCATCAATAACGTTGACTACTATAACGACTCAAAAGCAACTAACCCTGATGCCGCCATCCACGGAATCCGCGCAATGACCAAACCCACCATCTTAATCGCCGGCGGTTCCGAAAAGAAAAGCGACTACACCAACTGGCTCACAGAATGCAAAAATAAAATAAAAGCCCTAGTGCTAATCGGCGAAACCAAAGAAGACATCGCCGCTTGCGCAACCGGCCTCGGCATCCCGAATATCTACAAATGCGACACCCTGCAAGAAGCCTTGGAAAAAAGCCGGACCCTCGCCGCCCTCGGCGACGCGGTTCTACTATCCCCCGCCTGCGCCAGTTTCGGCTTATTTAAAAACTACGAACACCGCGGCGATAAATTTAAGGAATTAGTAAAAGAAGTAAATTAGAGCACACAATAGGAGTCCCCCTAAATGGCAAAGCGAAAAGAAGAAAAATTATTCGATTACAGCCTTATGTTCATCGTCCTATTCTTGATTAGCTTCGGACTTGTCATGATCTACTCCGTCAGTTCATACGAAGCCTCCTTCAAATACGGCGATGCCACATACTTCCTCAGAAGCCAACTCTTCGCCACAATCTTGGGTCTGGCGCTAATGATCGCTGTCGCCAATATCCCCTACCACTTTTGGCACCGCTTTGCCACCGCGGCATTCATCATCTCCCACATAATGATTCTTTTGGTTCTATCCCCCCTTGGCATCGAGCGAAACAATGCCCGCCGCTGGATCAACGTGTTCGGTACATCCCTGCAACCCGCCGAAGTCGCCAAACTCGGCATGATCCTTTTTCTGGCAAGCTTCATATGCCACATCGGAACCGGCAAAATCCGTACCGGCAAAGGCTTTTTAACAGTCCTTGCCGTCCCAATACCCATATGCCTGATGATTTGGCAAATAACAACTAACCTAAGTTCCGCCATCATTATCTTCGGCATTGCCCTGCTCATGCTTTTCGTCGCAAGCCCCGAATATAAACGCTTTATTATTCTCGGTGCGATTGGAGTCGCTTTAGTTGCGATAATAGTTTTCACAATTATAAGCCTGTCCCATTCCGATTCACTGGGCTTTAGAAGCGAACGCGTTTTAGCTTGGCTCGACCCCGAAGCTTATGCTTCCGATAAAGGGTTCCAGACCCTTCAGGCTCTCTACGCAATCGGTTCAGGCGGAATCTTAGGCAAAGGGCTCGGTCAAAGTATGCAAAAACTAGGCTTCCTTCCCGAAGCCCAAAACGATATGATTTTTTCGATTATTTGCGAAGAACTCGGCTTGTTCGGCGCAATAGCCATCATCCTTATGTTTCTTCTTTTGATTTGGCGCTTCATGTACGTAGCCAGTAATGCCAAAGACCTTTTCGGCGCCCTTTTGGTCGTCGGGGTTATGGGGCATATCGCCATTCAGGTTATCCTGAACATCGCAGTAGTAACCAATACCATCCCCAATACAGGCATATCCCTGCCGTTTATTAGCTATGGCGGTTCATCAGCGATGTTTTTATTGATAGAAATAGGCCTTGTCTTAAATGTTGCGAAAGGAAGTAATACATATCGGGAATAATTGACAAACATAAAATCTGAAAAATGCGAATAAATATTTTGGTGCTTAATTTTTTTTAGTTGGACAAGATACGAAAATGTATGTCTCACCATATAAATAAGAATAGGTCATTCTTTTAAACTATCCGAAAAAGGCAGGTGTAATGTTGGACTCTATTCGTATCAGAGGAGGGAACCCTCTTTTTGGTGAGACAAAGATCCAAGGTTCCAAAAATGCCGTCCTACCGATAATGGCAGCGGCCTTACTAATTAAAGGCGTTAGTGTCATTGAAAACTGTCCCAATATATCCGATGTCGATCACATGCTGAATCTGTTAAAGCAACTCGGCTGTGTCGTACAGAAGGGGAACAGGTCCCTACACATCGATGCTTCGAATGTAGCAGAAAATACTTTGAGCAGTAAATCTGTCACGGAAATGCGCTCATCGATCATGTTAGTTGGTGCGATGTTAGGACGCTTAGGGAAAGTGGTCATGAACTACCCCGGGGGATGCGTGATAGGTACGCGTCCGATTGATATACACTTAGATGCCCTCCAAAAAATGGGCGTAACGATTCAAGAGAGAAAAGAAGGGGAAGATAAATATTTTACCGCGACCGTCGATGAAATGTCCGGTACGTTTATCAAACTCCCTTTCCCCAGCGTCGGTGCGACAGAAAATGTCATCTTAGCGGCCATTAATGCCAAAGGCACGACAATCTTAAGAAATGCCGCCACCGAGCCGGAAATAACGGCATTATGCGATTTCCTGATAGCCGCAGGGGCGGAAATTATGACAATTGAAGACGAAGGAGAAAACACCATCATCATTAAAGGCGGATGCCGCCTGGAGCCGGTTTGCTTTAAAGTACCCGCCGATCGGATTGTCGCAGGAACTTATGTGCTGGCAGTACTGGGGGCAGGAGGGCATGTATTTCTGGAAGACGCCCCCGTCAGTCATATGAAATCGGTTATTGATTTGGCTAAGTCAATGGGCGCAGACGTAAATGTCTGCGAAAGGGGCATTGTCATCTTAGCCGATAGTGTAAAAGAATCGCTTCAATATCTTGAAACAGGAATATACCCTCACTTCCCAACCGATTTGCAATCACCGCTTTTGGCAATTCTGACGATTGCGGAAGGGAAAAGTGTAATTCACGAAAAAATATTCGAAGACCGTATGCTAATCGTCGATGAACTAAACAAGATGGGAGCGAACATTACGGCGACCGGTAATGAAGCAACAATCACGGGTGTCGATAAGTTAATCGGAACAACTGTAAAAGCGAAGGAGCTTAGAGGCGGCGCGGCTTTGGTAATCGCCGGAATTATTGCCGAAGGGGAAACAACTATTGAGAACCGTAATTTTATTAAACGAGGCTATGAAGATATTGTCAGAGATTTTTGTAACTTAGGGGTTGTGATTAATAACGGATAGTTCTTTGAAAGCGGCAGCGAGGGCTGAAAGAGTATGCTTTTAGCCCTCCATTAAGGAAATAGATGATCTTTAAACGAAAAGGAAAAAAAGACAGGGAATCTTTCGGTGAATTTCTGCGGCAAAGGCGAAGTTTTATTATCATCATCCTAAGCCTTATTGTCATAGTCTCATTAGCATGGACAGGTTATCGCTACATAATCGACAACTACACGGTAACGAGAATATTTGTTGACGGCAATATCCAGCACAGCAACCAAGAAATCATGGATATTGTTATGGAAGGGCGCTATGGCAATAACTCATTGATTTTATCCCTAAGATACAAAGACAAAAGCATCGCCGATATCCCCTTTCTCGAAAAAATCGACGTCACAGTTCTGGAACGCGATACCATCCGTATCAATGTCTACGAAAAAGCCATCGCCGGATGCGTCGAATATCTGGGGCGTTTCCTCTACTTCGATAAAGACGGCATCATCGTCGAAACTTCTGTTAAAAGGAATCAAAGCATTCCCGAAGTAGTCGGCTTAAAATTTGATTATGCCATTATGTATGAGAAACTGCCCGTTCGGGATATGACCATTTTCACCGAAATACTTAACATTAGACATCTTTTGGAACAATATAACGTCCCCGCCGACAAGATTTCCTTCAGCGAAAGAAATGAAGTTACCCTCCAATTTGGCGCAATCAGAGTTGCACTCGGCAATGAAGGGTATATTGATGAAAAGATAATGGAACTTGAAGTTATCCTCCCTAAGTTAAGCGGAAAAAGCGGTATTCTCCGAATGGAACATTATGATGAATATTCGAGAGAAACCATTTTCGAGCCTGATTGATGTACTTACAAGAAATAGTTACTAAATACGTTAGCTTTTTTTTCATTTTGAAACCTCCTCAATATTTTCATATATTTTTATTTGTAAATCCATTACCTCTTGTTAGGTTACTATATATTCACCATTTAAGTAAAGAGCATATGTACCATCATCATTTTTTATGTAATATGAGTTTTCATTAGTTAACTCAAAAGTACCTTCTTCATGCTCTATTGATATAGAATAGGGTTCAATAATTATTAACATAGGAAACACTAATGCAATAATCGGTTGGGTCTGACTTAAAATGATTTCTGATTGTGTAAATAAGCCATATCTGCTATAATGAAAGAAGACAACGGAGGATATTTTATGGCTGATGGAGTATCATATCAGAATAAAGATATTTTACTAAAGACTTTAAGCGATACTTATAGAGATAAGAGCTTTTCCGCATATGGCTTGCAGTTACCGGCTATTAAGGAAGTGTTACCGACTAACTTGCCCAAAATCTCAGCAGATGAAAAGCAATTGGATAACCTTTTTCTTTTGGAAGATGGGACATATGCGATTGTGGACTATGAATCAGTCTATAAGCGGTCAAATAAGATTAAATATCTTAACTATGTTGCACGAATCGCGGATAAGTATTTTGCGGATGACGATATTACGATAAGACTGGTCATAATCTATACCGGCGATGTGGAGCAAGCCGAGCCTGAACTTGATATTGGTTGCATCACTCTTAGGACGGAACAGGCTTTTCTTATTAAAATTGATGGTATTTCGGAATATCAGGCAATAGAGCATAAAATAGAAAACAATCAACTACTGGACGATAATGATATCATGAAGCTGATAATCCTTCCCCTGACTCAAAAGGGCAAGGAAGGTAAGCAGGATATGCTTCAAAAAGCTGTTGAGGTTACCAAGAAGATAACCGATGAGAAGCTACAGGTTATTGCGATTAGCGGACTTTTGGTTGCGTGTGATAAGTTTGTGGATGCGGAATACTCAGAAAAAATAAGGAGGTTTTTGGATATGACAAAAGTAGGAAGAATTATTGAAAGAGAGCGGATTGAGTATGGGAATCAAATAGCCAAGGAAACAGCCAAGGAAACAGCCCAAAAAACTGCAAAAATTCTATTAGAAAGAGAAGTAGATATATTAACCATTATGGAAGCAACAGGACTTTCTGAGGATGAAATCCTATCACTAAAGGATACGGTACTGGTGTAGCCAACTTAATATCTATAATTATAAGTCATTCTTCCCCTTCTGACAAGTAATGAAAATGCGGTTCGTTGACTTCTATCCCAACAAAAATTTTTTGGCGGGGTGTAAAATGTGGACGCACTAATTTACACCTCGCCTTTTGGTTTCTCGCAGAACTCCTTTTTATAGGGCAACATGGTTTTAATTTTTCCCCCCAATCATGTTTTCCTGACCATGTTTGCCCTATTTAGGAGATTCTGTGAGAAACTATTTTTATATTTCAAGTTGGAAGAAAATAATAAATGTATAATGAATTTATGAAAGGGCAAATTTACAGCAACTAGGGGAGTTAATCCGCAATGGTTCGGAACTTACAAGTATTGAAAAAGGGACACTGGAAAAACGGCGAAAGCGGTATTCAGATGAATTTCATGCCGGCATGAGTATTTTTTGTGATAGAATTATGAATCATGATTGGAATAAATGCAAAAATGAAAAAGAAAAAATAATGGAGGGTTTTTATCAGGAAGCCCTTGATGCTAACGGAAATCTTCAAACCATTGCCTTTGATATGGGTTTAATGGCTGGCTTTGCATTAGGGCTTGAATTACAGCCGCCAAAAGTATCATGAGCATTTTCACCTGCTGATTCAAGAAAAATTTAAAAGCGGTGACGGTGTGACGGCGTTTTTAGCAAAACTGAATTATGCTTATTTTATACAATTCCTCGTTTTTGCAAAGTTTTCATTAGTCACTGGGGTTTTGTTGGATTAAAGTATCAAACTCCACAGCTTCATCATACTTCATACGTTACCAAACCACGGTATCATCTTCCCATATTCCGAAAAACATATTTCCGAAATGGCTATACATTTTTTCTGTACCATCTTCATAAGTAATAGTGATAACATATACAATTCCATTATATTCATCAGGATTTTCCGGAAAATTCGATTGTAAATTGAGCCCCGTTAAATAATTTAATATTGCGGCAATTTTTTCAGAATCCGTATAATTTCTTTCGCGGGTATCTGAAAAAATCTCCACTCTTAAACCATTGACAGGCTTGTTTTTTGTGCCATTTCGCCGCCGAAAACGGAAAACAGGATAAAGTCAATCCTGCTTTCCGCTTTCGTCCGCTTCATTCTACGAAAAAACTATGGAATAAGTCAATCTCCGGTTGGACAAAATAGTCTCCACTTAAGCAAAAAAATCTCCGTATGGCTAAAGTTTACGGCTTTACGGAGATTTTTTATTCAAACGAATTAGTGACACCTCTTAATTGTGATGAGAATGTTATCCAAAATATGAAAAATTGTAAGAAAAAAATACTTTGACAAATAATATTGAATATGATGTAATAAAAGCAATTCGGAAAGGGTTTGAATGATTAGGTTAAAATATGGTCGAAAGACTTCGCAAAAAGTGAAAAGCATTTTTTTAATTATAAGTATATTGTTTATTATGGTAGTAGTGTTAATAGTTTTATTTTTTAATAATAGTATTAAGGATAGAGAAAATATTAATCAAAATTATAATGAGCTTGGATTTTATTATGTGTCAGGAAAAATACCAAAAATCGTACAAAATCACGTTAAAGATGTTTTCCCTAATATTGTTAATTTTGATAACAATATTGTAAAAGACAATCTCATTCTTGGAACCCCTATCACATATTTTTACTTTAATGACAAAACAAACATGATAGAAACTAATGGCATCTATGCTTATCCAATAATTAATAGCAAAAATGCCAATGTAATTGGTGCGATAGAGATAATTAATAATGAAAACGGCTTGAGTGCTTCATTTACAAGTGGTATGTTGCATAAATTAGAATATTTAAAAAATTATAAAACTCATGATGATCCATTTTACTTTGTTTGCGCATTTAATGAAACAATCGCTATCAATAAAAACTATGAATACGTTTTATTCACTAACTCAAACTTTTATGATGTTCGAACATTGGACTATGAACTTATAAGAAAAGCTATTTATGGAAATGATATTTATTAGATAAGTTGATATCATTCCGATATTCAAAGCAATGATTTATAAGAACAAGTATTCATAAAGCTGTGCTAAATTAATTTCATAATGATATTATATAGTTAATGATTACTATAATCCATATATGAAGCGGATAAAAAATGTAAAAGAAGTATTTTGCAAATATAGAATTTAAACCACGTTTTCCATTATATAAAAATATAAAAGGGAAAACTGTAAACCACCAAGGCTCGCTAAATGGAATCATAAATGCAATTAATGCTATTAGTAAGTATCCGACCACCAAAAATGATTTTTTTTCACGGAATAAGTAGGTAACGAGTATAAATGGGAGTAGAACAGTCCCCCACTCAGACCATAGAAAACCTATAAAAAAACAAATAAAAGCAAGAATATAATATTTGGGGGTTGCAATTCTAGCGCGCATAATCAGCATTATGGTTAATACGCCTAGTGACAATGTTATAAAAATATTATTATTTAGCAAATAACTGAACATATCTTTATTTTCTTGAATTGGCTCAATGAAGAATTTGAAGGTGATTATATTGCCCAAAAACATTAAAATCGCACAATAAAATAATCGCAAATAGTAATTTTTTAGATTGTGGGTATATATAACTCCTTCCACCACGAGATAAGCAAACATCGGTGCAACGCATCTTGAAATCAAAGTAAAAATATACGATATATCAGAAGGGATAAAGCCTTGAATAAAGCTTAAATGATCAAGTAGCATTAATAATATCATTATTAATTTAATTTGATAAGCACTTAAAAATTTAATTCTGTTCATTGAAATACCTCCATATATGTTCTATTATAATTACTATAATGATTTATTGAAAGTAGATTTTAAACTCTATGTGATTATTTTTGAGCCTGATTGATAAAAGTTTTACGAAATTTTACGGAATTATTGAATTTTTCTGTTGCTAAATTCCGGAAATAATTATATGATAAAAAGTGAGTAGTATGAAAAGATATTCTAAATCAGCAAAGGAATTTGATTAAGAATATCTAGTGTCCGCGAAACGGACACTTTTCATACTGTAATAATGACACAAGTGCCATTATTACAGGTTTTACGTGTCGATTAAAGTTTTAAGGGTGAATGATTGGATAAGGCTTATGTAATGCTGAGCGCAAGCGAAGGATCTCACGTATATTATGGCTTAACTGAGATTCTTCACCTTCGGTTCAAAATGACAGAGTTTAAGAGTGAATAGAATATTATTGGGAAATGTTAAGGAGGGCACCTCTTTGTTAGAAATAAAAACTAACGATGTGGAATCCGCCGCCAAGATAATTGTTATCGGAATTGGCGGTGCAGGCAATAATGCCGTAAATAGAATGGTAGATGAACGCATCGGCGGTGTTGAGTTTATTGGTATTAATTCGGACAAGCAAGCACTGCAACTATGTAAAGCACCGAAACTGCTGCAAATCGGCGAGAAACTTACCAAAGGACTCGGTTGCGGCGGTAAGCCGGAAATCGGCGAAAAAGCGGCGGAAGAGAGCCTTGAGGAAGTTACCCAGGCAATCAGCGGCGCGGATATGGTCTTTATCACCTGCGGTATGGGCGGCGGAACAGGAACAGGCGCGGCTCCCGTTGTCGCCAAAATAGCCAAGGATATGGGCATCCTGACCGTCGGTGTTGTTACCAAGCCCTTCCGTTTTGAAGCCCGCACCAGAATGGTTAACGCTTTGACGGGAATTGACAGGATCAGAGATCATGTTGATACCTTAATCGTTATCCCGAATGATAAATTAATGGAAATCGTTGACCGCCGGACAACCATGCCCGACGCCCTTAAAAAAGCCGATGAAGTCCTTCAGCAATCAGTTCAGGGAATTACCGACCTGATTAATGTACCGGGGCTTATAAACCTTGACTTTGCCGATGTGCAGACGGTTATGAAGGATAAGGGTATTGCGCATATCGGTATCGGGACAAGCAAAGGCGATGATAAAGCCAGTGAGGCCGTTAAGATCGCCGTTGAAAGCCCGTTATTAGAGACGACTATTTCAGGAGCGACGAATGTTCTGATTAATATTTCAGGCGATATTACTTTATCCGAAGTATATGACGCGGCTGATTATGTGAAAGAATTGGCGGGAGATGATGTTAATGTTATCTTTGGCGCGACATATCATGCGGATATGACCGACGTTTGTATGATTACGGTCATCGCGACAGGGTTAGAGGACAAAACTACTCAGGCGACACGCCCCGTCGGCGCAGGGGTATATAAGCCGGGAAGCGTAACCCCCCGTTCGATTATTCCGGGAACCGTGAAGTCGTCAGGAGTCCCGGCAGCAGGTGCCGCCCCTCGTCCGCAAATTGCTCCGGCACGTCCCCTGCAAGGTATAAACCGCCCCGGCGATATCAAAAGCAATGTTGAAGAAAAATCCCTCAAGATACCTGATTTCTTACAGAAGAACAACAAGGACACGAAATAATTACATACACACAAGCAAAACTGTCACCTCCGCGGTGGCAGTTTTTTTGTCATTTTGAGCAAAGTAGAGGATATCGTTTTTGTATAACAGCGATTCTTTGTCGAATTTCTGCGATGACTAACGCATAAGGCGGCCTAAGGTTTGACAAATTACGAAGCATTAAAAAGATATAATGAAAAACATGAAGAACAAGCTTAGGCTTTAAGAAGAAACCTAAACGCTAAAGAACTGAAATGAATGAAAAAGCAAGAGAGCGTACCCCCTAATGTACTCATATGAAATATATATCGAAAGAGTTTTCATCATCAATCTGGTTCTCAATATTTTAATCTTAATTCTGACAGCGAAAACATTAAAGCTTTCAGTAACACGAATAAGAATTTTGGCAGGCGGAATTTTAGGTGCTTTAGGATATTGCATAATTCTTTTACTGCCGCTTACATATCGGACCAAAATAGCAGTCGGGCTGATTCCGATAAGCATTCTCATGTGCGTCATAACATTTCGCACGAAGGGTCTCAGAAATGTTCTGAGGCAAACGGGCTACCTCTTCATATATGCGTTTTTAATCGGCGCGGTAATGATATTTTTACAAAGGCAAGTTCCGTTTGCAGCTAAATATAGCGGCGGAGGATGGTTGATTATAAGTTTGGGATATACAGTTTACGCGGTTTTGGATTATTTCCTGAAAATCCATCGCCGTCATGAGGAAAACTTCTTTGTCGATGTCAGTATCCCATGTCTTACGGAAGAGATAAATATAATTGCATTAGTAGATACGGGAAACGGATTGACTGAGCCGGTCAGTAAAAAGCCGGTGGCGGTTTTGGAAGAGAAAGTATGGGAACAACTAAAACCATTGATGAAACCTGAAAAAACAAAAGCGATTCCCTATCACAATATCGGAAATGCACATGGGCTGATGATCGGCTATGAGCTTGAAGAAATATATATAACTAAATCGGGACAGCGTGAAAGATATGAAAATATCGTCGTAGCGGTTGGCCCCGGGGGGATTTCCCAAAGCGGTGATTATCAAATGATAATAAACCCAAAGTTAATTAATAATTTACCATAAGGGAGGAAAAAAATGGTTTTCAAAGTAGCAATACCGGGTAAGGTACAGTTTAAGCTCTATCGGAAGGATTTCGGTTTTCGCGTGATCAAACAGCAAGGGGATATTCATTATATCGGTGGTACCGAAGTACTGCCGCCGCCGCTTGAATTTGATAAAGAAAATGCCGTCATCAATGATTTAGGCACTGAATATGAAAATGAAGCAAAATCAATTTTGATTGAACATAATTTACGCTTAGTCGTTTATATTGCCAAAAAATTTGATAATACGGGGGTTGGGGTCGAAGACCTTATTTCCATCGGGACAATTGGTCTTATCAAGTCAATTAATACCTTTAACCCGGGCAAAAATATCAAATTAGCGACTTATGCCTCGCGCTGTATCGAAAATGAAATTCTCATGTATCTTCGGCGCAATAATAAAACGAAACTGGAAGTTTCGATTGATGAGCCGCTTAATGTCGATTGGGACGGTAACGAACTCTTGCTTTCGGATATCCTCGGAACGGAAGAGGATGTTATCTACAA